>OWKE01001253.1_pt1 | contig 9334 bp, 7 predicted proteins | sample 1732631 | NCBI WGS metagenome assembly OWKE01 (sample SAMN05065736, study PRJEB22554) | human gut metagenome | biome: ENVO:2100002; feature: ENVO:00000062; material: ENVO:00002003 | host: Homo sapiens | place: USA | reverse complement strand
GAGATTACTACGCGTCTCGTGGGCTCGGAGATGTGTATAAGAGACAGGTATAGTTTTCCATTACATAATTATTGTATGCCGCATAGAAATCATTGTTGACCTCAAGAGGCTGCTCCGGCTCAAGGATAGACATTTCCAGACTACCATCGAAAAAGCCTGGACACGCCGACACCTCGATAGTCTTTGTACCTTTATCCTTTGTGATAAAAAAGTCTTCGTCAAAATCTATATCACCCTTGGCATCTATACTGTATGGGTCGATACAGTACGGCAAATAGGTGTATTTGGTGGAAAGCTTCTTCATCGTGATTGTATACTTTTCGGTAGCCGGATTGGTCTCATCATCATAATAGCCATCAAGCAGCGTGGCTAATCCGATTGCATTCTGCCAGGCTGTCATCCTTGAAGCATCATGATACTCTTTTTCCATCCCGGAAAAATCAGACTTTTTAATCCATCTGCCATTCTCATAGGTATCACCGTAGAAGCTTCTCAGGTAAATATTAGAAGGTACTCCTGCCTTTGCTTCTACCGTCATCACCGTCTTTCCGCTGTAGCTTGGGTAGTGATTACTAACCGAGCCATCCTGCAAATCAATTCCCAAGCTGAAGAATGATTTTACGCTGCCCTCCAAATCTTTTTGAAAGGCAAGCATCTGCGGCTTTTTATCGGCAAGTGTATCAGCAAGAGGTTTAAACGAAAATACACATATAAAAAGTATTGCTGACACTGCCGCCATATATAAAAACGCCTGTGCTATCCTAAAAACATCATTGCCATGTTCACTGCCATTTACATCATATCCTGCCACTGTGCGTGCGTTGCCATCTGCGATAAGACACCAGAGTGTACACAGCGTGAGCATAACAACCTCGCTGACACTTGGGCTTTTGCCTATGCACAGCTGTACCGCAAGCAGAAGCGTTGGAAATAATGTGAGCATGCGTCTTCTTTTAATTTGAACCGCCAGTGTCACCAGCAAAAGCATAACTATAAACGATACAAAGCCAACAAATGCCCCTGCAAAGGCTTTATCGCCCTTTGGACAGACAAATGAAGTGCCATAGTACACATTTATTATCTCAAGATACCTGCCCTTTACATATAAAAAGCCGGCTTTTATATGCCCTGCAGCCTGCCAGTTTGCAATAAACACTCCAAGCAAAAATACAAGCAGCAGCCCCGTATTTATCGCATGGCGCACCCATTTTCTTGTGTCAAGCGATGTAAGCCTGTTTATAAAGCCGCTTATCACCGAAAAAATAAACAGCCACACATACACATAATATGGGCATCTCACATGTGAAACGGTCGTATTCACAACAGACACTGCACACACCGTAAGAAGTACTGCTGCAGCTGCATTGGCAAGTTCAGTAAGCAGGACACCAAACACTGTAAATGCATTATTATAATCAGGCTTTATCTCATTTGTATCAGATCTCTGCCATCTGCTTTTCCTAAATGACAATTTCGTTTTTTTCATCCGCTCTGCCAACTATCTCCTCTCCCCTTTTTATCTGAAGTCTTCCGTCCACGCTAAGCAGACACACAAGCTTTTCTGCCCGGTACTTTTCCTCATACAAAAAAAGTGCATCATTTTTTGTATCCGGCTTTATTTTAAGAAAACTGTTCAAAAATATGTAAAAGCCCTCCTCGTCATCCACTCTGGCTCTCACAATGTCGTTTATTGAGGTATCATACCATGCCACATAATGAGAGCATTTTTGATCCATAAGCGAAAAGGAAAGTGAGACAAGAAGCTTCATAAAAGCATCCGCCTGTCTGCCCTTCTTTATCCCCCTTAAATCTGCTACTATGGCCACCGCACATGCCTTTGGCAGGCTGTTCTCCTTTACCATCAGCTCATCAGTCCTTGCAGAAAGCTTCCAGTGCACACTCTGCAGCCTGTCACCGTTTTGAAACTCCCTGACATCAAACACCTCCGACGGATCATATCCCGGTCTTAAATCATCATAGATATCAGAATCCCCAAAGAAATTTCTTACTCTGTCCGTTATCCTCACAGGAATCTCATCAATCTGCGGCATCACCTCAACATTTGCATATTTTTTAACTCTTTTCGTGACATAAAAAAGCCTCGAAAAATCATATAGCTTTATCCTTACAAGCTCAAATTCATAATTGCCGCATAAGTTCACGCTATACAAAAAATCACTGCCTCCTGACAGCCATTTTGTACTTTTTTCGCCGGATAAATTATTTTTCACCGTTACACGGTATTTAACACCATCAAAGCCTGCCTCCTTCAGCCGGCAGGAAAGACTCACCCTGATACTCTCGCCCTGTGTGGCGATAGCTATCGGAATGTTTATAGCTGCCACTGCCCGGTGCGCCTTTACAAGCAATGCTATAAATGTCAGCACCATAAATACACACATAAAGCAGCCAAGCAATGCCAGCGCAGCATTACCGTATATCATCGACATATAAAAAACTATTGCCGCAGTAATTATTCCTATCAAAAAACTAATCACGATTACCTGCCTTTTTCACATAAGTTGTCGGCTGTTTTACAGCCTTTAGTATCTCATCTATCACTGAAAGCTCTGATACGTGTGATACTCTCGCCTTGGTATTTAGCACGATTCTGTGCTTTGTCACATCCGCAAATACAGAAACCACATCAGATGGTATGACATAGCTTCGCCCACTCAGATACGCATATGCCTTTGCCATCCTCACACACGCAATCGTACCTCTCGGACTCACTCCAAGCTCAATATACGGACTTGTCCTTGTCGCATCAACCAGATCCACAATGTACGAGTAAATACTGTCATGTATAAACACCTGCTCAACCTCTCCCTGCATCTCAACAAGTCCCTGTGCATTCATAACAGGCTTTATCGTATACTCATCAGCCTTCACACTTTTGCCCTTTGCGATATCCACCTCTGCATCATGTGAAGGATATCCCATGCTCATACATATCATAAACCTGTCAAGCTGTGACTCCGGCAACAGCTGTGTACCGGCGCTGCCCTTTGGATTTTGAGTGGCCATCACTATAAACGGCTCCGGGACCTTCCTGCTTGTTCCATCCACAGTGACATTTCCCTCCTCCATAACCTCAAGGAGCGCAGACTGTGTTTTGGGACTTGTTCTGTTAATCTCATCTGCCAGAAACAGATTACACATCACGGCACCCTCGCGGTACACAAACTCTCCGGTCTGCTTCTGATACATAGAAAAGCCAAGTATATCAGCAGGCAGCACATCCGGAGTGAACTGTACTCTGTGATTCACAAGCGCCATCGCCCTTGAAAAAGCTACTGCAAGCGTAGTCTTTCCCACTCCCGGCACATCCTCAAGCAGTATATGTCCACCTGCCAAAAAGGCAGCAAATGCCTTGATGATACAATCATCCTTGCCCTTTACTGCCTTTTTTACTTCGTCTATCACTAACTGTGCATTATTCATTTGTCTTATCCCCCGGTTAATCATTTTAAACTGCCGATGATCATCTTCATCATCTTATTCATAAATAGCTATATATATTTTACATATTTAGTATCAATATTTCAACTTTTATCACTTAAATTAAACAATTCTTAAAATTAATCATCTCTGCTGCTACACTGTTCCGGTGATGACAAGTGTGCTCTCACCCGGCGTGACAACCCACGCTCCTGTTGTGCTATCCTGTGTATAGGTTGCAGCCGGAACAGTGATTGCACCTGCCGTGCTCGAAAATGTGCCTGTCGCCTCATTGTAAGTGTAATCTGTAGTTGCAGTCCAGGCTGTGCCGTTTAATGCGGCTGTAAGATTGTTTAAAACCGGAGCAAATGTGTCTGTTATAACCACGCCTGTGGTATTGGTTGCCGCAACGCTTCCGTAGTTTTGAATCCTGAAGGTATAGGTCAGTGTACCGTTTTCCGTCACAGGAACAGGGCTTACTGACTTAGTAATTGCAAGATTTGGTGCAGCCTCGGCATTTACTGTCTCTGCTGCTGTGACCGGAGTGATTCCGGTGCCACTAACTGTAGCAGTGTTTGTGACTGCAGCCTCTATGCCAAGAGGAGCATACTCATTTAACGCTGCCTCATAGATGACAGTTGCATTGCCACCTGCCGGGACACTTATGCCTGTGATGCTAAGAGGCGGCCCCTGGGTTACTGCAGGCGCTGCCTGGAGTGTGCCGTTTGTATAGTATTTTGCGGTGTTATTCACATAGGTTAATGGTACAAGAGTGTTGGTGTTAAAGGTATAAGCACCTAGATTGTCAGAAAGTGTCAGACCGTTTATCGCGGTATTTCCGGAGTTTACGATGCTCACCACATAGGTTATTGTATCGTTTTGATTGTAGGTGTTTTTGACTGCTGTTTTCGTAGCAGAAAGCACCTCCAGTATTTCTCCGACTGCTATATTTGAATTGGCTACATTGTTGCCATAACGAAGCTGTGCCTGATTAGTAAATCGTGCCATATATTTTCCCATCCTTTCATATATTCAGGTATGGTTTAATATATGACACAAATCTACAAATGACACAGATTATTTACTATCCTGTTTATTTTTCTCCACATCAGCCTTTTTGATAAGCTCCAGAAGCTTTTCAAGCTCTTCCTCATCCACGCCGGTGTAGCCTGAAAGCTCACTAAGGCTCGGCTCGAAACCCTTATCGGATTTTAGTTTCTCCACTGCACGGTTTACCAATGAAACCTTTCCTACCACAGTATTCTCGCTCTCATCCTCACCGGTCTGCTCCCTGATACACTCTTTCATAGACTCCTCTATGGCATCCAGAAGCTCTTTTTCCACATCTATCTCATCCCCGCAGCCGCAGAGCTCAGTAAGGCACATGAAAAGTCCCATGTTTCCCTCCTGTACTACGTCCTCAAAGCCCTCTGATGTAACAGCAAGCTTCTTTGCCATGGCAAGCACACTTTTGAGCCAGAAATTTGATATAGTGTGTATCACACTCTCATCACCTGCGAGCAGCTTTTTGTACATATCATCCTGCTCGGCCTTTGTGTAATCAGGTATCTCTTCAAGCTCCTCAAGATACATCCTAAACATAGGTGAATCCGGGATAAGGCTGTCCTCGTCTATATCAGGCTCAGCTTCATTATCCTGCTTGGCCTTATTATTCTTTCCACCTGCTATGGCATCCATCGAATCGCCTTCTGAGTAAATTACATTGTTCAATGCAGCATTTTCAGACGATTCACCCCCATGTAATTCGTCCTCATGTGATTCATCCTCATAATCGCCTGCACTCTCATTCTCCTGCTCATGTGGTGTGATGAGAAATTCAAATACCATATCCTCCTGCGCTTTATTAAGCTCCATATCCTTAAAATAAGACATGATTTCATCTCTGCCTATCGGCTCCGCTGATGTCCTGATAATCTCGGCCACGCTCTGCACTGTCTCTATAAAGGTATTCTGATCTAACATATTTTACACTCTCCTGTCTGATTTCCAAAAACTACATAACTATATCAATCCCTGGATAAAAATAAACAAAATTAAAAGCGGCAGTATGAACTGAAAATACGGCTTAAGCTTCCTTGAAATCTTAAGTCCTGATCCTGTATTTGCCTCATCTATATACTTATCAAAGCCCCAGCCCCACTTTGTCACACAAAAAAGCAGATAAACCAGTGAGCCAATCGGGAGAAGCAGATTGCTTACCATAAAGTCCTCGCTGTCAAGCACATCCCTGCCTCCTATGAGGTGCAGATTACTCCACATATTGTATCCAAGTACACACGGCATACTTGCAATAAGTATTATCACACCATTTATTAGCGCAGCCTTGTTTCTGGACCAGCCAAACATATCAATGGCAAACGACATAATATTCTCAAATACCGCAATAACGGTTGAAAAGCTGGCAAAGGTCATAAACAAGAAGAAAAGACAGCCCCATATGCGGCCTCCCTGCATATTTACAAACACATTTGGCAAAGTGATAAAGATAAGGCTTGGTCCTGCGTCTACCTCCACCCCATAGCTGAAGCAAGCCGGGAAAATGATAAGGCCTGACATTATAGCCACAAATGTATCAAGAGCACATATTTTGGCACCCTCACCTGCAAGAGTGCAGTCCTTTCCCATATAGCTGCCGAATATCTCCATTGCGGCCACACCCAGACTCAGCGTAAAAAACGCCTGATTCATGGCTGCTGTTATTACATTCTTTATTCCAATTTCAGAGACCGCATCCAGATTTGGAACAAGATAGAATTTCACTCCTTCCAAAGCCCCTGAAAGTGTGATACTATGCACCGCAAGGACAATGATAAGCAAGAGCAGAGCACTCATCATAAATTTACTGATTTTCTCAAGCCCATTCTGCAGACCACGGCTGCACACCAAAAAGCCAAGCACAACCGTAACTATCATCCAGAAAGCCATCTGCTTGGGGTCTGCAAGCATGTTTCCAAATGCAGCTGCCGTGTCATCAGTATTCATGCCTGATGTAAAATCTCCCTTTAGGAATTTAAAGAAATACGCAACCATCCAGCCTGAGACTGTTGTGTAATACATCATGAGCATGTAGCAGCCAAGCATGGCTATCCATCCGTGAATATGCCATTTACTGCCCTCTTTCTCAAGAGCCTTGTAGCTCATCACAGCACTTTTTCTGCTGGCTCGGCCTACAGCAAGCTCCATCGTAAGCACCGGAAGTCCCATGCATACCAGAAATATAAGGTAAAACAGTACAAAAATACCGCCACCGTTTTGACCTGTCACATACGGAAAACGCCATACATTACCTATGCCTATAGCGCATCCTGCACTTACCAGTATAAATCCCAGACGTGATTTAAATGATTCTCTTTTCATATTTATATATCTCCTATTGTTATTGCGTTACGTTATCACCCTGCTGTGAGCATTGACTATTGCTTTGTGCTTTATTACTCTCTTCAAAAACTCGCAACTCCTTTATTGCCTGTCCACCCATCAGATAGAGAATACCTGTATTGAATATAGTCATAAGGCCGATTCCTACATCTCCGAGATCCCAGACAAATGTGTATGCCGCGATACCGCCTACAAACAGCATAACAAGAGCCAGCACCTTGTACATGGTCTGTGAAATCCAGTTATCCCCAAACAGGTACGCAACATTACTCCTTGCATAAAAAAGTATACCAAGGAAGGTGGAAAAGCTGAATAAAAACAATGTGACTGCTATAAAAATAACTCCAAAATCTCCAAGATGATACCTCATAGCTGACTGTAATAAATCCATGCCCTCTTTCCCTGCCACTATATTCTCCGGTGCAGTGAGCATGATCATTGCCGTACAGCTGCAAATCACTATCGTATCTATAAATACACCGAGCGCCTGCGTCAGTCCTGCCTTTACAGGAGTATCGCACTCTGCCGCCGCTGCAGCGCATGGAGCTGAGCCTGAGCCTGCCTCATTTGAAAAAAGACCTCTCTTTACACCATTCATGAGCACCGCTCCAAAGCCTCCCGCAGCCACCTGCCTGATACCGAAGGCTTCCTCAAATCTCCTTGAAAAAACCGATGGCATCATGCCTATATTTTTAATTATGATAAAAATGGTTATGGCAAAATAGCACACCGCCATGATAGGAACAACTATGTCAAGCACCTTTACCGTAGCATTTTTTCTAAGCACTATTACAGCAGCCACTGCCACCAGGATTATTGTAGTATAAATAGGTGGTACGCCAAATGCATTTTCAAAGGATGATGTGACAGAATTGCTGATCACCTGACTTATGCCACACCAGCAGATTAGTCCGGATATAGCAAACAAAACAGCTATAATAACATGTTTTTTCTTTTTGCCTGATTTATCCTCAAAGTAATGGTGTATGTAATACGCCGGACCTCCACGATAGCCTGAGTACAATGGATCCGGCTCCTTGTGAAGCTGTGCCAGTGTAGCCTCCACAAAAGCCGTGGATGAACCTATAATGGCTGTTATCCACATCCAGAAAACCGCACCTGCGCCTCCCACTGATATGGCAGCCACAACGCCAACCAGATTACCCATGCCCACTCTCGTCGCCGTAGAGACAATGAGTGTCTGGAACGTGGACAGGCTGTCCTTATTTTCCTTTTTACCTGTCAGCGCCTTTATCATGTCCGGAAACATTCTGATTGGTAAAAGTCTTGTCCTTACAGTGAAATAAATTCCTGTCGGAATCAAAAGAATTATGAGCAGTGAGATTCCCACGCTCCCACCGCCGGGCAGTGGAATGTGTATCAGATCTCCCCACAAGAAAGAATAAACTTTTTCAATAAGTGCTACTATCATAGTAAATATCGTCCCCTTAGTTTTCATTGCTTCAACGCATTGAAGATGAAGCCAGTATTACTATGATACAATATGAGCAGGAAACTTTCAATATATTCTGTTTTTTTGTTCTGTTTTTTCTTTCACAAACAGTAATAAATACACTATAAGTCCCTTGCATATGAGATTATAATTTCTTATAATGATATAGTTGAATATTCAAAAGATATACGCCCTGGGGAGATAAATAATGATAAAACTAATAGCAACAGATATAGACGGAACACTTGTAAAGGACGGCTCACTGCTCATAGATCCTGAGTACATGTCTGTCATCGACAGGCTCATAGACAAAGGAATAATATTTGTAGTCTGTTCCGGCAGACAGTTTTCAAGCGAATTTAAGCTGTTTGCTCCGATAAAGCACAAGCTTTTGTATATAACAGACGGAGGAACAGTCGTGCGCACTCCAAAGGAAATCCTAAAAACCTATCCTATGGACGAGGATATATGGAAGGGCATGTGCCGGATGGTCCGCGATGAGCTTCCTGCATGCGATTACTTTGCTGCTACTCCTGATTTCTGCTTTGCAGAGGATGGTGGCAGCCCAGTCTTTCACCTGCTTCGTGATACATACGGCTTTGAGATGCGTGAGGTTGATGACATCACAAGGCTTGACAGAAATGACATCATCAAATTCACTGTCTTTCATCCCGACAAATGCGAAGAGCTGTGTACACCGGTTTTCATTCCGGCATGGAATAAAAAAGCTCACCTGGCAGCCGCCGGCAAGGAATGGGTAGACTGCAACGCAAAGGGTGTCAGCAAATGGACTGCACTCTCATACCTCATAGACAGATTCGACCTGCTTCCGGACGAAGTATGCTGTTTCGGTGACAATCTGAATGATATTGAGATGCTTCAAAATGCCGGTATAAGCTACGCTGTGTCAAATGCCCGCCAGGAAGTTATCGCAGCCGCAAAACACACCTGTGCGCCTTACTGGGAAAACGGAGTACTTAGTGTTTTAAAGTCTTTTTTATAACTGCCTCTTATACACATCTCAGAGCCAACGAGACGCGT
>OWKE01001250.1_pt1 | contig 9355 bp, 8 predicted proteins | sample 1732631 | NCBI WGS metagenome assembly OWKE01 (sample SAMN05065736, study PRJEB22554) | human gut metagenome | biome: ENVO:2100002; feature: ENVO:00000062; material: ENVO:00002003 | host: Homo sapiens | place: USA | reverse complement strand
GCGTAGGTATTACCGCAGGGGCTTCTACCCCAAACAAAATTATTGAGGAGGTTCAAAAGAATGTCAGAAATGAGCTTTGAACAAATGCTGGAGGAATCATTTAAAACAATAAGAAATGGAGAGGTAGTTGAAGGTACCGTTATCGATGTGAAACCTGATGAGATCGTTTTAAATATCGGATACAAATCAGACGGAATCATCACTCGCAATGAGTATACAAACGAGTCTAACGCAGATCTTACAACTATGGTTTCTGTTGGTGATACAATGGAAGCAAAAGTATTAAAAGTAAACGATGGCGAGGGACAGGTTCTCTTAACTTACAAACGTCTCGCTGCTGAAAAAGGAAGCAAGAGATTAGAGGAAGCTTTCGAGAACAAAGAAGTTTTAACAGCAAAAGTTTCTCAGGTATTAGATGGCGGTTTATGTGTTGTTGTTGATGAGACAAGAGTATTCATCCCTGCAAGCCTTGTATCAGATACTTATGAGAAGGATCTCAACAAGTTCAAGGATCAGGAGATTGAGTTTATCATCACAGAGTTCGATCCAAGAAAGAGACGTATTATCGGAAATAGAAAGGTATTACTCGTTGAGCAGAAGGCTAAACAGCAGGAAGAGCTTCTTGCAAATCTTCACGTTGGCGATGTAATCGAAGGAACAGTTAAGAATGTTACAGATTTCGGTGCATTCATCGATCTTGGCGGAGTAGACGGATTACTTCATATCTCAGAGATGTCTTGGGGCAGAGTAGAGAACCCTAAGAAGGTATTCACTGTTGGACAGACTGTAAGAGTATTTGTTAAGAACATCAATGGTTCTAAGATTGCTCTTTCAATGAAGTTTGATGACGAGAATCCATGGAATGGTGCAACAGAGAAATTTGCTCCTGGCAATATCGTAAAGGGCAAAGTAGCCAGAATGACAGATTTTGGTGCATTCATCGAGCTTGCTCCTGGTGTTGACGCACTTCTTCATGTTTCACAGATTTCAAAGGATCATGTTGAGAAGCCATCAGATGTTCTCAAGATTGGTCAGGAGGTTGAGGCTAAGGTTGTTGAGTTCAATGAGGACGATAAGAAAATCAGCTTAAGCATGAAGGCTCTCCTTGATTCAGAGGATGATGGAGCAGATGTTGCAGATGTAAATATCGATGAGGTTGCTTCTGATAACGAGTAGTTTTTGATTTTAAAGCTGTCATATATAATTATATGGCAGCTTTTATTTGTATCGGGTGGCACCTATTGGAGGATTGTGATGTTTGATCATTATGAATGGTTTAAAAATGAAGTGTACAGGCTGACGCAGATAGATCTCAATTATTATAAAGAAAAGCAGATGCGCAGGCGTATTGATACTCTTGCGAGAAAAAATGGGGCTGATTCTTATGAGACATACATTGATATGATTTCTGCAGATAAGGCTAAGTTTAAACAGTTTATCAATTTTATCACTATCAATGTATCTGAGTTCTACAGGAATCCTGATCAGTGGAGTTTTTTGGACAGAGAGGTCATTCCTGAGATATTAAAGAACAATACGGGGACGATTAAGATATGGAGCGCGGCATGCTCAACAGGGGACGAGCCGTATTCGCTTGCCATGGCTTTTTCGAAGCATGTTCCATTGTCTCGTATAAAGATACTGGCTACAGATATTGACGACCAGGTGATTGCGAGCGCTAAAGCCGGGCTTTACAGCGCAAAGTCTGTAGAAAATGTGCCGGCTGACCTGAAGAAGAAGTACTTTACCCAGGTGGAGGGGTCATACAAGATATCTGATGATATCAAGCGATGTGTGACCTTTAAGGAACACAATCTGTTGAAGGATTCATATCCAAAGGATTACGATCTTATCCTGTGCAGGAATGTGGTGATTTATTTTACCGATGATGCGAAAGATATGATATACAAAAATTTCTTCAATACTTTAAAATCCAAGGGAATACTGTTTATAGGCAGTACTGAGCAGATAACTACATATCGTGAGCTCGGCTTTGAGAGATTAAGCAGTTTCTATTTCAGAAAGCCATGATATCTTATCAGAGGTTAAACAGATGGTCTGTTATGTGTTTTACATATGACAGTACCATCTGTTTTGAATTTATAAAATCCTCAGTCAGCAGGAAATAGCTGTACTTATCCTTTATATCGAATCGAAACTCGGGCTTCATGAAGTCAGAGTACTGTCTGATGAAGGTACCGGTTTTGCGCACATAGCAGTTGTACGCCTTGCATTTTTCGCGGTATTCGTGGTCGACATATGCTGCGACACTCTTGTGTATGGCCATGTCCTCCTTTGGAAGATAGTAGTAGTTTTTGTAATCGCTGTAGAAATGGCGCATTTCCCCCTCGAATATCTCTGCACGCACATAGCTTTTTGTAGTGCCGATGGTCAGATAGATGTCATTGTCATGGAAGCTTACAGATTTTGGAACGGAAAATTTATTTTCAAATGATATGATAAGCTCATTCATCAGACTGCCGTCGTAAGCTGTATATGGGTTTACGGATACACCGGTGATATCTGCAATGCCATGTATGCATTCTTTATACGAAAGTATACTAAGGAGCTTTGTCATGCCAAGGACATCCTCGTAGTTGTGTGTCAAAAGCAGGGATAGCTTTTCGTCGTCCTTTTGGGCAAGATATTCATAATAAACGTTTATGAGCTCACCACCGGAATATTTATCCTCCCTATCTATACCAAGAAATGCTTCGATGCTTTTTTGTTTGTAGTTTTCGAGGCACAAAAGAGGCTTTATCGGTGAAAGCTCCTTAAAGATATCGAGTATCTGCACATTACAGAAGGGGTCTTCCTGCTTATATTTCTTGTATTTATTCTTTAAAAATGGAATATCAAAGCCGACGCCATTGAAGGATATGATAGTGCTGCAACCTGACAAACTTCCTGCGAAGGCTTCAATTACAGCTGCTTCGTCATCGACAGATTCGGCAAAATACTGGTCTATTACAATACGATTTTTAATGCGCCTTGCACAGCCTATCATGTAGACAATCGCTTTCACCGGTGAAAAGCCTGTTGTCTCAATATCAAAGAACATAGTGTTTTCTTTAAATATGCTGTCTGAAAAATTATCGGTTTTTATGTAAATTTCTTCATTGTGAAATATTTTCATTTCTCGATTCCTGCCTTGAATATCATTTGTATAAACATTATAACATAAAGTATTAAAAAAAGTACATAATATACTATTTAACTAAAAATCATAAGTGGTATAATAAGAACAGTAATGTGCAATAGCATTTCCACGTTATTAATCTAAAAGAAAGAGGGGCACAAAAATGGGTCATAAAACGTTTATTGGCGGTGTTCATCCATATGATGGCAAAGAGCTGTCTAAGGATTCACCAATTAAAGAAGTTTTGCCCAAGGGCGACATGGTATATCCGGTTTCGCAGCATATCGGCGCACCGGCTAAGCCTGTTGTTGCCGTAGGTGACACTGTGTTGAAGGGACAGATGATAGCAGAGGCCGGTGGCTTTGTTTCATCACCTATCTATTCATCAGTGTCAGGAAAAGTTAAGGCTATTGAGAAGCGACGTGTGGCGGTCGGCGATATGGTTGACAGTATTGTTATCGAAAATGATGGCATGTTTACTGAGACAACATATGAGAGCGTCGAGGATGTCACTGCGCTTTCAAAGGAAGAAATCATCGAGAAGGTCAAGAATGCGGGAGTTGTCGGCATGGGCGGTGCCGGTTTCCCTACACATGTAAAGCTTTCTCCAAAGGAGCCGGACAAGATTGAGTATATTATCGCAAACTGCGCAGAGTGTGAGCCTTACCTCACATCTGACTACAGACGTATGCTTGAGAATCCTGAGGAATTAATTGGCGGCATGAAGATCATACTTCAGCTTTTTGACAATGCAAAGGGTATTCTTGGTATAGAGGATAATAAGCCTGACTGTATCGAAAAGCTCACAGAGCTCACAAAGGATGAGCCACGTATTGAGGTTTGTCCGCTTATGACAAAGTACCCACAGGGTGGTGAGAGACAGCTCATCTATGCTACAACCGGCAGAGCCATCAATTCTAAGATGCTCCCTGCTGATGCAGGCTGTATCGTTGATAATGTAGAGACAATTATTGCTGTCTACAATGCCGTAAAGAATGGACAGCCAGTCCTTAAGCGTATTTCAACAGTTACAGGAGATGCTGTGAAGAATCCTTCCAATATTTTATACAGCATCGGTACCTCATATCAGGAGCTGGTTGATGCTGCAGGTGGCTTTAAGAGCCAGCCGGAGAAGATTATATCAGGCGGGCCTATGATGGGCTTTGCCATGTTTAGTCTTGATATCCCTACTACAAAGACCTCTTCATCAATACTGTGCTTCACACATGATGAGGTGGCAGCATTTGAGCCACAGGCCTGCATTAACTGCGGTCGTTGCGTGGAGGCATGTCCTGAGCAGCTCATTCCAAGCCGTCTTGCGAAGTTTGGTTTGCGTGGACAGATGGATGAGTTTGAGAAGTGGCACGGACTTGAGTGTATTGAGTGTGGAAGCTGTTCATTTGCATGTCCGTCAAGGAGACAGGTGGCTCAGCCTATTAAGACAATGAAGAAGCTTGTTCTCGCTGAAAAGAGAAAACAGGCCAGCAAAAAATAAAGAAAGAGGTGGATTAAAGTGAGTGATTTATTTCATGTTTCATCATCACCACATGTACGTGCCAAGGATTCCACTGACAGAATAATGCTTTATGTCATTATAGCATTACTCCCGGCAAGTCTTTTTGGTATTTACAATTTTGGATTTAGAGCACTTTTTATCATTCTGCTTACCATCGCATCGTGTGTGGCATCAGAATGGGTGTTTGACTACATAGTTAAGAAAAAGAGCACAATTACAGACCTTAGTGCGGTTGTTACAGGACTGCTTTTAGCACTAAACCTTCCGGTTTCACTTCCGTGGTGGGAGGCTGTACTCGGTGGAGTATTTGCAATCATCATTGTCAAGTGTATGTTCGGAGGACTCGGACAGAACTTTATGAACCCGGCACTTGGTGGAAGATGCTTCCTTCTCATCGCATTTGCGGCTGATATGACTAATTTCAATGTCACAAGAAACGGTGTGGATGTATACTCAGGAGCAACACCACTTGCGCTCATCAAAAATGAGGGGCTTTCAAGTGTCAATGTAAGGGATATGCTTATAGGAAATACTGCAGGAACTATTGGTGAGACATCAGTTATAGCTATTTTAATAGGTGCTATCATCATGATTTTACTTGGAGTCATTGATTTAAAGATTCCTGCATCCTACATTATTACATTTGCTGTTTTCATGTTCCTTTTCGGAGCACAGCAGTTTGATATCAACTATGTTGTTGCAGAGCTTTGCGGTGGCGGACTGATGCTCGGTGCATTTTTCATGGCGACCGATTATGTCACAAGCCCGATTACGCCGATGGGCAAGATAATATTCGGTATCTGCTGTGGTATATTGACAGGAGTATTCCGTTGCTTCGGTGCCAATGCAGAGGGTGTTTCCTTTGCTATCATCTTAAGCAACTGCCTTGTTCCTATTATTGAGAAGGTTTCTATCCCAAGAGCCTTTGGTATGGTAAAGGAGGCAAAGAAGAATGAATAAACGTATTGTACATGACGCTTTGATTTTAACTGCCTTTACTTTGGTACTTGGTTTTATTCTTGCCTTGGTTCAGGGAATCACGGCAGAGCCTATCGACAAGGCCAATAAAGCAGCAGCACAGAAAGCATATCAGGCAGTATTTTCGGATGCAAAATCATTTGAGAAATATGATTATGATGCTGATGAAGCTGATAAGCTTGTATCTGATGCGGGCTACAAGGATACAATCGATGATATTGAGACTGCCCTTGATTCAAACAAGGAGACATTAGGCTATGTCATCACAGTTACAGCCAAGGATGGTAGCCAGGGAAGTATCACATTCTCTGTAGGTATCAAGAATGATGGTACTGTAAACGGTTACTCGATCACAAGCATCAGTGAGACTCCGGGACTTGGAATGAAGGCCGAGGAGGCTGATTTTTACAAGCAGTTTGAGAACAAGAAAGTAGACAAGTTCGACGTTGTAAAGACCACACCTTCAAAGGATGATGAGATTGAGGCCATCACAGGCTCAACCATCACATCAAAGGCTATGGCCAACGGCTGCAACGCAGCTATTACTTACTTCCAGAATAAATTACAGGGAGGTGCCAACTAATGAACAAATATGTAGAGCGTTTATATAATGGTATCATTAAGGAAAATCCTACCTTTGTACTTATGCTTGGTATGTGTCCTACACTGGCTGTTACATCCAGTGCGGTAAACGGACTTGGAATGGGACTTTCCACCACGGTGGTACTTATATGTTCAAACCTTTTGATTTCACTTTTCAGAAAAGTGATTCCTAACGGAGTGCGTATGCCGGCGTATATCGTCATAGTTGCATCTCTTGTTACAGTAGTACAGTTTTTAATGCAGGCTTATCTGCCTAGCCTTTCAGCAGCACTTGGTGTATACATCCCACTTATCGTGGTTAACTGTATCATCCTTGGACGTGCCGAGAGCTATGCTTCAAAGAATCCGCCTGTAGAGTCTATCTTTGATGGAATGGGAATGGGACTTGGATTTACCATGGGTCTTACAATCATCGGACTTATCCGTGAAATCTTAGGTGCAGGAACATTCTTCAACATCAAGATTTTCGGTGACTGGTTTACACCAATCACAATCTTTATCATGGCACCGGGAGCCTTCCTCGTACTTGGCTTCCTCGTTGCAGGCATGAATATCATCCGTAAAAAGATGGAAGCAAAGGGTACACCTCTTGCAGAGCCGGCAGGCTGCCTTTCAGGAGACTGTGCACATTGTGGAGCATCATGTCCATCAGCAAAAGCAGCACAGGCCGCTGTTGCGCCTAACACTGCAGAAGGAGGGGATAAATAATGGGTACATTAGGTCATTTACTGCTCATTGCAGTAGCATATGCAATAGTTAACAACGTAGTACTTAGCCAGTTCCTTGGTATCTGTCCTTTCCTCGGCGTATCAAAGAACACAAAAACTGCTGCAGGAATGGGTGGTGCGGTAATTTTCGTTATCACAATCGCCACATTCGTTACACAGCTTATTTACAATTTTATACTGTATCCGCTTAATCTGTCATATTTGCAGACTATCGTGTTCATTCTTGTAATTGCAGCACTTGTTCAGTTTGTAGAGATGTTCTTAAAGAAACAGATGCCTCCTCTTTACAAAGCACTCGGTGTGTATCTGCCTCTTATCACAACAAACTGTGCCGTACTCGGTGTAGCACTTAACAGTGTAACAAAGGGCTACAATATCTTAGAGAGTGTAGTTTACGGCTTTGCCACAGCTTTTGGTTTCTTTATTGCCATCGTGCTTATGGCTGGTGTACGTGAGAAGATTGAGTATAATGATATTCCAAAGCCTTTCCAGGGAACAGCCATCGTGCTTCTTACAGCATGTCTTATGGCTATCGCCTTTATGGGATTCTCAGGAATGGTTTCTGTATAGGATTGGAGGAAAAGTGATATGAATGTTACTGCGATTATTATTGCAGCTTTAGTTGTTGGAGCTGTCGGTATAATTCTTGGATTTTTCCTCGGTATTTCAGGAGAAAAATTCAAAGTAGAGGTTGACCCGAGAGAGGAAGCAATACTTGAGGTGCTTCCGGGCAACAACTGTGGTGGCTGTGGATATGCCGGATGCTCCGGACTTGCTGCCGCCATTGCAAAGGGAGAGGCACCGGTAGGACAGTGTCCTGTAGGTGGAGACCCTGTTGCGGCAAAGGTCAGCGAGATTATGGGTGTAAAGGTTGAGGCCGGAGTAAAGAAGGTTGCATTTGTAAAGTGCGCCGGCACCTGCGACAAAGCAAATACAGACTACGACTATACAGGAGTAGAGGATTGTGTTGCCATGTCATTTGTACCGGGCGGCGGACCTAAGTCATGTAATTATGGCTGTCTCGGCTATGGAAGCTGTGTGAAGGCATGTCCTTTTGATTCAATCCATGTGGTTGACGGAGTGGCATGTGTCAATCCGCTTACATGCAAGGCCTGCGGCAAGTGCGTAGAGGCTTGTCCAAAGCACCTCATCGAGCTTATTCCATATGACACAAAGCACGTTGTAAAGTGCAGCTCAAAGGACAAGGGCAAGGATGTCATGAAGGCATGCTCGGTTGGATGTATCGGCTGTCATCTGTGCGAGAAGAATTGTCCGTCAGATGCTGTCCATGTAGTAGACAATGTAGCTTATATTGATCAGGAGAAATGTACAGGCTGCGGAATCTGCGCAGAGAAGTGTCCAAAGAAGATTATTCTGTAATGAATAAAAGCTGTCACATATCATTATGATATGTGGCAGTTTTTTTATAAGCTTTAGGCAGCTATTCTGTGCTTACGTTATACTCATCTGATGTCGTGATAATGCTATAATCATCTGTCACAAATATTGCCTCAACACCGGAAAGGGAATTGATAAGCTCCTTTGCTTTATCAATGCCAAGAGCAAAGCATGTGGTGCTTAAGGCATCTCCGTCGCAGGAGGAGTCGCTTATGATGGTGACAGAGTACAGATTGTTTTTGACAGGATAGCCGGTTGTGGTGTCTAGTATATGGTGATATAGCTTGCCATCTACTCTGTAGTATCGCTCGTAGATACCTGAGGTGACGACGGATTTGTCCTTGATTTTTACGGTACATATTGGCTCACCGCTCTCGTCGAAGGGCTTTTGTATGCCGACTGTATAATCACTTCCGTCGGATTTTTCACCGACAGTGAGGACATTGCCACCCAGGTTTATGATGCCTGAGGTGATTTTTTGGGACTGTAAATAAGCCTTCATCTTATCGGCGATAAAGCCCTTTGCGATTCCACCAAGGTCAAGCTTTGCTTTTGAATCGGTTAGCATCACATCGTTTCCGTTAATCTGTATATTGCGGTAATTTACATGTGACAACTCGCTTTGTATTTGCGCATCAGACGGAACGACTGATGCATCCACCTCATTATCTTTAGAGTCGGTATTTTCAGCTATTTCGGAGAAATTCCACAAATCAGACAGCTTTCCTATAGTGATATCAAACCTGCCGTCACTTGTGTCGCCGTATTCGATGCCTTTTTTGATGAGCTCAAGCGTATCATCGCTTACTGTGACATATTCTTTGCCGGCAGCGTCATTTATTTTGCTCACTTCTGAGTAACTAACTGTGTTTGACAGCATATCCTCATATTTCTTTGCCATATCAAAGCAGTCGTCTATGTATTTCTCGTCGGTAGTGCCATAAAGCTGTCTCTTATACACATCTCCGAGCCCACGAGACGCGTAGTAATCTC
>OWKE01001214.1_pt1 | contig 9619 bp, 6 predicted proteins | sample 1732631 | NCBI WGS metagenome assembly OWKE01 (sample SAMN05065736, study PRJEB22554) | human gut metagenome | biome: ENVO:2100002; feature: ENVO:00000062; material: ENVO:00002003 | host: Homo sapiens | place: USA | reverse complement strand
CTCGTGGGCTCGGAGATGTGTATAAGAGACAGGCATTGATGCTTATTGGAATTCGACAAAAGATCTATTGATGAAAACCGAAATACCTTCGAATACCGGTTACTCTTACCAATACCAGAACTTTGGTAAAACATCCAATAAGGGAGTCGAATTGCAAATGAATGCCATATTGGTACAAAACAAGAACTTCAATCTCGATTTCAACTTCAATATCGCATGGAATAAAAACCGTATTGACGAACTACCCATCGACAACCCATGGCAAAGCTCTAACTGGTCCGGATCAACTATATCCAAATATGAAGATTACCGCGTTGAAAAAGGAGGTAGTCTCGGTGAAATATGGGGATTTAAAACCGTTGGCATGGCAAAAACAGATCAGGAAATTCAAGATTATATTGCTATCCATGATCAAAGCAGATTACCTAATATTGGCAATAATATTTGGAAGGCCGGAGATATTATGTATGCCAATCTTGATGACAATCCAGCAATTGAAAAAGGGACTTCAGCAAGCGATCCGAAAGACCTTTGCATTATAGGCAACAGTACGCCACGCTATCGCTTCGGAATCACATTGGGAGCTGACTATAAAGGCTTCGACATTAGTCTAATGTTCCAAGGAGTAGCCAAACGAGACATATGGGTGGGGGGAGACGACAAAACCGCAACCCAAAAAGGTATGATATTTTGGGGAATCAACGGAGGACAATGGGATTCTACAGGATATGAAGAACATTGGGACTTTTTCCGCCCCGAAGGTGATGAGTTAGGTGCCAACTTAAATGCCTATTATCCACGCCCAATCATAGATAGCAAGCAGAACCAACAAGTGCAAAGCCGCTATTTACAGAATGCAGCATATATCCGTCTGAAAAACCTACAAATCGGATACACTTTACCCAAAACATTGACACAAAAAATCAACTTGCAGAAAGTGCGTGTATTTTTCTCTGGGGATAATCTTTGGACAGGAAGTAAAATGAGTAAGAATTTTGACCCAGAACTACTCTATCAAAATGGTATGACCTATCCGATAAGTTATACATTATCTTGTGGAATCAATATTACATTATAAACCTTAAAACAGACTGATTATGAAACTTAAATATATCCTATTACCATTTATAGCAACTGCATTTACAATTAGTTCATGCAGCGATTTCCTCGACAGGAAACCATTGACTGATAATGTAGATGATGGATTCTTCACAGAGCCCATACAACTTCAAGCATATTGTAACAAAAAATACGAATTACTACCTGATTACAAAGATATCAACCTTTTTACTGAAGACCAAAAAAGCGATAATCAAGCAGGTGACGATCCGGAAGATCTATTCCTTCCACAGCGAATCAAAGTGGCAAGCGATGGAAGTTATAACCGACAAGAACATTTACGCGACTGTAACCACTTCCTACATTATACTCTTGAAAATGTAGAAAACGGGACACTTGAAGATAATAAAGAAACACAGCAATATATAGGAGAAATGTTTTTCTTCCGTGCTTATATCTATTTCGAATATCTAAGAAAATTTGGTGACTTCCCCATAATCAAAGATGAACTAATCGCTGACAACTATGCTGCTAATGTAGAAGCTAACAAACGTAAACCCCGTAACGAAGTCGCACGTTTCATTCTAGGAGACTTGGACGAAGCTATCAACCGATTACTTCCACGCAGCAATACATTAACCAAACATCGGTTGAATCAAGAATCAGCGTTACTTTTCAAATCCCGCGTTGCCTTATATGAGGCTAGTTGGGAAACCTACCATCAAGGAACAGCACGTGTTCCGGGAGGTCCGGGATGGCCAGGAGGCACTTTCAGCGACAATCTGGATACAGAAATAAATTTCTTCCTGTCTCAGGCCATGAAAGCAGCCCAACCAGTAGCAGAGGCCTTTTACGAAGTAATCACAGATGACATTAATGATTACATGAACATGTTCAACCAATACGATTTATCTGCTAACAAGGAAGTATTATTGTGGCGCATGTATAGTGCAGATGCCAAAGTAAATAGCTTAATAGAAGGCAACTATCATAGCATAAACACTGAAGGCTGTCTAGGAATTGGAGGAGGATATACCCGTTCTATGGTAGAAACATTTCTTACTAAAAACGGACTTCCAATCTATGCTTCAAACGACCAGTATGAAGGCGACAACAACATTGAAAGCGTAATGAAGAATCGAGATTTGCGTTTAGTGGAGTCAACCTTTAAACCTGGTGATTTAGTATACCGAGGTGCAACTCTAAGCGAGAACAGAGTGATGATATTTGCCAATTTACTCCAAGCATATCAAAATTTAAGTAAAACAGCCACAGGTTACGTAGTGCGGAAGGGATGGAGAGATAGCAATGTAGCTCCAACAGACAATTCACCTCTAGCTTACATGATATTCAGAGCATCGGAGGCTTTTCTCAATTATATGGAAGCAGACTGTATGAAAAACGGTGGTAACTCAATAGATGCAAACAGTCAAAAATACTGGAAAGCATTAAGAAAACGCGCAGGAGTATCTGATAATTACCAACTCACCATAGACAATACCGATTTGAATAAAGAAAATGACTTAGCCGTGTGGTCAGGAAATAAACAAATCAGTAAAATGCTATATAATATCCGACGCGAACGTCGATGCGAATTTATAGCAGAAGGCATGCGTAAGGACGATTTATTTAGATGGCGTTCGTTGGATAAAATGAAGGATTATACAGTTGAAGGATTTAACTGGGAAAAATACAAGGAACAAATATATTACAAAGAACAAATAAGAGGAGGACTAGATATAGCTGAAACAAAATACTTACAGCCACATGCTAAAAACGCATTAACTATCGCCAACGGTGGCTATAACTTTGAAGAGGCTAACTATCTCACCCCGATTTCTTATGACGTTTTCCGTATGTCAACCCCAGTGAAAGGAGGAGATCCAACCACTTCGGTAGTATATCAGAATCCGGGATGGCCGATAGGCTCCAATCTCTATGCTAATAAATAGGTATTCAACATAATCCATTAGAAATTAAAAGCTATTTTTGTATTCATGAATACTACCCCAAGAATGATATACCACCGGACATGGATAATCGGAGCAGCAATCGCTGCTCCGGTTCTTCCAGTCTTATCACAAACATCTCCCAACCTAGTTTTCATTATGGCCGATCAATACCGCGGAGACGCTATCGGTTGCATAGGCAAAGAACTGGTAAAAACTCCCTGCCTGGACAAACTTGCTTCCGAAGGAGTCTTGTTTACCAATGCCGTCAGCAGCTATCCCGTTTCGTCACCGGCACGAGCCATGTTAATGACAGGGATGTATCCCATTCACAATAAAGTGACAGGCAATTGCAATTCGCAAACAGCCCCCTATGGAGTAGAGCTTTCACAAGACGCCCGCTGCTGGAGTGATGTATTGAAAGACATGAATTATCAGACCGGATATATCGGCAAATGGCATCTGGATTCTCCATATAAACCTTATGTGGATACTTATAATAATAGAGGAAAAGTAGCATGGAACGAATGGTGTCCGCCCGAACGCCGTCACGGATTCGAACATTGGATAGCTTACGGAACGTATGACTATCATTTGAAACCAATGTATTGGAATACGACCGCTCCCCGTGACAGTTTCTATTATGTAAACCAATGGGGACCTGCCTATGAAGCTGACAAGGCAATCGAATATATCCAATTACAAAAGAACAAGCAACAACCTTTTGCACTGGTCGTTTCGATGAATCCGCCGCATACGGGATACGAACTGGTGCCGGACAATTACAAAGCCATATACAAAGATCTGGATGTAGAAGCACTCTGCGCCAACCGACCGGACATTCCTGCTAAAGGAACAACAATGGGAGACTATTTTAGAAACAACATCCGTAACTACTATGCCTGCATCACGGGTGTAGATGAGAATGTAGGGCGTATCATTGACGAACTAAAAAGAAATGGACTTTTTGACAATACAATCGTAGTCTTTACTTCCGACCACGGTATTTGTATGGGTGCCCACGAAAATGCAGGTAAAGATATTTTCTACGAAGAAGCAATGCGCATCCCTATGATTATTTCATGGCCGGAACGGATAAAGCCACGCAAAGAAGAGAATCTGATGATTGGCTTTGCCGACCTGTATCCTTCTCTCCTATCCTTGATGGGATTCCGGAAAGAAATCCCCGAAACTGTGCAGACGTTCGACCTGTCCCGTGAGATTCTCGGCTGCAGCAAACGGGAAGTCGTACAGCCATACTACTATGTGCAGTTTGACAATCATGCCACCGGATATCGGGGGCTGCGCACAAAGGCTCATACTTTTGTAGTACATGCCACCAATGGCGTAATAGATGACACAATTCTTTTTGACCGGACAAAAGACCCGCATCAAATGAATAATATCGCCAAACAACATCCCCGGCTAGTCCGGAAGTTCTGCAAACAACTGAAAGACTGGCTCACCCAAACCGATGACCCATTTGCAAATTATATAAAACCATAATAAATAAACACCATGAGAAAATTTTATTATCTTTCCCTCTTTCTCTTCTGTTCCGTTTGCAGTTTTGCACAACAACAAGATATTCCTGTCCCTAAGCCACATCAATTGAAATGGCATGAAGCCGAATTGGGAGCCGTGTTTCACTACGACTTGCATGTCTTTGACGGTATCCGCTACGGACAAGGCAACAATCGCATCAATCCTATTGAAGATTACAACATATTCAACCCGACAGAACTAAATACCGACCAATGGGTAGAAGCCGCAAAAGCTGCCGGATGCAAGTTTGCCGTACTGACAGCCACCCATGAAACCGGATTCGGACTCTGGCAAAGCGATGTCAACCCCTACTGCCTGAAAGCTGTGAAATGGAGAGACGGAAAAGGAGATATAGTCCGCGATTTCGTCAATTCCTGCCGCAAATACGGTATTCAACCGGGCATTTACGTAGGTATCCGGTGGAATTCCCTGCTAGGCATTCACAACTTCAAAGCTGAAGGTGAGGGTGAATTTGCCCGGAACCGTCAGGCTTGGTATAAACGCCTGTGCGAAAAGATGGTTACAGAACTTTGCACACGTTATGGTGACCTATATATGATATGGTTTGACGGCGGAGCTGATGATCCGCATGGTGACGGTCCCGATGTAGAACCAATCGTAAACAAATACCAACCGGAGTGTCTTTTCTATCATAATATCGACCGTGCCGACTTCCGTTGGGGAGGCTCGGAAACGGGTACGGTGGAATATCCCTGCTGGTCTACCTTTCCAGTTCCCTGTTCACATCATAAACGTATTGAAAGTAACACCGACCAATTAGAGTTGTTAAAACATGGTGATAAAGACGGTAAGTATTGGGTTCCTGCCATGGCGGACACACCACTAAGAGGAGCAAACGGACGTCACGAATGGTTTTGGGAACCGGATGACGAGAATAACATTTATCCGTTGGACGTCCTGATGGATAAATATGAAAAGTCCGTAGGACGAAATGCCACCCTTATCCTCGGATTGACTCCTGACCCCACCGGGCTTATCCCTACAGGAGACGCACAACGACTGAAAGAGATGGGAGAAGAAATAAATCGTCGGTTCTCTTCACCGGTAGCACATACTTCGGGGCAAAAGAAAAGTCTGACTCTGAACCTCGGAAAGAAACAAACCGTAAATTACTGTATCATCCAGGAAAATATAAAAAACGGTGAACGTATCCGCCAATATAAGATAGAAGCAAAAATAAATGGGAAGTGGCAAACTATCCGCACCGGGGAATCTGTAGGACACAAGCGTATCGAAAAGTTTGAGCTGGTAGAAGCATCCGCGTTAAGGTTTACTGTTCTTGGTTCTATCGCACTGCCGGACATTATCAATTTCAGTGCATTTAATGTCAAATAATACAAGAGTATGGGAAGAATAATCCACATCTGTGTATGTATTTTCGCTAGCATTCTGGCAACCACAGCAATGCTTGCTCAAAATCCGTTCACTTACTATAAAGGAAAAGGATACGAAGACATTGCAGCTTACCGGATGAAAAAAGTTATCGACCTGAACACCTATATTCCATCCGCCCCCATCTTATACGAACAATCAGTACCCGAACATCAAAATACACTTTCGTATAAAGTTGCACTGCCTCCGTATCTTTGTGGAGCATTCTTCAGCCGTGACTCCCGCACCGACGATCATCAATGGCCCAATAATACCAACCGGTTGCTCCCCTGGATGTTCGTCCGGTTGCAGGAGCTTACCCGGGATAACTATCCGGGCATCCCTTCCAACTCCCAACCTTCCACGCTGGGAGACGCCTTGCTTCTTCAACTCTCTAACGGCGAGTATTTGTTTGTTAAAGCCGTTGCAGGAGACAATAGCCTGAGTTGGCTTCAAGTCAATGCCGACGGAACACTTACACTTTATATCTCTACACTTGGAGAAGACCATTTAACGGGAAAAGTACCTCTCCTTCTAACTCAAAGGTCACAATCTGTATATGATGTATTTGGCAACGCCTATAATGCGTTGATTGCAGATAAAAAGGTATCTTCCTTAAAAAGAAGAGTAGATAAAGAATACTTCGAGGCATTCGATTATCTGGGATGGTGCACTTGGGAACATTATCATTATGATATTGACGAGACTAAAATATTAAATGACATGAATGCTATTGAAGCATCCGGCATCCCCGTACGTTATGTCTTGATTGATGACGGACACATAGCCAATGAAGACCGCCAGTTGACCAGCCTGACTCCGAACAAGCAACGTTTTCCCAATGGTTGGACCCGCATCATGAAGCGGAAACAAACAGATAAAATCAAATGGATAGGATTATGGTACGCCCTTTCAGGCTATTGGGCGGGAATTTCTGCCAGTAATGACTTTCCTCCCAAAGTCCGGCAGGTATTGTATTCCTACAACGGCAGCCTGCTGCCCGGTACAAGCGCCACTAACATCGATACCTTTTACGAATATTTTGTCAATACGATGAAAAAGAACGGATTTGATTTTCTGAAAATAGATAATCAATCTTTCACTCTTCCACTTTATATGGGTAATACACAGGTTATCCGACAGGCTAAAGACTGTAACCGTGCGTTGGAACGTCAAACCGACAAAGCACAGATAGGCTTAATGAATTGTATGGCACAGAATATAATAAACACAGACAATACATTACATAGCGCCGTTACCCGTGTCAGCATTGACTACAAAAAGTATGATGAAAACATGGCAAAATCACATCTGTTCCAGTCATACACCAATACACTTCTGCTGGGACAGACTGTTTGGCCGGATCATGACATGTTTCATTCCTCTGATACGATTTGTGGTAGCTTGATGGCACGTTCCAAGGCTATTTCCGGCGGACCCGTTTATTTATCCGATTCTCCAAGTGACTTTATTCCGGACAACATACTACCTCTCATTGATGAATCAGGAAAAATATTCCGCCCTTCCGCACCGGCAATCCCAACTCTGGAATCTATTCTGACTAATCCTTTGCAAAGTGGTAAAGACTACCGGGTATCAGCACCTACAGGAGACGAGGCCGTTTCTATTATTTGCTATAACCTCAATACTTCTCCCATCCATAAAGAAGTGAAAACATTCGTGAGCCCTAAAGACTACCTTGTCCCGAAAAGGACAACCGGTTATTTTCCTGCTGATAGTATATTGGTATTCAACTGGAAAAAACAAACAGCTGAAATACTGGCTACAGATAAAGAAATGAAATTAAAAGGCTTTACAGACTGTTTATTCCACCTTTGTCCTATCCGACAAGGTTGGGGAATAATCGGAATACAGGAAAAATATTTATCACCTGCTACCGTACAGCTACTTTCCCGTACCAATGAAACACTGACATTAAATGTTCTTTGTGCAGGGACGCTAAGGATATGGGTGGAATCCCAGGGGAAACAGGAACTGCGGAGTATCCTGATAAAAAAGCCTGGTAAAATTGAAATCAGTAAATAACACTTAATAATTACCCCCATGAATAAAAAGAAACTATTCCCCCTCGCACTTGTGCCGCTCGCTGCAACTGCTTTGCAAGCACAAAGTAAAGTACAGACGGAACTGACGGGCAAACGTCCCAACATCATTCTCTTTATGGTAGATGATATGGGATGGCAAGACACCTCTCTCCCATTCTGGACGCAAAAGACACACTATAACGAATTGTACGAGACGCCTAATATGGAACGTCTTGCCCGGCAAGGTATGATGTTTACCCAAGCGTATGCAAGCAGTATCAGTTCTCCTTCCAGATGCAGCCTCCTCACCGGAGCTAACGCAGCGCGTCACCGGGTAACCAACTGGACACTCAAAAAAAGCACTATGACAGACCGCAAAGATAAGCTGCTTACTGTACCGGAATGGAATTATAATGGTATCAGCCAAGTACCCGGCACTAACAATACCTTTGTAGGAACTTCTTTCGTACAAATCCTAAAAGATAGCGGTTATCACACCATCCATTGCGGAAAAGCCCATTTCGGTGCCATAGATACTCCGGGAGAAGATCCGCATCACTGGGGATTCGAAGTAAATATTGCCGGACACGCTGCCGGCGGACTCGCCAGCTATCTCGGCGAAGAGAACTACGGACATACCAAAGACGGGAAACCGATTTCACTGATGGCTGTCCCCGGACTCGAAAAATACTGGGGTACGGAGACTTTTGTAACCGAAGCGCTGACTTTGGAAGCCATTAAAGCACTGGATAAAGCAAAGAAATACAACCAACCTTTCTATCTGTATATGGCTCAATATGCTATCCACATACCGCTTAACAAGGATAAACGTTTCTATGATAAATACAAGAAGAAAGGAATGACCGACCACGAAGCAGCTTATGCCACCCTTATCGAAGGAATGGACAAAAGTCTTGGTGACTTAATGAACTGGCTGGAAAAGAACGGAGAAGCCAATAACACTATCATCATCTTTATGAGCGATAACGGAGGACTTGCATCCGAATCGGGATGGCGTGACGGCAAACTGCATACACAGAATTATCCTTTAAATAGCGGCAAAGGTTCTACTTACGAAGGAGGTATCCGCGAACCTTTGATTGTCAGTTGGCCGGGCGTAGTGGCTCCGGACAGCAAATGTGACAAGTATCTACTGATAGAAGATTTCTACCCTACGATCCTCGAAATGGCAGGAATCAAAAAATACAAAACAGTTCAGCCGATAGACGGTATCAGTTTCGTCCCTCTGTTGAAACAGACGGGCAATCCTTCTAAAGGCCGGAGCCTTTTCTGGAATATGCCTAACAACTGGGGAAATGACGGTCCCGGAATCAACTTTAATTGTGCCGTTCGAAACGGTGACTGGAAATTGATTTATTACTATGGAACAGGCAAGAAAGAGTTATTCAACATACCTGATGATATAGGAGAAAGCAACGACCTTAGTGCACAGCATCCGGACATCGTGAAGAAACTTTCTAAAGAGCTGGGCAACTTTCTAAGAAAAGTAGATGCACAACGACCGACTTTCAAAGCGACAGGTAAACCTTGTCCCTGGCCGGATGAAATTAAGTAAATAGATTACCTAAATAAAAGAACTGTGGCGGGGAGTGTGGAATAATTCCACAC
>OWKE01001195.1_pt1 | contig 9762 bp, 10 predicted proteins | sample 1732631 | NCBI WGS metagenome assembly OWKE01 (sample SAMN05065736, study PRJEB22554) | human gut metagenome | biome: ENVO:2100002; feature: ENVO:00000062; material: ENVO:00002003 | host: Homo sapiens | place: USA | reverse complement strand
ACGAGATTACTACGCGTCTCGTGGGCTCGGAGATGTGTATAAGAGACAGTCTATTGCCTTTGTCAGCGTGCCCAGAGTGATAGACATAAGCTTGGCTACTGTGCCGGAGCGCTTTGGCTCATCGACTCCTATTGCCTCTATTATATGCATATCGTTGATAGAAATATCAGAAAATTCGTCTGTTATCAGACATCTGCCCTCTATCTCTGTCAAATCCTTGAACAGACACACCAATAATTCATTTAAAGTTTCATCTGCCGTCATAAATACCTCTTTCTATTGCCACTCTATGGCGCAGGCTCCCCATGTAAGTCCTGCTCCAAAGCCTGATAAAATTATTTTTTTCTCATGCTTTATCATACCATCTTTGCGGACTTTATCAAGCAAAATCGGCACACTTGCCGCAGAAATATTTCCACACTGCTGTAAATTTGTCGGAAATTTGTCCATAGGCTGCTTAAGTCTCTTGGCAACCGACTCAATAATACGGATATTGGCCTGATGCAGCACATAGACATCCACATCATCTGCGCTCCAGCCGATTTCATCAAGCAGCTCATTTATAGCCTTTGGCACTGTCTTTACCGCAAACTTGTATACAGCAGGACCGTCCATGGTGACATAGCCACCGAGTGCAGACTGCTTTCCATTGTCGGTAAACGGATTGACTACAGGACGGTTGTCTCCGTCAAGCGCCTCACCGCCTTTTCCGTCAGAACCCTGTACAAAGCCCTTGAAGGCATCGCCCTCGTCTGCCACAACCGCTGCTCCTGCTCCGTCTCCGAAGAGTACACAGGTGCTTCTGTCATTCCAGTCCATTATTTTTGAAAGAACCTCTGCTCCCACTACGACCGCCTTGTGAAATCTGCCGGTCTTAAAATACGCATCTGCTGTGGCAAGCCCAAATAAAAAGCCTGAGCATGCGGCATTTATGTCAAATGCCACTGCACCTTCGGCACCTATCTCAGCCTGAATCTGACATGCGAGCGATGGAACGATTTTGTCTGTGGATACGCTTGCCGCTATTATCAAGTCTATCTCACTTCCGTCAATCCCCGCATCCTGCAGCGCACTTTTTACTGCATCACAGGCAAGTGAGGTGGTTGTCTCAGTCGTTGCAATGTGTCTGTTTCTTATTCCTGTACGCGAGCTGATCCACTCGTCAGATGTGTCCATTATGGCTGCCAGGTCATCGTTTGAAACCACTCTCTGTGGCAGGCAGCTTCCTGTTCCAACTATCTTCATAGAATTTCCTTTCCGGGACTAGAACTTGCGGAAACGCTTGTATCTTTCCTCCAAGAGCTGGTCCTTTGTCAATTTGCTTTCTTTTTCCAAGAATTTCTTCATGTTGCCCTTCATGTAGTTTCCGATTGATGAAAGAGCATCCTCGTCGGCTCCGCCAAACTCAGGTATTATATCATCCACGACATCAAGCTCCTTTAAGTCGTGTGCTGTAATCTTCATTACCTCTGCGGCTTCCTTTGCACGCTTTCCGTCCTTCCAGAGGATAGATGCAAAGCCCTCAGGCGAGAGGATTGAGTATGTGGCATTTTCCATCATCCACACTTCATTTCCTACAGAAAGAGCTAAAGCTCCGCCGCTTCCGCCTTCTCCTATCATGAGACAAAGGATTGGCACCTTGATGCCGCTCATCTCATAAAGGTTTCTTGCGATTGCCTCACCCTGTCCGTTTTCCTCTGCCTCCATTCCAGGATAAGCTCCTGATGTATTTACAAAGGTTATGATCGGACGGTTGAATTTCTCTGCCTGCTTCATGAGGCGCAGTGCCTTGCGGTAGCCCTCAGGTGATGGCATACCATAGTTTCTCTTTGCGCAGTCTTCAAGGTCTTTTCCCTTGTGAACACCGATAACTGTGACCGGCTGGCCGTCTAAATATGCGATTCCACCTACGATAGCCGGGTCATCGCGGAAATATCTGTCTCCGTGCAGCTCCATAAACTCATCAAAGATATAGTCCATATAGTCAACCGATGCAAGTCTCTTAATCTGTCTTGCGGCGCTGACCTTGTCCCATACCTTAAATGGCTTGGCCTTTGCCTCGCGCTCCTTCATAAGCTCTGTCGGCTCGTAATTGTCGTCTGAGTGAAGCGGGTCAAAATTGGCATAGCCAGTTGTAGGTCTGTGAGCACGTAAAATCTTGTAAAGAGTCTTCTTTAAATCCTCACGCTCAACTATCATATCCACAAAGCCGTGCTCAAGCTGGAACTCTGCCCTCTGGAAGCCCTCAGGCAGCTTCTGTCCGATGGTCTGCTCGATAACACGAGGACCCGCAAAGCCGATAAGTGCCTTTGGCTCTGCAAGAATGATGTCTCCCAGCATTGCAAAGCTGGCTGTCACACCACCTGTTGTAGGATCTGTGAGTACAGGCACATATAAAAGTCCTGCCTCTGAATGACGCTTTGCTGCGGCTGAGGTCTTTGCCATCTGCATCAGCGAAATGATACCCTCCTGCATTCTGGCACCGCCTGAACAGCAGAATAATATAACCGGAAGTCTTTCCTCTGTGGCACGCTCAAATGCGCTTGTGATTTTCTCACCAACCACATGGCCCATGCTTCCCATCATAAATCTTGAATCAATTACACCAAGCACTGTCTCCTCGCCGTAAATCTTTGTCTTACCGATGACAATGCCCTCAGAAAGTCCTGTTTTCTCCTGAGTCTTTGCAATTTTCTCCTCATACTCAGGGAAATTGAGAGGATTTCCTGTTGTAAGCTCTGTAAACCATGGCTCAAATGCTTCCTTGTCGGAAACCATTCTGATTCTGTTTTTAGCACGCACACGGAAATAATAATTACACTCATAGCAGACGTATTTGTGCTGTTTTACAACTGATTTGAGCACAGTCTTGCCACACTTTGGACAAACAATTGTCTCAGGGACATCCTCTTTTGTTTCCTGTGCTGCACCGGCATTTTTGCTTTCTGCGGCTGTTTTTGCGCTATCTGCGTTCTTTGCTAAAGCCTCTTCTGCCTCTATATTTTTATCTTTCTTCTTGAATAACTTCATCATGTCTCCTTATGCAATTAACCTATTGCAAATGTAAGCTCCGCCATACAGGCAACCTTGCCGTTTACCCTGGCAACAGCCTTGCCCACACCGATAGGACCTTTAACCTTTATAATCTCAGTGGTCAGCTCCAGAGTATCTCCCGGAACCACCTTCTGCTTGAACTTGGCATTATTGATGCCTGCAAAATATGCAGTCTTGCCCTTCCACTCATCCTGACAAAGAATGGCAACTGCACCGGTCTGCGCCAAAGCCTCAATAATAAGCACTCCCGGCATCACCGGATTTCCCGGAAAATGTCCCATAAAATGCGGCTCATTCATAGTCACATTCTTCTTAGCCACACACTTTATGCCCGGCTCCAGTTCCTCAACTGTATCAATGAGAAGAAACGGACTGCGGTGCGGCAGAATATCCATAATCTGCTGCGTATTCATAATTGACATATACATCTATCCTTTCTCAATTTACTCCAAACTATCTACATGCTTCGCGCTCAATAACGTGGAGCCGGAAAGCACACAGTGTGTTCTGAATGAAAAATATGAACTGTCACGGCGTTCCATCCGCTCCATTAGCATGAAGTGCTAACACCATATCACAGCCTGTCCGTGCAAAATGCCGTGACTGACTTCATATTTTTTATGAGGAATATACTGTGTGCTCCACCGGACCTCACAGCCTGAATGCGCGAAGCCCCTTAAAAAGCAGAAGCTATTTATTTATACGCCTTGAGCAGAATACTTGCATTATGTCCACCGAATCCCAGTGAATTGCTAAGTGCATACTCAACAGGCTCCTCATAGCTGTTCTTGCAGTAATTGAGGTCAATCTCCTCATCAGGAGTCTCATAGCCAACAGTCTTATGTATAAATCCATCCTGAATTTCCTTCACACATGTTATAAACTCAACAGCTCCCGCTGCTCCGAGCAGATGTCCTATCATAGACTTTGTTGAATTGATTTTAAGATTTGCAGCCTCATCACCGAACGCAAGCTTGATCGCTCTTGTCTCAAAGAGATCATTGTGATGTGTGCCTGTTCCGTGAGCATTGATGTATTTTACATCTGCCGGTGTGACACCTGCATCGCTCATGGCATTGGTCATGGCTCTTGCTGCGCCTGCGCCATCCTCCTGCGGAGATGTGATGTGGTATGCATCAGATGAGCAGCCGTATCCGACTACCTCTGCATAAATCTTTGCACCTCTTGCCTTTGCATGCTCAAGCTCTTCAAGGATAACAACTCCTGCGCCCTCACCCATTACAAAGCCGCTTCTGTTTTTGTCAAACGGAAGTGAACACTTTGTCGGATCATCTACTGTAGAAAGCGCTGTAAGTGCTGTAAATCCTGCGATTCCGATAGGACATACACTGCCCTCTGTACCACCGGCTACCATCACGTCAGCCTCACCGTACTGGATGCTTCTGTATGCCTCACCGATTGTGTTTGTTCCTGTAGCGCAGGCTGTTACATCATTGATACTCTTTCCCTTGAGACCGAACTGGATAGAAACATTTCCTGCTGCCATGTTACAGATCATAAGCGGAACAAGCAGAGGATTGACTCTGTTTGGTCCCTTTTCATAAAGCTTTTGTGTCTCGCGCTCCATAGCCTGAAGACTTCCGATACCTGAACCGATGGCACATCCAACCATGTATGGATCTTCCTTTTCGATATCAAGTCCGCTGTCATCAATTGCCTGCTTTGCAGCAGCTACAGCGTACTGTGAGAATGGTTCCATTCTCTTTGCAGCCTTTCTGTCCATAAAATCCTGTGGGTTAAAGTCCTTAAGCTCTGCTGCAATGTGACATTTATAATCTGTTGTGTCAAATTTTGTGATGTGGTCAAATCCGATTTTTCCGGCCTTTACCGATGTCCAGAAATCGTCCACATTATTTCCGATTGGTGTTACTGCTCCAAGTCCTGTTACAACTACTCTTCTACTCATATTGCCATTCCTCCGTCAACAGACAGCACCTGGCCTGTGATGTAGCCTGCTGCATCTGATGCTAAAAATAATACTGCGTTTGCGATATCCTTTGTGTTTCCCGGTCTGCCAAGCGGAATCTGTGATAAAAGATTCTCCTTTGCCGCATCGGCAAGCACATCTGTCATCTCGGTCTCTACAAAGCCCGGTGCCACTGCGTTTGCTGTGATTCCACGGCTGGCAAGCTCTCTGGCTACAGCCTTTGTGAGTCCTATAACTCCTGCCTTGCTGGCGCTGTAGTTGGCCTGTCCTGCATTTCCGAGTATTCCGGAAACTGATGAAATATTGATAATTCTTCCTGATTTCTGCTTCAAGAAATAGCGTGACATGTGACGGATTGTGTTGAACGCACCCTTAAGGTTTGTATCGAGCACTGCGTCATAATCTGCCTCGCTCATCTTCATGATGAGACCGTCTCTTGTGATTCCTGCGTTGTTTACAAGGATATCTATGTGCTTGTACTCCTTGATGAGCGCTGTTATCATATTCTGGCACTCGTCAAAATCAGATACATTGCACTGATAAGAAACTGCATCACCGCCTGCTGCCTTTATCTCTGCAACAACGGCATCTGCCTTTTCCTTTGAACCATTATAATTTACTATTACAAAGGCGTGTGCTGCGGCAAGTGTAAGAGCTATCTGTCTTCCAATTCCGCGGCTTGCGCCTGTAACCAGGGCATTTTTACCTGTTAACATACTTTTCAAAATCCTCCAGTTTGTCTATGTTTACGACTTTTACGTCTCTATTTATCTTTCTCATAAATCCGCTGAGTGATCGTCCCGGTCCGATTTCCACGAACTCATCTGCACCATCTGCGATAAGACGCTCGATGGTCTGCTGCCAGCGCACTGACGATGAAACCTGCTGTGTCAGATAATCCTTGACGTCTGCCGGTGACTTCACATAGTCTGCTGTGACGTTTGTGATATATGGCACCTTGATATCGTGGATTTCTACACTCTCAAGTGCATCTGCGAGCTTTTCGCCTGCGCCCTTAAGCATTGCTGAATGGAAAGGTCCGCTGACCTTGAGCGGTACGCATCTCTTGGCGCCTGCCTCGCTGCATGCTGCTGCGGCGGCATCTACTGCTGCCTTTTCTCCTGTGATAACAATCTGTCCCGGGCAGTTATAGTTGGCTACCGATACCACTGAATTTGTCTCATCTGCTGTCTTTTTGCAGATATCCTCAATGACCTGCGGATCAAGTCCTAAAACCGCTGTCATGGCTCCACCTGTAGGAACTGCCTCCTGCATGTAGATTCCTCTTTTTCTGACAACTGCGAATGCATCTGCCATAGTCATGGCTCCTGATGCGATGAGAGCACCATATTCCCCAAGGCTTAATCCAGCTGTGACATCAGGTGTGATACCTTTGTCAATGATTGCCTGATATATAGCTGCCTCAACTGCAAGCATACATATCTGTGTGTACTCTGTAATATTCAGCTTGTCATTTTCCTCAAAACATAATGCCGGAATATCCAAGCCTGTCTGTTCACTGGCAAGGTCGATTACTGCCTTTGCATTTGGCATTGTATCGTAAAACTCCTTACCCATTCCTATATACTGTGAGCCCTGTCCGGGAAACATAAATACTCTCTTACCCATTTTCGGTATCTCCTTATTTCTGACAGGATACCGTAAGCCACTCTTTCCAGGCGGCCCGGTATCCTTAAATTTGCATGTAAAAGTGAATACTGTCTATTTGTTCAGTCCCACTACATCCTCAATGATTTCTTTGCAGGTTTCCTCTTTCTTTACGAGGCCTGCGCTCTGACCTGCCATGACGCTGCCATATACGGTATCTCCGTCCACAACGGCTTTTCTGAGTGCGCCAAGTGTCATTTTTTCGAGCTCTTCAAATGGAGCTCCTTCCTTTTCCAGCTTGAGATATTGTCTGGTCATCTTGTTTCTGAGTACTCTGATCGGATGGCCTGTGCTTATTCCTGTAACCTCAGAATCTATATCCTTGGCCTTAATGACCTTCTGCTTATAGTTTTCATGTACTATCGATTCTTTTGCAGTGACAAAGCGTGTACCCATCTGGACTGCCTCCGCACCGAGTGCAAATGCTGCATTGAAGCCTCTGTTGTCTGCAATTCCGCCTGCTGCGATAACAGGGATGCTCACTGCATCAACAACCTGTGGCACAAGTGTCATGGTAGTCTGTGCTCCGATATGTCCGCCTGACTCCATTCCCTCTGCGATTACTGCACCTGCCCCGCCTCTCTCCATGAGCTTTGCGAGTGCTACACTTGCAACTACAGGGATTACGATGACGCCTGCTTCTTTCCACATGTCCATGTACTTTGCAGGGTTTCCTGCGCCGGTGGTGACTACCTTTACCTTTTCCTCGGCGATGATTTTTGCTATCTCATCAGCCTCCGGATTCATAAGCATGAGGTTGACTCCGAACGGCTTATCTGTCTCCTTCTTTGCAGCGACTATCTGCTCCTTTACCCATGAAGCCGGGGCTCCGCCTGCTCCGATGATACCAAGTCCGCCTGCATTGGACACAGCGCTGGCAAGCTCATGGGTTGCTACCCATGCCATGCCACCCTGAATGACCGGATATTTGATTCCAAGAAGCTTTGTTATTCTTGTTTCCATGTCTTTTAAGCCTCTACACCTTTGTTCTTAAGATACTCAATGATGTCGTTTACTGTTGCGATTTTCTCTAAATCCTCTGAAGGGATTTCTACTCCGTACTCCTCCTCGAGTGCCATTACAAGCTCGAAAAGATCTAATGAATCTGCCTCAAGATCCTCCTTGAAGTTTGACTCTAATTTGATATCATCCTCGTCAATTCCTAACTGATCTGCTACGATTTCCTTGATTTTCTCCAACATATTTCTGTTCTCCTTTTTCTGTGTTTATTTTCGGTTTTGTGTGCTGGTATATTTGCACTAGTTTGCATGTCAAATATTTTCATCATCAAATCATTTGACAGTGAAAGTATATCACATTTTAAATAGTTGTCAAGTCAAAGTATTTTTATTTTTCATTTTTTATATGGTACGGGAGCAGGCGGGCAGAAAATTACCCATCCAAAACGTCTCCTACCAGCAGCCAAGAGGCTGTAAGAATTGTAAGTCAGGTTTTCTATGCCTGACGCAGCCGGCTTTTACGCGCCGTCCTTGGCGCGGTAACGCCTCGCCCGTGCTTCCATGCACGTGCGCTACTGTGTACCTATTACAATTCCAACAGCCTCTAAGCAGCTTCGTACAAACTCATTGGATGGGCAATTTTCTGCCCGCCTGCTCCCTTACACTGTGACAATAATATACACTAAAAAACAGACTGTAATTATGAGTGGTCAGCTCAATTTTACAGTCTGCTCTATATTAATCTCTCAAACACCCAACCGGCACAACCCGAACTCCTGACTCCGTGGTATATGCCATGGTTGCATTTGCGCAAATCACAATCAGTGCCGATGGTTCTTTATATACATCACGTGGATGTTTTTCTTTTTCCAATGCTTTCTCATTATATTTTAAGATAATATCCTTGAATCGCAGCAAGGATTTTTCCGCTTCCGGAATCTTGTTCACTCCGGTTTTTATTTCAATAAGCGCATAACGGCCGTCCTCCAACTGATAGACTGCATCTGCTTCTACGCCCATATCATCTGTATAATGCATCACTCTGGCATTGTGCTTTTCAGCAAATACAAGTAAATCTCTAAGCACCATATTTTCAAATACATGCCCAAATAGATCCAAATCGTTGATAAAATAGTCCGGATTAACACCAAGCGCAGCCAATCCTATAGAGGGATCAACAAATATATGCTTTTTGGCAGCTCTGATAGCTGTTTTCGAACGCAAATGCGGTGTCCAGGCATCTATATCCTTTACAACATATAATAGCTCCAGAGCATCTATATATGAAGAAAGCGTTACATCTGTAACATTCTGTGTGGCTTTTACATCTGAAAATATATTCTTGCGTTTTGCTGTAGTAGCCATATTTCTGGCATACGACCAAAGCAGTGTCCTTGCCCATTCCGGATTTCTGTTTACTCCATCAATCGCTGATATGTCCTTCTGATAAATCTGCCTATAATAATCCTTAGCTATTTCAAGCTTTGCACTGTCCTTTGAAAGTGCCATGCATCTCGGCCATCCACCTCTACAGACCGCAAAAAACAAATCCTCAAGCTTTATATCTGTGGTAAGTCCATCAATATCATATGCTTCATCTTCTAATAATTTAAACAACGATATGCTTCCGTTTGATTCTCTTGTCTCAAACAAAGTCATAGGGTACATCGTAACCTCTGTTATTCGTCCTGTACCTGTATGGGGTGTATTAATCTTCTTACTTGATGAGCCTGTCAGATAAAACTCTCCTACACTCTCCGGATTGTCATCGCACGCTTTTCTTATTGTTCCCCATATCTTTGGGGCATCCTGCCACTCGTCAAACAGTATTGGCTTAGGATTCTTTAAAAAGAGCTTAGGTGCAGTTTCTGCTACTGCAAGATACCCCTCTCTCTTGTCTTCATCCTGAAATTCAATAACAGTTTTACATCGTTCTCTTGCTGTTCTTGTCTTTCCACATCCTTTTGGTCCTGTGATGCTCACTGCATTAAATGCCTCTGTTTTTCTATCTATCACATCATCAACAATTCTGCTTATATATTCCATAAATATCTGCTCCCTTCATGGTTATTATACCATTTAATTCCTGTCTCTTATACACATCTCCGAGCCCACGAGACGCGTAGTAATCTC
>OWKE01001194.1_pt1 | contig 9781 bp, 9 predicted proteins | sample 1732631 | NCBI WGS metagenome assembly OWKE01 (sample SAMN05065736, study PRJEB22554) | human gut metagenome | biome: ENVO:2100002; feature: ENVO:00000062; material: ENVO:00002003 | host: Homo sapiens | place: USA | reverse complement strand
AAGCAAGGCATTCACGGCAAGGAAGACCTGCTCGCTTTCATCAAGGAAGAGCATTTGTATTTCAAATCCTTCCTGCAATACCTGCCGGATTTTGCTGACGATGACATCGGTGACATCAGACGAAACACCGAACACTGCTGTCGGGAGATACTCCGTGCCGCCGACCGCAAGGATTTGTCCCACAAGGATGCAATGATATACCTCTCCATGCGCACCAACCACCGTCTGCTGCGCAACGCACAAGCGGCTATCGAGGATCTGAATAGTGGCAGGGTAAAGGACGAGCACACCATGCACGCCTACCTCCTGATGATGATGCAGCCGTTCATGACGATGGATGACCTTTCCGTGAGCGTGCTCTCCGACAAGGACAAGGCAGACCTCTACAAAATAGCCGATGCGCTCCCCAAGGAGATGGACGGTCTGGCCAAGAAACTGCACCTCGACAAGCAACGCCTGTCGGATATGCCCATGCTCATGATGAAGATTTATGTCACAAGATTATAAACACCCCAAACAGAGAATACGATTATGTTAGAACAGTTTTGCGATGATTTCCTTGCCGTCGTGCCTTTGCAGTTGCCAGAACTGCTGGACAAGCGCAAGATGGAGAAGCCTGTCAAGTATGACGATTACGTGCTTCTTACTTTCCAGTTGAACACCCCTTTCACGATAGAGGAGGTGATGGATATGCTCGAAGACGAGATGGAAATGATAATCCTCTATCACCACATTCCAAGCCGTCATACGGAGTTCGGACACAGCTGCTGTGCCTATTCCAACCCTTCTTTCGGACGGATGTTCAAGGTCAACGGCTCCACAGATGAGCGTGGCATGGTCAGCCAGATAAAAGTGACCATCTATGACTCGCTGGAGCACATGTCGGCAGATGTATGCCTCGACCTCAGTCTGCATTGCAAGAACGGGTTCTTCAAATACATGAAGCCCAAGGAGGAAGTCCTGCTCGACTTCATTTGAAAGTTACATTTGCCAGATGACAGTCCTGTTCTACCGCAACAACGCTCCATTCTGTTGTCCACAACAAAGGCCAAAGTCATGCCACAAGCTCCCGACCATCTGATGAAGGAAACGCTTTACATGAAGATTATCCATCTTCTCGACCGTCACCGCACATGGCTGGAGATTGAGAGCATCGCCACTGTCCGCAACCACACGATAGTCAGGAACGGCAGAATGACCGACATCCTCAGCCGTGTGCTTGTGGTCAAGGCCATCCACCATCATTTCCCCTACACGAGAGGGCAAGTGTGGCAGATAGCCGAGTACGACATGGAACAGGCTATCAAGAGCCTTCGGACAACCGACGGAGCTTTCCGTCAGAGAATAATCAAGGGAGAACTGACACTGGAGGATGTGGAGCGTATCATATCCACTGCCACACACGGTGTCGTCCAGCCCGACCTGAGTCCACTTCCATTATTCACATGCTATACATATTATGACAAGTAAGATACTGTTTCTCATCCTGATGTCAGCGTTCTTCTTTGTGACGATGATTCTGCACAGAAGCCGCAGACAGTTTATGACACGGTTCTATCTGCGCATGACCGCGCTTGTGACAGCAAGGAAGCTCTACCGGTTGATGCTGCTCATCCTGCTGTACGTGTTCCACTTCCTCTACCTCTGTGTACACTATAACGACATAGGCGTAGTGGCTTCCACCATAGCGTTTGCCATATTCTTTGTCTTTATGGATGTGGAGAGGTGGCTACAGCGTCTGCACGAGGAGCGGACACCCTTCTGCATCGCCGCGTTGGCGGCAGTGGTGTTTGTCTTCACTCCTCATCTGTTCACGCTTGCTGTCACCATCTCCTTTGTCCTTCTGGCATCACTGTTCTATCCCTCGCGCATAGTCATATCGCTGTGGAAGAACAAGGCTGACCGCAAGATGCTCCTCGAAGACACAGAAATGCTCATCATATACTACTATTAAGTATCACCTGTATCATGCCGTTCCTTTTGTATAATGGAGCTGGCGACAAACAACAGTATTCACCAAACAGATTATTGAAATGAAGAAACAGAAACATAGAACGAGTTCCGGCAAGATGTCTGAACGGATGTCCCTGTTGGAGTTCTTGAAAGAGAGGTCCGGGATAAGGCTGTCGAAGCTCGAAGCCTACCTTGACCTTGTAGACAAGGCTTCTGTACAGTACATCCCCAAGGATCTGTGCAAGCAGGAGTTCAGCCTGTCCAACGGGCAGTTTGTAATCACCATTACCGAACTGGCAGGATGCTGGCATTGGCACCGCGCCACTGTCCGCACCTTCATCGAGCAGTTGGAGAAGATGAACCAGATTTCCGTCACCCGTCTCACGAAGAGCCAAATCATCACCATCCCGATGTTGGCTGAGACACCTGCCGTTTCTCCGATTGACGCAGCCTTGGATGTGTTCCGCCAGAAGATGTGTACCGCATTGGACGAATGGCGAAGCGGCAAGATGTCCGCATCGGCTTGCGCCTCGGAATGTGAACAACTCTACGAAGATGCAACAGAGGAAGTAGCCATTATCTTGCAGAAAGCCGACAATGGCAATTCAATTGGCAAGGTGCCATGCGGAAGAAACATTCCCGAATCTGTAGGACACGCCTTTTGTATGACTGCACTCACAGCTGTCTGCGAAGCCACCTTCCATCAGGTGCTTTCGCAGGAAACAGATAACGCCCTCGTTACCTCCCTTCTTCCCTTCTTTTACAAAGACCTGGGAGGAGACTGGCTCTCATTCATCGAGGCGGCAAAGGCAATATCAGAATTGGCATTGGATGGCAGCTCACCAGCCTTGCATCAGGAAAGCGCAGCCATCAAGTCACAGTTTCAGTCACTCTGCCGACCGTTCCTTGCCATTGTAGCCAACCAAGAGGGCTCCTGTCCATCAAAAGGCTGTATTAACCTCTAATAATCACCGTACAACGCTTCTTCTTTTCTACTGGCACAGTGTTTACACGTCTGCCATTGCTGTAAAATAATCGGGCTTGCCCGTTGGTCGGAAATGAGGGAATTTGGGTAGCCTAATACCCCTCTTGGTCTCCGACCATCGGGAGGCTGTCCTTACAAGCAGCAAGCTGGAGACAGGAGAGTTGTACACACATAAAAGGAAATAGGTTATGGCAACACCAAAACAGGTTATGGATTTCCGACCATCTAAGGGAATCACCACAGCACAGAGCAACGAGCACCAACGCCGTTGGACGGAAAAGGGTTGGGGATCCGCTGAATCAACAGGCAACTACGACCGCAGCCGTGAGCGGCTCAACTTCGAGGTTCGGGGCGGCAAGGTTTGTCCTATAGACAAGAGCCGAAGCATCCCGGAGCGCATGGCAGACATCCTGCGGAGCCGTGGAATCAAAGACCCCAACGAGGGACTGGCAGAGCCACGCTTCCGCACAGTGGTCAATTTCATCTTCGGAGGCTCACGAGAACGTATGACAGAATTGGCATTCGGTGACCAGAAGGTGAATCTCACTCACGGAGCGGACAATTCGCATCTAACCCGATGCAAGGACATTGAGGAATGGGCAAAGGATGTTTACCGCTTTGTTGCGGACAAATACGGTGAGGAGAACATCGTCGCTTTCATCTTACACTTGGACGAAACCAATCCGCACGTTCACTGCACCCTCTTGCCAATCAAGGACGGCAAGTTTGCATACAAACAGATATTCGCCGGAAAGGACAAGTACGAGTTTTCTGCCAGGATGAAAGCCCTGCACAGCGAATTTGCCGATGTCAACAAGCGTTGGGGCATGGAGCGCGGAACTTCCGTCTCAGAGACGGGAGCACGCCACCGCACCACCGAAGAATACCGCCGCCAGCTGTCAGAACAGTGCACCACCATTGAGCAGTCCGTCGCCACCCATCAGCGGACACTCGCCTCGCTCCAATCGGACATCCGTCTGGCAGAGCGGAGAGTAAAAGGACTCACCTCAATGGTCAACAACCTCTTGCAGGAGAAGGCTGAGAAGGAGGCGGCACTTGCTGAATTGCATCGGCAGATTCTTGCAGGTCACGACAATCCTGATGCTCTCCGTCAGCAAGTCCAAGAGCTGGAGCAGGAACTGTCCGCTATCCAGTCGAAACTGGACGACAAGCAGGAGAAGCTCTCAGAGGCTGACCGCAAGCTCGATGCCCTGCGTGAGGAGATGACCGCCATGAAGGAGCGCACGGAGGAGTTGCGGCAGGAGGCACACAGATATTCCGATACTATCCGACAAGGTGCGGACACCGTTCTCAGAAATGCCCTTCTCGAAAACATGGTCAGCGAGTTCTCCGAACGTGTGGCACGGCTTTCCAATGAGGGCAAGGACGTGTTTGACGGTTCCCTGCTTCAGGCCTTTGCGGAGAATGGAACGGAGGTGATGTACTGTGCCACGCTTCTATTCCTCGGCTACGTCGATGATGCCACCACCTTTGCCGAAGGTCATGGCGGTGGCGGCAGTTCGTCCGACCTCAAATGGGGACGTGACGATGACGAGGATGAACGCGCTTGGGCACGCCGTTGCATGATGAAAGCTGCACGCATGATGCGCCCCTCTTCCGGCAAAAGGAAGAAACGATAAGCGGCACTGTCACGTATCACCTGTTATAGTATTCACCAGATTAAATTGAACAACATGAGAAAAATACTTATTCTATCCCTTGGCTTCGCCCTTTCATTGGGTGCGCAAGCCAAAGACTATCACCGCACGGCGGACACCACCACCGTTGTATGCAGACTTTCGGCAGACGGTATGCTTCGTCCGCTTAAACCTTCCTACATGAAAGGGGCATTGGTAGCTTCGCCATGGACGGACAACTGGTTTGTCCAAGCGGCAGGAGGAACTACGGTCTTCCTCGGCAAACCGCTCGGATGCAACGACCTATTCGGTCGCATGAAACCGGCATTCTCCGTGTCGATCGGCAAATGGTTCACACCTTCCGTCGGCGGTCGTCTGAACTATGGCGGTATGCAGTTCAACGACTGCAACAACTCCTCGCAGGACTACCAGTACCTGCGTGCTGATTTCATGTGGAATGTCCTCGGCAACCTCTACAAGGACGATGTACACACTCTTGCCAGATGGAGTGTCATTCCATACGTGGGCGTGGGTATGCTGCACAACAAGGTGAATGCCCACAAGCCCTTTGCCATTTCCTACGGCATACAGGGGCAGTATCATCTCTCCCCACGCATTGCTGTTACGGCAGAGATAGGCAACATGACCACCATGCAGGATTTTGACGGCTATGGCAAGGCACACCGCCTTGGCGACCATCTGCTGTCCGCATCCCTCGGCCTCTCTGTCCGCATCGGCAAGACTGGCTGGAAGCGAGTGATAGACGCTCGCCCGTACATCGCACAGAACGAATGGCTTTCGGCATACGCCTCATCCCTTTCTGACAGCAACAGCCGCTATCACGCCCAGCACGATCGAGATTGTCAGACTCTGGAGCAGCTGCGCAAGATTCTTGCCATCGAGGGACTTCTGGACAAGTACGGCCACCTCTTTTCTGACGATGCCGCTTCTTCCGTCACAAATGGCTATCCTCGAAACGACTACAGCGGTCTCAACTCGCTGCGTGCAAGAATGAGAGACAAGTATGGTAATGGTCAAAAGACAAAGGTCATGGAGTCCGCCTCTTGTACAGAAGAATATGGCAATGCTGAAGGTGAGCCGGAAGACGATTACCTATCGCTCATCCACTCAGGAAAGGCTTGCATAGGTGCGCCCATCTATTTCTTCTTTGAACTTGGCACTGACAGGTTGCTCAACAGGTCACAGCTCGTCAATCTCGACGAAGTAGCACGCATCGCCAAGAAATATGGCTTGAAAGTTAAGGTCATCGGCGCTGCCGACAGTGCCACAGGCAGTGAAGCCATCAATGATAACCTCAGCCGTTCCCGTGCCAGATTCATTGCAGAGGAACTGATGAAACGTGGTATGGAAAATGGCACCATCTCTCAGATTTTCGATGGCGGCATTGACGATTACTCGCCCAATGAGGCGAACCGCCATACCAGAATCCTGCTGTATCTATAGCCAGACATACAGCTCCGAACAAGAGCACTAAAACTTTTTTTTCATTGATAAATTTTAGAAAGGGAGGGCTTGTCCGTGATGGATAGGCCCTCCCTTAATCATATATGTATTAACCCTTCTTTCCGCTGGTAGTTCGTGGTTAAGCGTAGCGAACACCACGTTATGCCCTATCTGGCAGCCGTCACCAATCGAGACTCCTCCATGATCCTGAAAATGGCAACAAGCATTGATGAACACTCCTTCGCCTACGGTAATGTTCTTTCCGAAATCCGCATATAACGGTGGAAATACACTAAGTGATTGCGGCACTGGATAGCCGAACAGCTCGGAAAGTAGTTCACGCACTTCGTCCTGCGTATGATAAGCGGTGTTCAGACGGAAGGTGATGCGACGAGCTTCATCGCTCATCTCGTGCATAAAACGATGGATTTCCTCTGTGTCAAGAGCTTGCCTTGTCTTGACATATTCCTTGAATGCTTCTATTGTCATAGTATCTATCTCATTATTCTTCCAACAGTGCAAAGTTACAGCATTGATTCCATTGCCCTCCTACCTATATTATGGAGGATAATACCATTTTTATGGATTGCAGCTGCCTTCCCTATACACGATCCCAACGGAGGTCGGATGTATGAGGTGTGTCAAGCGAAGAAAAACCACCTAAAAAAGTATGTTGACATGAATGACCAACTATCTAAAGATATTCGGGAAAGTATCTTTAGATAGTTGGTAAGGTATCTTTAGATGATAATAAATGAACGATTCTTTAAAAAGAGCCATCGACCCCAACGGGGGTCGAACTTTAAGTAACCGCACATGGTCAAATGTGCGGATTGGAGCTGTCTTCCCAATCCACGACCCCAACGGAGGTCGAACCTTTCTACAGATTATATGGTTCGACCCCGTTGGGGTCGGATGTATAGGAGTCATCTGGCCATCCGCAAGTCTTTGACATTGCGGTTAACGGGGGTGAGACCCTTTTCAGGGTCTGTTTGTTTGCACACCTTCATTCTACATAAACGGCTAAATTCAAATATTAAAAGCGTTTACATATTGCAACGTATTTATCTGTTATGCTCCTATTAAATTGTTCTATATCCTTATACTTTTCAACTAAATCCTTTATCACAGGCGCATTTAAATCGACGTTTAGGGTATATTGAACAAAAGCACGTAGCATCTCATAATTATAATTTACTCAAGTTTCGGATTTAGGTTGAGAGGATAGATTTGGGCATAAAAAAGGCTTTGAGGATTTCCGTATGTCACGGAAATTTAGTAATTTAGAGGTGCCCAAACAACTAATTACAATCACTCAAAGCCATGAGCAAAATTACAAAAATTCCATCGGAGATCCGCAACTTTTTCACGGGAAAACGAATCAATCCCGCATTTTCCAAGTTTATGACCCTCCTTGAGGGGATGAGGATTTCAGACAAAGATCTCGGAGGGAAAAAACGTGAGAACTGTCAGCTTACCAACCTTCAACTTTTCCAGATCATATTGATTCTGCCGTTTATGGCCGTCCCGGGTTTTTCTCATTATGCCGGATCGTCAATCTCGAAACTGTTCGGGGGTAAGAAGGACCTACTCTATTCGTTTATGGCCAAGGACAATATAGACTAGCAACATCATCTGGCACATCGCCTGTCATCTCATCAAGGCCGTGACCATAAGGAAAGACTATCAAAAGAGCCATCTTCCGGCAGTGCTTATTGTGGATGATTCCGACCTGCCGAAGACCGGATTGAGGATGGAGTGTATTGGCAAGATATTCTCGCACGTGTTTCAGCGGTGCATTCTCGGCTACAAGCTGCTGGCCCTGTGCTGGAGCGACGGCCGCTCTCAATTTGTCGTGGACTTCTCGATTCACGGCGAGAGAGGGAAGGTCGATGGCAAGGAACAAGGTCTTACGGCCCGGCAGCGCGAGAGGCGCTACAACCGCAAGCGTGACAGAGACTGCCAGACCGAAAAACGCAAGGAAGAGTATTTCGTATCCAAGCTTGAGCGCCTGAAGAGCATGGTGAAGAGACCATTGGAGGATTGTTCGCCGATATATATGAAGGCGTACACGAGCTCACCGTCGTGGAAAAGATCTGGTCAATCATTATTGATGTAATAGCAATCGTGGCTGAGATTTTTACCATTGACGAGAACGAATTGATGGAGCAAATTATACGGGATAACCGCAGGTTCAAGGCCATGCAACTGATCGCTCAGACTGCATAAAACCTAAATCCGAAACTTGAGTAAAATACATAACTGTAATAATCTACTACTAATCTAAAATAAAGCGATTATAAGCTATCCTTTTTCCTGTGTTTGTTTTAAAGTTTTCATCTATACACTTTTTTATCTTTTCCTGTTCTTTTTCTTTATCCATAACCGTTAAATTTTCAAGCAAATCAGCTTCCCATTGTATTTGAAAATCAAGTCCATCAATTTTAGATGGAGTATGATGGTTGCCTATTATAAAGCATATTCTATCAATATTTTTGTTATAGCCTACCTTTTTTAATATTTCTTTCGCTACTGCTGGTCCTTCCTTTTCTTGATAGACACCATCAATAGAACCGTATTTTTTTTGTGCTTCAACCGCACCAATATCATGTAGTATAGCAATAATACTGATGAATTCTTTTTCTTCCTCTCCGATATTTTCTCCGTTCATTATATCTTCTGCATTTTTCAAAACTTTAAGAGTATGCTCTATGCCAAAAGGAATTTCTTTGAATACTTCTTTCATCTCTATAATAATTTTTTCTTTAAACATAAATTGCCTCCATTTATACCTTATAGGTGTTTTAGTTCTATCTATCCATTTTTTTGTTGGCCGATACAATCAGCATCATGGGACGGCGCATTTCATCCTGCATCCCCGGAATATCCATCATGTTTTCCGGCGGCTGCGGCTCCACAATCTGATTTATTATAAAACCATTTGAAAGCAGTGTATTTAGATATGTGGTCAGTGTTCTATGATATTTTGTAACCTTTTCTCCCAAAAACACAGCTGTCCGTTTGCCCTCATAATAATAATTATCCACCGGAAAATGCAATATTTCTCCCTTTTCGTTATAATGCCAGTCTTGTGTTCCATAGGCAGTAAAAACAGGATGTTCAACCGTAAAAACTAGCTTACCACCAGACTTCAGTATTCTATATATCTTTTTTACTAAAATCTCATAATCTGCTACATAGTGAAACGCAAGTGAACTTAATATTACATCAAAACTCTCCTCTGGGAATTCCACATCTTCTATAGCACAGCATTTATATTCAACCTGTGGAAAATGTGTTTTTTCTTTGGCTACCTCGAGCATTTTATGAGAAATATCAACACCTACAACAGAAGAAGCACCGTGTTCCATCGCATAAATACAGTGCCATCCATAGCCGCATCCTAAATCAAGCACACGCTTATCTTTAAAATCCGGCAGCAGCTTTCTCAATGTTTCCCATTCTCCTGCACCGGCTAGTCCCTGCTGTGAGCGACTCATTTGACTGTATTTTTGAAAAAATATATTATCATCATATTTGTTTTCTTTCATCTGAATTCCCCTCGTTTAAAAAGTTATTTATCTCCGTTGTAATTTTTTTCACTTCTTTATAAAGCTTCTCGGTCATATCGTAGCATTCAAAAAGTGAAAGACCGAGTACTTCAAAAATATGATTAACCCTTTCGGCATATTTTTCAGGTTTATATTCAAAAGTTTCAAGCAGTTTTATAGCTTTCTTTTCG
>OWKE01001165.1_pt1 | contig 10010 bp, 7 predicted proteins | sample 1732631 | NCBI WGS metagenome assembly OWKE01 (sample SAMN05065736, study PRJEB22554) | human gut metagenome | biome: ENVO:2100002; feature: ENVO:00000062; material: ENVO:00002003 | host: Homo sapiens | place: USA | reverse complement strand
CTCGTGGGCTCGGAGATGTGTATAAGAGACAGCCTGATTTTCATTGAGGCAGTGCGTCCCATGCGGACGGCAGAACCACATCAGCGTCTTGTCTTCGGGATTCTGGCTTTCGGCGGCGCGGCGGATGATGCGCTTGTCGATGTCGAAGTCTTCCTTGTAGCTGTCTACATGACTGTCCACGAGCTTCTGCAGCTCCGCAACGATGTCAACATCTGTGTATTTCTTCATGCGTCTCCTTTCTCACAACTCCATGTCGTGCGTTTTGGATTTGACCGGAGACTTCTTCTCCGGCTGCTGTTTTGCGGCAGTCCTGAGCTGATCGCGGATGGAGGGCTTTTCCTGCTTCTGCTCCTGCTTGACGTATTCCAGCGTCGGCATCAGCTCACGATAGCAACCCTGTGTTTTCCTCGCCGCATGACGGCGATGAATTTTGAACAGCGGCTTACCGTTCTGCGTGACCGTGTTGCCCTCAATCCTGATGCCGTTCCGTGCCAGCAGATTGAAGGAGTGGTTAGAGGCGCGGTAGGTTGCCCGCATACCGTCATTGTTATAGGCAATCTGCCCCTTGAGCGTGTCCATGACGGCGGCTTTGATCTCCTTCTCTTCGGCAGTCAGGCGGTGCGCTTTCGGTGCTTTTGCCGCTTCCTCCGGCAAGGGGGCAAAGGGAGACTTGACCTCCACAGTTTTTACCTCAATAGAGGTAATCTCACCGTTCTCCCATGCAACGACCTCCGGGTCTCTTTTCTCTGCCTTCTCGGAAGTAGCTTCTTTCTGGGGTTCAGTCTGCTGATGGAACGCATCGACGAAAAGTGCCGTCAGTCCGGGATTGGGTTTATCCACAAGGAAGCGGGAGGCATTCTCTGGGCAGACATCAATGCTCTTTGCCCATTCCTTGAGGGGCTGCGGAATACGCCCGTCAAAGTCTTTCTGCTGAATGGTGTTTGCAAGGACATATCGGACACGCTCCGGAGAGAACTGCTCAAGGACGCTCTTCACGGCAGCATCCGCATCCAGCCGGTTATCTCCGTAGTTGGAGCTGATCGCCGCTTCAATCGCTTTGCGGCATTCCACGTTTGCGGCGAGAGAAGCACGATATGCGTCCATCTCATCGGCTTCATAGGCGTAATTCGCCGTCTCGCGGTAAATGGGGACTTCCGGCTTTTCCTCCGGAACAGCTTCCTTTACGGGAGCTTCGACTTCCATCTCTGCGGACTGTGCTTTCTCTGCCAGCATCACCTTGAGCTTGGCGTCAATGCCCTCGATCATCTCAGCCGCCGTCTTGCGGATGGTGTCCAGAGAGCTTTTCAGTTCCTTGGTTTCCTTGCCGGATGACCAACCGGCGATGTAACCGAAGGAGTAGTCCGAGGTTTCAATGCCGTACCGTTGGCAGACGGTGTAGGCAACGCTTTCCGCTTCAACCTCCTTGGTATGCCGATCCTTCTTATCTTCTGGCGCGGCTTTCTCATCCGGCTTGACGGCGTGGAGCTTTGCGTGGGCGATCTCGTGAATGGCGGTTTTGACCGTCTGGATTTCGCTCATGCCTTCCTGAATGGCAATGCGGCTTTCAACCGGCGAGAAGAATCCCTTTGCACCGCCCGGAATGTCCTCAAAGGAAATAGGGACGGGAGATTCCTGCCTGAGTGCGTCGAAGAACGCCTCGTAGTTTTCGACGGTGCCTTTCAGCTCATCGACGATAATGTCCGGAAGCTCCTTGCCGTCCGTCTGGGAAACATCAAAGACACTTACCACCTTGAAGGCAGGACGCAGGACCTCAACCGTTTCCGTGACAGCCTTCCCATCTGCGCCGATCACCGGCTTCTGGGTTACGGGGTCAACCTTTTCACGCTCTTCCTGCGTCTTGTACGGCGCGGGAGCAAGAATCTTGATGCCCTTTTCGCCCTTCATGACCTGACGGTCAAAGTTGCGCTGCCACGAGGTATAACCGGCAACATAGGTTGCCTCCGGCTTCTGCATCGCAATGAGCAGCGTGTTGTTGAAGGAATAGTTGTAGAACTTGGACATCGTGCGGAGATATTCCTTGAACCGCTCGGATTCAAAAAGCTCCTTGATGCCCTGTTCCAGCTTGTCCGTGATTTCGCGGACTTGCTGTGCATTTTTGTTTTCAGCCATCTCAAACCTCCATTTCTTATTTGCCTTTGGGCGAAGAAAACCCCGTCTGGGATTTGCTCAGTAAACGAGCCTTTACCTCAGACGGGGTTTCTCTGCGCGTCATCCGACGATGGAAGATGTTATCCTCGTTCTCCCATTCAATCAGCCGGTCAAACATATCCGGGTGCTTTGTGACCATGTGCAGCAGCTCCGAGTCACTGGCGTTGGGACAGAACCAGCAGCCGTTTCTTCGGCAGTGAGCGTAGATTGGGGAAAGCAGCCCGTGTTCCTGACAGAGCTTGTAGGCATCCGCCTCGGTCATGCCGTATTTGGCAAGCAGACTGACCTTCGTTATTCCATCCAGACGAGCAAGGCGTTTTGGCTCATCCTCCGCGATGCCGACATAGCTCACAGTGTCCGGAGAAAGCGCGGTATTGTACTTTCGGACTGGCGGGATTTTGCAGTCACGATTGACTGCACACATACCAGCCCATGCAAAGCCGCGAGCCTCGCCCTTGTGCGGTCCGCGGGTGATGACATGGTGGAACACGTCATCATAGGTCTTGTCTGCATGGAGAATGGTGAACTTGATGCCCAGCTCCTTTTCGCAGAAGGGCTTGAGCCGGTCATAGATGAAGTCCCGGTGTTCCGGGACTTCGCCGCTTGTGTCCTTATCAAACATGACCTCACTGAAAACCGCCTCGTCAAGCGGCTCACTGTGCTGTGCAGCCAGCAGGAGCGTCGCTACGCTGTCCTTGCCTCCGCTGCAAGAGGCAACATACTTCGGACGGATCATCGGTCAAACTCCATCTTGAAGCTGACGTATTTGCCGCCGCTGTCATCCAGACGGATCACCGCATCATAGAGCTGAGGCTTCTTCGGCGTGTAAAGCCCGGTCACTCGGCACCAGCCCTTGTCCAGCAGCTCCTTTGCGATCTTCTTGGTCAGCTTCTTTTTCTTACTGGAAAAGAACTTGTTGTCTTCCCACAGGCAGAAGGAGCATTCCTTGTTCGAGCAGTAGAAATTGCCCTTGCCGACATAGACCGGAGAGCCGCAACGGGGGCATTTGCCGATTTCCTCTTTCCCCGTGCCGAAACGCTGGGCTTCGGCATCGGAGAGAAACGGGTAGGCTTTCACGAGATCCCCGGTCATCTGGACAATGCCGCTGAGGAAGGCGTCTGCATCCGCATTGCCGCGCTCAATCTCCATGAGCGTGTTTTCCCATTCCGCCGTCATTGCGGGAGAGGTGATCTGTTCCGGCAGAACACAGACAAGGTTGCAGCCGTCCTTCGTGGGAATGAGGGATTTGCCTTTACGCTCTGCAAAGCCGGATTTCACCAGCTTTTCAATGATACCGGCGCGGGTCGCGGGTGTTCCGAGACCTTTCTTCTCGGTGTCATCGTCAAACTGATCGTTTCCGGCAGTCTCCATCGCAGACAGGAGCGTGTCTTCCGTGTACTGCTTCGGAGGTGTCGTGAAGTGTTCGGTGACGCTGGCAGATACACCATTCAAAACATCGCCCTCATGGACTTCGGGCAGGGACTTCATGGGATCGTCCTTTTCCTTCGTCTTGAGGGAAGCCTTGAACAGCTCTTCAATGGCTTTCCATCCGTTTTGAACGACGGTCTTCCCCTTGGTTTTGAACTCGTAGCCCTCGCAGGAGAGCGAGATCTGCGTTTCTGCGTAGGTGTGCTTCTCGCCGGTCGCACACAGAAGGCGCATCCCGACAAGATTGAGAATTTTCTGCTCCGACTGAGGGAGTGCGGAAACATCCTGCTTTTCAAGCTGGACGGTCGGGAGAATGGCATGGTGATCTGTGACCTTGCTGTTGTCGGTTACGCGGGCAATGTCCGGAGTAACCGAAACACCGGAGAAAAGCGGAAGCTGGCGGCAGACAATAGAAATGACCTGACGGGCAGTGTCCTCCATATCGTCCGTGATAAACTGGCTGTCCGTGCGCGGATAGGTCAGGAGCTTCTTTTCGTAGAGTGTTTGTACGAGATCGAGCGTCTGCTGGGCGGTGAAGCCGTAGTATCGGTTTGCCTCGCGCTGCAAGGTGGTCAGATCATAGAGCTTCGGAGGGTTGACGGTTTTCGTCTCCCGCTTGAGAGAAGAAACGACGGCTTGCTTTTTCTCGCAAGCCGCCGCAATCTTCTTTGCTTCCTCTTCGGTTTTGACCTTTTCCAGATCGGCGGTCAGATCGCCCTTGCCGACGTGGACGTTGAAATACTTCTCCTTCTGGAACGTGGAGATTTTCCCGTCGCGCTCCACCAGCATTGCAAGGGTCGGCGTCTGGACGCGCCCAACCACCAGCTTCTTGTGATAGAGCGTGGTGAAAAGGCGGGTGCCATTGATACCGACAATCCAGTCCGCCTTCGAGCGGCTGAGTGCTGCTTCATAGAGACGGTCATATTCCTTGCCGTCCCGGAGATGCTGGAAGCCTTCGCGGATGGCGGAGTCCTCCAACGAGCTGATCCACAGACGCTTGAAGGGCTTGGTGCATCCGGCTTTGTTGTAGACCAGCCGGAAGATCAGCTCACCCTCACGCCCTGCATCGGTTGCGCAGACAAGCTCAGTGACGCGCTTGTCCTTCATGAGAGAGGACAGCACCTTGAACTGCTGGGCTTTGTCCTTCGTGACCTCGAACATCCAGTTTTCCGGAACAATGGGCAGATCGTCGTACCGCCACTTGGCATACCGCTCATCGTAGGAGCTGGCGTCTGCCAGCTCCACCAGATGACCGAAGCACCACGAAACAATGTAATTGCCGCCCTCCATGTAGCCGTCCTTGCGGGACGTCGCGCCCAACACCTTTGCGATGGACTGGGCAACACTGGGCTTTTCAGCAATGACTAAGATCAATCTTCATCACCATCCGTTTCAGCATCCTCCGCAATCTGCGGCTCTTCATCCTCGTTGATGTACGGCTCTTCCTCGTAGCCTTCATCGTCGAAGAAGTCCATGTCCTCATCCTTGGGCTTTCTGCCCTTGACGAACTTGATGTAGTAATAGGCTGCACCCGCAGCACCGGCAAGGGCAAAGATGACGAGGATCATGCCGATGTTGGACTTCTTTTCGGGCTTGGGCGCGGGGACATCGGTTTCCGCATCCCTGTCCGGCTCAGGTGTAACGGGGGCTGTGCCGGTGCATTCGCTCATGTTGGTTTTGCAGACCGGGCAGTCGGTGTTGACCTGACCGGCAGCGCATTTTTCCTTGCAGTTACAGGTGGTCAGCGCAGCCGCAGTGTCTTCATCCAGCAGCGCAAGCAGATCGCTCTCATCGACCATGTTCAGGAAGTACGTCTGGTACTGTTCCTCATCCTCATTGATAGGCGCATCGTAGTCGATGACAATGAAGAAGGTGTTGCCGCTCTTCGTCTGGACAGTGATGAACTGCTTGTTGGTTGCCTTGTCATAGAGCAAGTCGCGGGTGTGGGCGTTGCCCTCATCGTCAATCGGCTCACCCTTCGGCTTTTCAGGGGCGGGAGTGACTGCGGGCTGCTGTTCCGGCTGGGTTACCTCGGTGACGGGAAGGTTCTGCTCGGTGTCATCGGCGTAGGCAAACGCCGTCACCGAGAAGCAGGACAGAACCATGACGCAGACCGCAAGGACGGTCAGAAAACGAAACTTCTTACGCATTGTCGATTACCTCCGTATTTTCAGCGGGCTTGGTGCCGCCCTTCATGGAAGACAGGAACGCCATGATCTGATCCTTGTCCATCACCATAGAGCGCACGGTATTGATGATTTCAAGGTTTTCCAGCTCTGTCTTCTTGTCGTACAGCTCCTTGAGCTGTCCTTCGATTTCGGACTTCTTCTTTTCAGCCTTCTCAATGTCGGAGAGGACTTTCTGATACTTGGGATTCATGCAAAACTCCTTTCTTTTAATAGGCGGGTCTTCCGAAGGCGTAGAAATGCTGCTGCCAGTAGGAAGAATTGATGGATGTGTACTGAATGGGATCACCGCAGTGGATCATGACGCCACCACCGACGTAGATGCCGACGTGGGACACGCCGGGGGTGTCATACGTCCCGACAAAGAAGATAAGATCACCGGGCTGGGCGTTCGCTTTTGAAACCGGCGTGCAGACGTTGTAAAGCCCCTGTGCGCCCAGCCGTCCGGTATTCACAAGACCGCTGTTCGTGAGAACATAGCTGACAAAGCCGGAGCAGTCAAAGGATGTGTCGGGATTGGAGCCGCCCCACACATACGGATAGCCGAGATACTTTTCCGCCTCGGTAATCAGCGTTGCAAACTTCTCGTCGTTCAGGTATTCCGGGTTGACATCGTAGTCGGCGGGAGGATTTGTGATGTACTTGTCCACATAGGGGGAGTTACCGAACAGATCCTCGCGGTTGCCCAGCACAGACATATACGTCGCGTACATGGAAAGCTGTTCCTGAGACATGATGTAGACCGGGACATGGGAGAGATTGAAGTTTTCGAGCTTCACGTTGCAGATGTAGTAGTCATACGGGACACGATAGGTTTCCGTGTGCGTATTGCCGTCTGCATCCGTCCATGTGTCGGTTTCCGTGCGGTATCTGGTTTCGACGATTACCTCTTCGGTGAGAATGTACTGCTTTTCAAACAGCATTTGGAGCGTACCCTGCACCTCGTCCAGTGTGAACTCGCCCTCATGGAGAGCCGAGAGAATGGAGATCAGCACATAGGGGTCATGCTCAATATCGTCCAGATCGAAGTGATACTCGTCATAGTCATGAGTGCTTTCATAGGTATCGAGATAGCGTTGCAGCTCCTGCTCCATTTGGCAATACTGCGCCTCCGCACCGAGCATCGCGTCATCCTCGCTGAGATAGGAGGAAGCGATAACCGACGAGCCGGTAGAGGTGAGCATCGAACACGAGCTGATACCGGCACCGAGCAGCACGAGAAGGGCAATTCCGACGCCGATCCAGATGAAGACCTTCTTGTTCTTCTCAAAGAACTCCTTGATCTTGTCGGACGCCTTCTCACCGAGCTTCTTGCCGGTATTCTTTGTGGCAGTCCCGGCAGTCTGAGAACCGGCATTTCGAGCGGCGGCATATTCCTTCTTAATGTTCTGCTTCTGGTAGTGCTTGTTCATGTTCTGCTTCTTCATCTCAGGATGCTCCTGCTGATTTCTTTCATATTGGAGCTTCGCATCAGCGACATCCGCCTTGTGTTCCAGCTTAGAAACCTTCTCATAAGGCTTGTTGACGCTGTTTTCCCGATGATGGCTGAAATGCCGAGCGGCAGTCTCAGCGGCGATCTCCGTTTTATGCGCCGCCTCAACCGCCGAGTTTTCCTGCTCGACCTCATGGATTTTGCCGTGAATGCCGGAGGCGAGAGTGTCACCGACCTTGCGGACGGTTTTGTCTGCCTCGAATTGCAGCTTGCCCTTGCCCTTCGGCTTTTTCAGCTCATCTTCAAAATGAAGGCGGGTTTTGCCCTTGCCGGTTTCCTCATCAAAGACACGCTCTTTCTTGAGAACCTTATGCGTGGGCAGCTTCTCATGGGCGGCATCCAGACGCTCATGCGCCTTTTCGGACTTCCTTTCGAGCTTCTGCATCCGCTTCGTGGGCGGGACGGCATCGTCCGAGACTGGCTTTGCAGAGGCAGTTTCCGCCGCTTGGGAGAGAACAGCATCCGCGTCAATGGCTTCAACCGCAGAGGTCTTGCGCAGCTTATGTGTGACAACCGTTTCGGCAATCACCGTGCCGATATGAGAAGAAACGCCGTGCTGCTCCAAAACAGGAGGCTTGAACGGCGTTTCCGATGAGGGCAGCGGTTCAGGTGCATTCTGGGGTGGATTATCCGGCTTTTTCTCTTCTGTGACGGACGTTTCCGAGGGCGGCTGAGTGTCATTATCCTCGGCGTGTTCCGCCTGAAACTGACGCTGCTGACGGCGCATCTGCACCTTTTTCTGTTCCTCCGCAGAAAGAGCTTCGGAAGGCGCGGCTGTCTCAGCGGGCTTCACCAGCTCTGCATCTTCCAGCCGCTTTGACACGCGCTGCTCGGTGCCAGCCGTCAGGTTTTCCTCAACCGCGCCTTCTCGCGTCATCCGCACGACTACCTTGTCGCGGGCTTTAAGCTCCGGTTCCTTGGACATCAGGTTTCACCTCCAATCCGCTTGTAGGCAAGCTCGGTGTACGCCGGATTCAGCTCGATGCCGACGAAATGACGCCCCATCTGCGAGGCAACCATGCCGGTTGTGCCGCTTCCCATGAACGGGTCAAGCACAATGCCGCCTTCGGGACAACCGGCGAGAAGACAGGTCTCAACCAGCTTCGGAGGGTAGGCGGCGTAGTGACCGCCCTTGAAGGGAACCGTGTTGATCTTCCAGACGTCGCGCTTGTTGCGGAGCGGATTGATGTCACAATCCTTGATCTCGCCATGCTCACGGGGGCGGTTGATGGACTGCGGCTGAGGCTGACCGGGAACGGGCTTGCCGTATTTGTTGCCGCCCTTCATGCCGCGCTTGAGACGTTCTGCCGTTGCGGGGGCAATCGGCTCGGAGATCGCCTTGTAGTCAAAGAAATACTTCTTCGACTTGGAGAACAGGAAAATATGCTCATAGCAGCGGGATAGACGGTCTTTGACGCTCTCCGGCATGGGGTTATCCTTCATCCAGATGATGTCGTTGCGCAGATACCAGCCGGTATCGCGGAGGGCAAAAGCCAGCATCCACGGAATGCCGATCATGTCTTTCGGCTTGCAGCCCTCAACCTTGTTGTTGAGAGCCACAGCCTGACCGTTTCTGCCGTTGGGGTTCTTCGGGTCAACGAAATCGCCCTGATTGCCTTTCCCGGCGTAGGTGTCCGAGATGTTCAGCCAGAGCGTTCCATCCGGACGCAAAACGCGCCTGACTTCGGTAAACACTTCCGTCAGGCGCGAGATATATTCCTTCGGCGTTGTCTCTCTGCCGATCTGAGCCTCCATACCGTAATCACGGAGCGCGTAATACGGAGGGGACGTCACACAGCAATGAACGCTGTCATCGGGCAGAGTTTTCAGGATTTCAAGGCAATCGCCGGTATGAATGATGTCAAGTTGTATGGTGGTGTACCTCCTGTTCTGTTGGATTTGTGTTTCCATTGAAATGTTGGCTGTAAAACCCGACAACATTTCAATGGGCATCAGTCGGAGAAGAACTCGTCCGGCTCGTAGTCCTCATCTTCCATGAAGTCCTCGTCGAGATCGTCAATCTCGTCCGCCCAACGGTCGAAGATTTCCTCGGCTTCCTTCGCCGCCTCACGATAGAGGCTCAGGCGGTTCTTCTCGAAGGCGGCAAAGGCGGGGATAAACTTGCCGAACTCGCGGATTGCCCTCATATCCTGCGTGCGCATATCTGCGACGCACTGAATGATTTCGGACATCGTGAGCAGATCGTCGATCATCAGCTCATACTTGCCCTTGGGGATAGATACGGCTTCATTATCCGCCGCGTCAGCGAAAGGGGTATTCTCATCGCTGTTGCTGCACTCGGGAACATCAACCTTGAAGTAGAAACCAATCATATCCACAGATACCTTGGTCATAATCTGACGTGCCTCCTTGACCTTTTCGTCGATGTCCTCCCTCACATGGAGGTAGGCGCGGTGATGCTTCTTGAGGTCGCTTTCCAGTCGGATCAGATCGGTCAGCTCCCACAGAGCCTTAAACAGCGCGGAGGTGTTCTCTCCGTATTCGATAGCGTCCGCATAGGGAATGGTAATCATCTTGTTGTTCATATTCAAAAATCCTCCTTAGTTCTGTACGGTTTCTTCGGGCTTGTTATGCAAAGCTTTGCATAAACGCCCTAATGAAAAGTTTTGAATAATGGAAAGAAATGCGAAGAACGGCTGAGTTTCAGCCGTTCTTACCCAAATATCTTTCGATAAAATTTTCTGTTTCGTTGTCATAGCGATTGTAGCCAGAAT
>OWKE01001155.1_pt1 | contig 10144 bp, 10 predicted proteins | sample 1732631 | NCBI WGS metagenome assembly OWKE01 (sample SAMN05065736, study PRJEB22554) | human gut metagenome | biome: ENVO:2100002; feature: ENVO:00000062; material: ENVO:00002003 | host: Homo sapiens | place: USA | reverse complement strand
GGGCATGGGTAGAGGCTATTGACAAGAAGAAAAGCGATAAATATATTAATAAAGTTCTCATACCTTTTTTTATTTTATGCCAATAGTTTGTCCGGACGGACAACGGTATATCCTTGTTCTTTCAGCAAATCCAAGATTTGTTTCACTAGCTGGTCGCTGTCAGGCATCCGGTCGTGCAACAGAATAATGGCTCCCGGTTCAAGATGTTTCCGAATCCTGGCAAGGACTTTATCCGGTGCTTGTTGTGTATCCAGTGTACGGATGCTCCATCCTATAGGGGTATATCCTAACTGTCGAACGGCTTTCGCAATCGTTGGATTAGTGACACCGAACGGCGGACGAAACAAACTAACCGGCTGCGAAGTTACTCGTTCTAGTTCACACTGACAAGTTTGCAAGTCTTTTTTCATCTTGGAGAGCCCGTATAGCGGGAATAAACCGGAATGGGTATGCGAATGATTTCCAATCAGATGACCTTCTGCCACCATTTTTTGCAAGATTGCTTCATTCCCTTTTACCTTATGACCGATACAGAAGAAACAGGCGGTTACCTGATATTCTTTTAGTACCTGCAGAACTTTGGGAGTCTGTAGGGAGTCGGGGCCGTCATCAAAAGTCAGGGCGACAATCTTTTCCGCAGTATGCTTTTTGCAAAATGACCGGAGGTAAATTCCCGATTGAATGCTATAAGAGGCATAAACGAGAAAAGACAGGAGCAAGAGCAAGCAAAGAAGGAGGCAAACGATTATCATACGCTTTTCCGGATTAGAATCAATGAATGATTGATGGAGTGGTGATGATTATAAATCAATATATGGGTCGAGGTAGTGCAGTTGACCGATTCGTTCACTGCTTTCCATACCGCATACGATGTTGCGGTAGGATATTCACCACATTCATTCTTAAAACTAAGATGAACACTTTCCGGGAAAATGTTTGTTTCAAGCTCTTCATAAATAGAGTTGCCATTGTCGACAGTTTGCTCGTGAGAGTCATCTTGATTGTGTTGCTTTTTGTTTTTCCCGGTAACCAACCACTGAATATCCTGACACTCTAAACCATTTCGTTGCAAAAAACGGATGATTCGGGAGCTGATTTCTTCTGTTGTCTGTTTCCCGATGAAAGTTTCGACTCCCTGTATTTCAGCCAACGGATGCTCTCCGGCTTCCCGACTTAACAGGAAGAATTGAGCACCTTCTCCGGCTGCTATCCCTTTCAGCATTCCCAGCCGTTGCTGAATCGTGTAACAGGTTTCTGTCATTTCATCGATGGCTCCCACAAGTATATTCTCGCTTCCTTCTCCTATTTTCATCATAGCGTCCAATAAAGCACTTTCAAAACTAAGCCCACGGTGGACATAAGTCATGTTGTAGGCATGTATTTGATGAATCAGAGCTATTTGTGCACCGATTGTATTGAATGTCGACTGGATAAAAGGAGTAGGATTCAGCATCCGCTCTTCATTATCCAATAGGTTGTTCAGGAATTTTTCCGTATCTGTCAAGCAGCCCAATCCTGTTGCTGTGATGATTCCTTGTATCTTTTCAGGAGATAGTTCACCCATACATTCCAATCCGCAGGCCACCCCCATTTTTACGATACGGCTCATGCGTCTGCGCAAGGTCGCATTGGTGATAATATCCTTATAATCGGGTTCGTAAGCCTGAAGATAAGGGCGATTATTTCCTGGTGAATGATCCTTTGGCGGATGAATGGAAGCGATGCGTTGAATATAAACTGGCTGCATAGGCTTAAATACTTAAAGGTGCGTTCATGCTGGAAAATTCGTTGCGGAAAAGAGGAGCGATGAATCGTTTCCTCCGAAACCGAAAGAGTTGGATAACACATGTCGGATGGGGATTCCTTCTTGAAGAGAGGTTTCCGGTATCAGTCCTGTTTCCGGCATCGCATCCGTAAAGTTCAGGTTGGGATAAATCAGCCCTTTATCTATTGAAAGAACGGAGTAAACAGCTTCAATTCCTTCGGAAGCTCCTAAGGTATGTCCGATAAAAGCTTTTACCGAACTAAATGGCGGAACGTGTTCTCCAAAGATTCTTCGGAGCGCCATGCCTTCTGACGCATCATTGCCGGGAGTACCTGTTCCATGTACATTGATATAATCGATTTCTTCAAGGGAAATACCACTGGAAGCGATAGCTTCACTCATTGACAGAAAGGCACCGTCCCCTTCAGGAGAACTTCCTGTTTGATGATAAGCCTCATTCGTATTGGCGTAACCGCTAAGTTCGCAATAAGGAGTTCTTTGGAGTGAACTTTCCGATTGAAGCACTAAGTAACCGGCACCTTCTCCCAGATTTAATCCGGTACGTGAGCGGTCAAAAGGACGGCAATGTGTTTTGTCCAAAATCATCAGGGAGTTGAATCCATTGAGCGTAAACCGGCAAAGTGCATCCGTACCTCCCACGATAGCGGCATCCAGTAGCCCGTGTTTAATCATTCTTGCTCCCAGTATGATGGCATTGGCTGCTGACGAACAGGCTGTACTGATGGTGGTTATAAAATCATTGATACCCAAATACGAAGCAATCAATTCTGTACTGGCTCCGCAGTCGTGTGAAATTACTTCCCGTAATCGTCCCTGTCCCGGGTTTTTCTTGAAAGATTCATAGAAGTGCTCACTCAAATCCATGCCGCCAACGGAAGTGGCGGAAATAAAACCGATACGTAATGGTGGTGTGAGTCCCGCATCTTTCATTGCTTCTTCGGCTGCTATCATTCCCAACAAGGCCGTGCGTGATACAGTGTGTTGCGGAGGTAAAGAGATCAGTTTCTTTAGTTCCTCATTGCTACGTTTCACTTCGGATACGGGCACATCGAGAGCCGTCGGAAAAAGAGTTATTTTTCCGATGCCATGCTTTCTTTGCCTCAACGCTTCTATATTTTCGGAAACTCCGATACCGATGCCCGAAACAACTCCCAATCCGGTGACGTATATCTTCATCGGTTAAGCTTTGCGATTAGCAATGATGTAGTCTGCCAGTGTACGTACCGAGTAGAAGATTTGTTTTCCTTCACTGGGGTTCTCTATCTTTATACCGTATTCGCGTTCCAGAATCAGGATGATTTCGAGTGCGTCAATGGAGTCAAGGCCAAGACCTTCGTCGCCAAACAGAGGGGCTTCATCGTCAATATCTTCCGGAGTGATTTCTTCAAGGTTCAACTCTTCGATTAGTTTCCCTTTCACTTCGTCCATCAGTTCTCTTTTGGTTTGATCTAAATTATCCATAAATCGTTGATATATTATTAAGTTGTTTAAATTCTGCTTGATAATGTCCGTCCAGTAGTTCGCACCAGCCTATGATACAGGTGCGTAACTTACTTTTCGCCATCACAATCCTTGCATAATCCTCTAATGAGGCAGCATCTGATTGCCGACGGACAAAGAATGTATTCTCTCCCTGAATCTTGTGCCGGATACAGATTTCTCCCAATACTACATTGGGGAGAGTGTAGACAAACACGGCAGGACTGGCTGCTTTGTCTCCTTCTTTACTGATGATTGCCTGATGTTTGCAGTCCGTATCCAGAGAGGAAGAAGCATTGGCAAGAATGATTCCAATCTCTTCCGGACGGTAGTGTGTATCTTTCAGTAAATATTCGGCAGCTACATATCCCAGCTTACAGAGGTTGTCCATCTTATAGAACTTCATATTGTTTTCTCCCAGGTGCTTGTATGCTTCCCGGATGAATAGTGCAAAGTCTGTTTCCGAAGAGCTGAATACAGTTGTTCCTTTACTTTCTACTGCTCCTGGCCTGATTGTGACCATGTTGCCCGATTCCACGACTGCTTTGCAAACTGACGGAGTACTCGCTTTGTCAGTTGCCTGCGAGTTTGCTTTCTGTTTCAGGTGAGCATCGGGGAGGGATAATACCAGTGCGGCATTACAGCCTCCGAAACCGGAAGCAGTTTTGATGCAGCATTTCATCGGTATCGGCTGATGAGTGGCATAGACAGTGATAGGCATGGGAACACCGAGTGTTTCATACCCTAAAGTTCCGTAGTATCTTCCTTCTTTTAGTTGCTCTATGCAAAGTATGGTTTCGATAATGCCCGAAGCTCCTAATGTATGACCGAAATAGGGCTTGAGGCTATTCACCGGAACTGCAGCTAATCCCGCCAGATGTATGGCTTTGGATTCCATTTCATCATTGTAAACCGTAGCTGTTCCGTGTGCATTGATAAAGCTAATGTCTTCGGGGAGTGCTCCGGCTTCTTCCATTGCCTGATTAATGGCTAGAGCTAAACCGTCCCCTGTTCGGGAAGGACCGGATATATGGTTGGCGTCATTGCTGATTGCTCCTCCGGAGAGAATAATATGATTCGCATTTCCTTGAGTTTCTAAAAGAACAGCTCCACAGGCTTCGCCCAGACTTAATCCATCCCGTTGTATATCGTATGGTCGGCAAAGGTGTGCGCTGACAGATCGAAACGATAGAAAGCCGCTGGTAATGAAATGAGAAAGAATATCCCCACCTGCCACAATCACTCGTTTGTAACGTCCTGATTCTATCCATCTCTTAGCGACGATTAGTGCCGAGACTCCTGATATACAGGCATTGGAGATGACCTCTACCTGATTTGTCGCTCCAAAGAAATCTCCGATTCGTTCCGCCATTTTCCAAAGAAAAACCGGACTGTCAGCAGGTAATTCACTCAATAAATCTATATTTCCTTTAGTGGTAGATAATAACAAGGTACAATCCGGCTCCTGCAAGTCGGCTCCCGATTGAGAAATAACCTCTTGGATAGCCAGTATGAATAATTGCTCCATCCGGGTATAATCCGTAATCTGCATCAGCTTCGCCCGTTTTTCCAGTTCCACAGAATCAATCATTCCCGCCAATAGGGGATGATCGGAAATTAGGCCGGCTTCTTGCATACGGATTCCGCTTCGGTAGTTATGGATGGCCTCCAGGTTTTCCGGGATGCCGAAACCTAACGAACTAATCAGCGTATGGGCTGTGATGTATATATTTAAAGGATATTCCATTTCTTTTTCCATTCCAGATAAAACGGAGGGTTCATAAGCTCCAATTCTTTATTCAGGTTCAGGAACACTTGTATGGTGCTTCCGGTAGCTACTATACTCTGGTCGGTAGCCCGGTAGATAACGTATTCAAATTTTATCTTGGCTGCCTCACAGGCAATATAGCGCGTCTCGACAATCGCTTCTTCACCAAAAGATAGTGATTGTTTGAACTGACAGGTTAAATCCACGATAGGAACCATGTATCCCTCCCGGTAAATACTCATATAATCCAAACCATACTGTTTGCCAAAAGCTTCTCTTCCATCTTCAAAATAGCGCACATACTCACCATGCCATACAATCTGCATGGAGTCTATTTCGCTGAACCGCACTCTGAAGGTAGTCCGGTTAGTCAAAGCTGCAACCTGTTGATTCGTTTTCCGTTTCATTCTTTTTTTATAAATATTTTCATCCTGCATTCAGCTATCAGCTTGTCTTCCACTTTCACTTGTGCAGAAATCAATGTAATGTCGAATACCTCCTGTACAACGGTAATCTCCGTAAATAGTTTCATCCCGTTCTTTGGCAAATCGTAGATTTTAAGTTTGTCTACCGAGCCGATAAACCCTAACGGTACTTTTTCACCCTGCCGGGTATAAAGAAATCCGATACGTGCTGCTGCTGATTGAGCGATGTGTTCAATAATTCCTGCCTCTTGCAGTTTTCCGGTTTCGTAGAAAATATTATCAGCAGTAACAGTCAGTCCGGAATAAGAATGATTCTTTTCGATACCAAAGAAACTGTCCACCATCACGATGGGCGGACGCTGTGGAATCAAATTGAGTATTCCTTCTCCTTGTATGATAACTTCCCTGTTGTTCATTTCAATCTGCATTGTACAATGCTGTGTCCCATTCCTAAATGGTCATCTATCTTTTCAACTTCCAATCCCGCTGCTTTGATGCACCGTTCCATATCATCCGAATGATACATTTTGCTGTTACCATTTGCCATGGCTGTGAAATAAAGACTGATTTGTGTCAGGCAATAAGCGGCTGTGTCAAACTTTTGCCGGTTCCAGAAAGTTTCCATGATATAGAGGCGGCTCTCCCGGCTCATAGAGCGGGCTGCACGGGTCAGTATGCTGGTTACTTCTTCTTCCGAGAAACAATCAAGGAACTGGCTCATCCAGATAGCATCGAACCCTGTCGGGAAAGGAACTTCGGGATCGAGCAGATTGGCGCCATACCCGTGGATACGCATTGCTCCGGGCAGTTCTTTAGTTTGTTGACGCATCATCTCCAATTGTTGCGGAAGGTCCATAATAGTAACTTCCACCGCGTCGTCATAGCTTACGCACTTGGTTGCCCATCGACCGGTATTACCTCCCACATCCAGTAAAGTCTTGGGATGACGGGCGAAAACAATAGCCAAAGCTTCGTCAAACGAGCAATCCGAGTAATAATGATCGAAACCGAACCAGCTCTTTTGTACCTGTGAGGGCAAGCTTGACAGCCCTTCATAGATAGTGCTCCATTCGCCGAATACTTTCAGCCCTTCGGGACGTCCGTTGGTGAGAGCCTCTTCAAGATGGAACATTCCCAGATAGTTGACATCGTGGTTGAAATCCATATTGACACGTACCATCTTGTCGTTGAGCAGGAACCATCCGGCTTTGGCAAGGCGGTAACGGTTTTCGTGCTGCAATACGGTACCGATGGTTAATGAGGCTTCCAGCAATACTTGTGTCGCATAAGAAGACAGGCCACAAGCCTTGCTGATTTCTTCTTGTGTCATGCCTGCGCGTTCGTTGGCTAGTAACTGGAAAATACCGAATTTGAGCATAAGGCGTGATACCTGAAACACGATGGGCCCGAAAGCTATTTCTTGTGCCAGGCGTTGTGCCTCTACCGCGGTCAACGGTTCCTTATCATATTGATTCTGTTGCATCTTTATTTTGTTATATCTTTATTTCAATCCTTTGGAGGGCGAACCGTCACTCGTGGTTTCCCAGAATGAGTAATAGTTGAACCATTGTTCCGGATAGCGCTTCAGTATTTGGTCCAAAGCGGCCGTATATTGTTCGAGCAGAGCGATCTCTGCTTTCTTTTCTTTGGTTCGTATGACTGGTTCCGTCCTTATAAAATGAAAACGGTAGGTTCTGCCCGGCTCTCTCATGGCAAAGTAGAATACCACTGGAACTTTCATTCGCGAACCAAGCAGGAAAGGACCGGCAGGGAAAGGAGCTTTCTGTTCCAGGAGTGTTCCTGTCAGTAGTTTCTCTTTATTCAGATAACGGTCGCCCTGGAAGCATACATACTCTTTCTTGTTTAACGCCTCGGTAATACGGAAAACGTGTGTCAGGTTATCTTCGTTGACGGGGATAATCTTAAAATCCTTATCCTGACCATTTTTCTCCAATATCTCTTTGATTCTACGATGTTCGGCATCATACATCACGATATTGATTTTCTTTCCATAATCGTCGAAGAAAGGAACGCCTATTTCCCAGTTTCCCACATGGGCGCCAATCATAATCACTCCCTGTTCACTGTTCAGTAATTGCAGAAACTCCGGATACTGTTCGAATTCGAACCGATATTGACTGACTTTTCCGTTGCCAATGGCTACCTTGTCAATCAGGATTTGCCCTAATCGGTAATAGTTGCGCAGCAACATACCCAAAGAGCGTATTCGGTTGTATTTCAGGATGTGGCGGGCATAAAACCAGGTGCTTTTGGTGGCTTTCGGAGCAAACGGTATGAAGTACAATACTACCAGACTTAGAAATATATAAGCGGCAGTAATGCCCAGATACTTAATCAGGTAAATAAAGAATAAGTATCCGAATGTTCCTCCCCGGGTTTTGCCTTTCCACGTCGACATATTTACTTGGCTTCCTGCATACGGGTGATAACGAGATCGTAGAAGTCCTGGAAGGTTTTGATACCCGCAAAATCTTGTCCGGTTACGTTGAAACCGAAGTTCTTTTCTACCAGTACCACCATATCGACCAAGTCCAGGCTGTCCAGTTCAAGAGTTTCCATTAACGGTGCATCCGGCTGGATAACGTCGATGCCTACTTCAAACTCTTCTGCCAGAGTGGTTCTTATTTTCTCGATGATTTCTTCGTTTGTCATATATCTGTTTTCTTTAGTAAATTATGGATTGATTTTGCGTATGATTAGCGTGGAATTGGTTCCTCCGAATCCGAATGAGTTGGAAAGGAACGTATCAAATTCCAGGTTTACCCGTTGGGTAGGTATATTTAATTGTGCAGAGGCCTCGTCCGGTTCCTCGAAATTGAGGTTGGGAGCGATGAAACCGTTGTTCATCATGAGGGTGGAATAAATCACTTCACTGGCACCGGCCATCCACATTTCATGTCCTGTCATAGACTTTGTGGAGGTCACATACGGGTGATGCCCTTCAAATACTTCCGCAATGGCTTTCGCCTCGTTCAAGTCACCTACCGGAGTTGAGGTGGCGTGTGCATTGATATAACTGATCTGTTCGAGTGCAATCCCTGCATCTTTGATAGCCATTTGAAGAGAACGTTTCGGGCCGTCCACATTAGGCACGGAGATGTGATCTCCATTGGATGAAAAACCGTAACCGATGACTTCGGCCAAGATGGGAGCTCCTCTTTTTACAGCCGATTCATAACTCTCTAATACCAGACTGGCGGCTCCTCCACTCGGAATCAGTCCGTCACGTCGTTTATCAAAAGGTTTCGAGGCTTTCTCGGGGGCTGCTTCCTGGGTGGAAAATGCGCTTAGTCCGTCGAAACTTCCTACTGCATAAGGATTGACTTCTTGTGCGCCACCGCAAAGAATACAATCCTGTAATCCCGATTTTATAAGCAGGTAACCCATACCAATAGCGTGAGAACCGCTTGCACAGGCTCCGGCAATAGTGAAGTTGACCCCTCTAAGTTTGAAAATAACCGATAGGTTCATTGTCACGGTGGAATTCATCGACTGGAAAATAGAACCGGAACCCACTAGTGCAGTGTTTTTCTTTTCACGAATGATGTCCACTGCGTTAATAACAGGAGCGGCGCTACTATCATTGCCATACAAGATACCCACTTCGTTGGATTCGAGAAAATTCTCGTCAATCCCTGCATTACGGAAAGCCTCTAATGTAGCGAGATAAGCATATTCTCCCTGCTCCGGCAGACAGAGACGTTTACGGCGGTCCAACAACTTCTTCAAGTCGGGACGTTGCAATATCCCCGTTAATGCAGAAAAATAGCCCAATTCTTTCCGTACCGGATCTATGCCAATTCCCGATTTTCCATGATATAGTGAGTCTTTTACTTCATCCAGATTCTTGCCGATGCAAGAGTAAATCCCCATTCCCGTGATAACAACTCTTTTCATTATTTTGTCTATTCTATGCTTTTATTTTAAGTATATAGTCCTCCGTTGATGGAAATCACTTCTCCTGTGATGTAGGATGAGGCTGGAGATGCCAGGAAACCGACCAGGTCGGCAACCTCTTCCGGAGTGCCGAAACGTCCCGCGGGAATATGTTTCTTCCATTCGTTCTCATCAATTCCTTCCGTCATATCCGTACGGATGAATCCCGGAGCTACTGCATTGACTGTTACTTTCTTCTTGGCAACTTCCTGTGCCAGTGCTTTGGTAGCGGCTATTACGCCACCTTTGGCTGCGGAGTAATTGGCTTGGCCGGGCATTCCCTGAATGCCCGACAATGACACGATATTTACGATACGTCCATAACGTTTGACCAGCATATTCTTCAATAAAGGCTGTGTCACGTTGAAGAATCCGTTCAGGCTGATATCGAGCACTTTGCTCCATTCTTCTCCTGTCATCCAGAGCATCAGGTTGTCTTTGCGGATACCTGCATTGTTTATCAGTACCTCGATATATTCGTCAGGGTGTTGGGAAGCCCAGTTGCCCAAAGCAAGGGTGATAGCGGCAGGGTCGGTCACATCGAACTTCATCAACTCGCCATTACTTCCTTTTTCCTGTACTAACTGCAACGTTTTCTCCGCTTCTGCGTCATTATTCTGATAATTTATCAGTATAAAGTAGCCCATTTCCGCCAGTTTACAACTGACAGCACGGCCGATACCCTGTCTCTTATACACATCTCCGAGCCCACGAGACGCGTAGTAATCT
>OWKE01001145.1_pt1 | contig 10214 bp, 9 predicted proteins | sample 1732631 | NCBI WGS metagenome assembly OWKE01 (sample SAMN05065736, study PRJEB22554) | human gut metagenome | biome: ENVO:2100002; feature: ENVO:00000062; material: ENVO:00002003 | host: Homo sapiens | place: USA | reverse complement strand
GAGATTACTACGCGTCTCGTGGGCTCGGAGATGTGTATAAGAGACAGGAATACAACAAATCACCACGCACCGTATACTTACGTATATAACACCGTTCGCACTCCCGGTCATGCTCCATATACTTCCGGATAAATTTACGGTACGCCCCGGGCATCTTCCTATAATAATCTCCATATCCCAAACTACACACATCCATTTTCCAAGACTCCCGCTCATCCGGCCCCAACGTTACCAAGAACGCGTCAAAATTCTTCACCGTGGGCTTATGCCCCAATCTCTCTCTCAAACGCTCATAGATCTTTTTCATCATGCGAACGCAGGGGGAATGTTTATCCCTGCGCCGCATATGGCCGGACACCGTACTTATATACGGATTTTCAAACACATATATAAAAACAGAACCGGCCTTCTAAATCCCTTTACGGGAAAAGAAGACCGGTACAAAACCTTGACCTTATATCGATTCTACAAAATCTCTATCATCCTATCTTTTCATCACAAAACCCACATGGTTCCTTCTCTTTTCTTGCAAATGCCTCTGGGGAGGCTCTTCTTTTTTGACGCTATATTTAAATCAACATTAATAGCATAGGCCCTCACGGATAAATCCATAATTTACTTTTTATTTCGCTCTATTCATCCAACACCTCATATTTAGAATGCTGGCTCTTGAACTCAGGAACGATCTCCTTCATCCGCTTCACGATCTGCATATCCCCCTCCACGACACAAGCACGTACCAAGGCATCAATCCGCAGATTGGCGTCAGCATAATCATACGCACGGACTTGGGCGATCTTGATCTTCGGATGAAAAGTAGGCTTGGAGGTCTCATCCTCATTGAGTACCTCCTCATACAACTTCTCCCCGTCTCGCAATCCCGTGAACCGGATCTCGATTCCCTTCACCCCGCTCAGACGGATCATACGCTCAGCCAGATCCACGATCCGTACAGGTTTACCCATATCGAACACGAAGATCTCGCCCCCATTACCCATCGTACCGGCCTCTAGGACTAGCTTACAAGCCTCCGGTATCAGCATGAAGAAACGAATGATATCCTTGTGCGTCACCGTAACAGGACCGCCCCGCTTGATCTGCTCCTTGAATAACGGGATCACGGAACCATTCGATCCCAGCACATTACCGAAACGAGTCGTCACGAATTGCGTACGCCCCCTCACCTTCCCATCCTTGATAGCCTGATCCAAGCTCTGCACGTAGATCTCGCAAATACGTTTCGAGCAGCCCATCACGTTCGTGGGATTCACCGCCTTGTCGGTCGATACCATAACGAACTTCCTCGTGCCGTATTTCACCGCCAAGTCAGCGATCACCCGGGTACCGTCCACGTTGTTGCGGACACTCTCCTCCGGATTATCCTCCATCATAGGCACATGCTTGTAAGCCGCAGCATGAAACACATAATCCGGACGATGCTCCTCGAACAGTTCCTCCATGCGTTCACGTACACAAATATCGCTCACAACCGTATAGGATTCTATATCCGGCCACCCACGAGCCATCATCAAGCGGACATCGTGCAAGGGAGTCTCCGCCTGATCTATCAAGACCATACGTTCCGGGGCGAACTGGGCCACCTGCCGCACGATCTCGCTACCGATACTCCCGGCGGCTCCTGTTATCAGAATCCGCTTACCGGTAAGCTGCTTCCTCACAGCCTCCAAGTCTATCTCGATCTTATCACGGGGCAGTAAATCCTCTATATTCACCTCCCTCAGCTGGGTATGGCTCAAGTCGCTCCTCCCGTCCCACTCTTGGGCGGCAGGAGTCATATAGATCTTTATATTCGCCTTGATCAGCCTGTCCACCATCTCCTGATTATTCCGGATCGCCTCAACTTTCAATGGAGACACCAGCAAGACATTAGACCGTTTTTTCCTCATCACAGAAACCAATTCCTCATCATTCGGGTAAACCTTGACTCCCATTAAATATCGATACTCTATCTCCGCTATGTCCGAGATAAACCCCGCCAGCACAAACCGGGCCGGATCCTGATTCTGGATACTCTTCGCCAAACTCACCCCACCTTGCTTCACGCCATAGATAAACGCACGCTCCGCCTTAGCCACCCGGAAAGTACTCACATAAAAGAATTTAACGAACACACGCATCATCCACATCAAGCTCATAGCCAACAACGCGGAGAGGATCAGATCCCGTTTACGGATATACACCAAATAAGGAGAAAAGTCCGTCAACGCCTGAAACACGACTACGCAAATCAAGCCAAACAAGACGGCAAATCCCACCTTTTGCAAGTCCACGAAAGAGGAATAACGTATAATCCCCGAATAGGTATGGAACAGGCGAAAGCCTACCAGATAAGGAATCAGGCATACCAACAGCGTGACCAATAGATGTCCTAAGATATCCAAGGTCGACAACACACCATTATTCAAGGTATACACCAATAATCCGGAAAATAGGATCAAGCAGCAATCCAGCAAGATAATACCCCAATAGGGTAAGGATTTCTTGGAAAAGTACCAGGTAGATAGTCGAGAAAAAAGACTCATAATAATCTCAATATATTTTTCTTTAAACAATTAACGATATAGGCCATATCCTTAGCACATAAGGATCAGGGGGGGTATCACTCATGTAAGCAAGTAAAATCCACATAAAAACCATAACTTAATTCTCTTTTATAATCGAAGCTAAATATTCTTCATGCAAACAATAGTATTTTTTCATAAATACCACATACAACAACGCCACCACCACTACTACCGCCAACAAATACAACCAATGTGCCGTTACGGTATCAGGTATCACATAGATAAATGCCAAAGAAACCGCCAACTGTAAACACATATATACCAACGACACTTTAACGTGACCAATCTTAAGCTCATTCGCCATCAACTGATAAGCGTGTTTACGATGCGCTTGACCTAGATTCTCATGCAGTAGAATGCGATGTATTATCGTCAAACAACCATCCACACCATAAACCAATAAAAAGACCAAGTAAGTCACGTCCGTTGTCTTAATAATCAGACTGCCTATCATAAACAGCAAAATATAGGCTATACTTATAGAACCTACATCTCCGGCGAAGCACTTAGCCTTTCCCTTGGGACGAAAGTTAAAAAGACAGAACACCAAAACACTAAGTGCCGAAACGTAGATCAAAGATGGATCAACAAAACCGGACTTCTCGTTTACCAACATCAATGGAAGCAATACAGATAGAGAATAACCAGCCGTAATGCCATTTATACCATCCATGAAATTAATGATATTCGAAGCTCCCACACAAACGATAAGCGCCAACAACAACACCCACCACATATTCAGGCGCAATATATCCAACTGATAAAACATCATCACCATGGCAATGAATTGGGCCACCAAACGCACAGAATCAGGCAAGCTACGTACATCATCTATAAAACTTACGCCCCCAATTAAGGTAACGGCCATAAGAAACCACGGCGTAGAAAATCCAAAAAAGAAAGCCCATGTCCATAAACCCAGTAAAAAGATAATGCCACCACCTCTCAAGACAATAGAGGCATGGGAACTGCGCTCGTTGGGTTTATCAATGATATTAAACTTATCCGCTATATGGAAATAAAAAAGCTCCGCAAAAAATAGCAAAGCGAAAATCAGTACATAAAGCAAGCCGTTCATATCTTATCACTTCTTAAAGCTAAGAATAGTACAAGCCAATCCCTCTTTTGCAGATACCGGCATCTTTTGTAACCCCAAAGCCTTTTTTATTTTAGCATTACTTACCACATAATTCTCTGTCAACTTCTGCATACGAAACGGATTGAGTGGAAGATGTAGCCATCCACCCATCTCTGCCATCACGTTCATTACCCCTTTAGGGATATACAAAATTCTCGTCTTCTTACCCAACGCCTCACAAATCACCTCGATTAATTCATTAGTAGACAACGGATCGTCATCAGCCATATGATAGATGCCGCTCTCTACCTTTTGAGTCAAGAAACCTTCTATCACTGTACAGAGGTTCTGTACGCTAGTGAATGAACGACGATTCTCAAATGCCCCAAGCGGCCAAGGAATCCCTTTACTCACTACATTATATAGCAGATTCAAATTCCCCTTATTTCCCGGGCCATGAATCATACAAGGACGCATGATATATACCTGTTTGCCGGGATAGATAGAACTATCTCCAAACGCATGATACAAATTGCCTAACGCTTCAGGCGCAAACCTCTCGATGATATAGTTCTCAGCCTTGATTTTACTTTCACCGTACGGTCCTATGGGAACAGGTACACATTCTTCGGTTAGTATATCTCCTTGTACAGAATCAGCCGCACTTTTTACCGTAGAAAAAAAGATAAATTTCTTGATAGAAGGCCGAGCCAAAAACCAATCAAAAATTCGTTGGGTCAATCCCGTATTAATCTTAAAATAAGTATCTGCGGCATTCCTATTTTTAGTATCATGCGCTTTCCCCGCCAAATGGATCACCGCGTCAAATTCCGGCATCTCCTTATCTAAGTCATCCCAAGAAAAAGTCTTTATCACACCGTCCTTTTCCGGGGTAACAATATCCAAACCATAGAGGCCATGACGCTCCTTCAAGGCAACAACCAGATTGGAACCCACAAAACCGTGGATCCCTGTTATTAATATATTCATTGTGAATTTATTTATGATAAATACCCTTATTAGGCCCCCTTAAAAAGAACTTTGTCAACACCTCGGCTTGAGTACTTACAGCTAATTCAATCCTGCCAACGGGTTATTTATTTTCTTATACGTCACTCTTAGACACTGACATTCAAAAATCAGAAAGCCGATAAAAAACGTTTGTACGCCTCCAGTTGCCTTTCAAAACAGAAAGTTGTCTGGGATAATCTTAAGCAGTTCGCTTTTAGCTGTCGATACTCCTCATCTGGCAAGTGGCTCATGGCCCGTATATTTTTAGAAAGTCCCTCATAATCTCCGGGGGCCGAGACAAGGCCCAACTGATTCTCCTTTACAATCTCCTCGCCCTCGCCGCCTCCACAAAACAAGATAGGAACGCCTAACGGCAGCAAATCAAATAATTTAGAAGGTACCGCCCCCCTTATACGAACCGTCAAGGGGATAATGGAGGCATGGTAACGTGTAAGCTCCTCACGCATCCGTTCCTTGGGCAGAGAGCCATGATAAAAGACCCCTTTATCATGTGTCCTCACATAATCCTCTATCTCCAAGGCTTGATTGCCCCCTCCAAATAAATGAAGCTCCGCTCCCATCCCTTTAAAATCGATACGCTCTATCAACTCCAATATATTCTGCGCCACGCCCAGCAAACCGGCATAGACGATCCTGAAAGGCTTTCGAGAAGAAGGGGGTTGATTCGGTAAAACAAAACGATGCTGCAAATTCCGATACAAGAACGAGGCCTTGCCCGGCTCATACCGTTTTATATAATCCACGATCTCCTTACTCTGCCCTTGACAGGCCGTGGCCTTACGATAAAGGAAACGCTCGATACGCCCCATCACCCCATGATAAACGCCCCCCTCTTTCATGGCCCCCAGCTCCACGGCCGACAATGGCCAAAGGTCTGAGACGTTCAGTACCACCTTTTTCCGGTAGCAACAACGAAAAAGCAACATGGCCGAGGCCGCCGCCAAAACAGGAGGGGTCTGGATGATCACCTTATCATAAGATTTTATACGCTTACGCTTGAGAGCGAAACACCAAAGGGTCGTGGCGAAAGCGCACATACTGGCAAGACGGACCAACGGTCTCCTCGAGATCGAGGCATACGTCCAGTACCTGAAGACCGTTATCCCGTTTACATCCTCTGTCTTGGAAAAAGCCCCCCTATATCCATCAAAGATACGTCCCTTGGGATAATTGGGTAAGCAAGTCAACACATCCACCTTTATCCCTAAGCCAGACAGTCCCTCCGCCATGTTCGTAATGCGTGAGGGTGCCGCACCGATCTCTGGAAGATAAGAGGGAGAAACGATCAAGACCCTCATTCCTTCCGGTTCAAAAATTCCACGATCCTTCCGCAAGCCAATCCATCGCCATAGGGATTGACCGCCTTGCTCATCGCATCGTAATAAGCCGTATCATCAAGCAACGCTGAGACCTCGCTCACGATCTTGTCATAGTCCGTTCCGACCAGTTTCACCGTACCTGCCGCGAGAGCCTCCGGACGCTCGGTCGTATCACGCATCACCAACACGGGCTTGCCCAATCCGGGAGCCTCCTCTTGGATACCGCCGCTATCGGTCAGCACTATCGTTGATTTCTCCATCAGATAGACAAACGACAGATATTCCAATGGCTCAATGAAGAACATATTCTCCAAATGAGAAAGATCCTCACCGAATACCTCATGAATCGGCTTGCGCACATTGGGATTCAAGTGCATAGGATAGACAAAATCCACCTCCGGATATTTCCGGGTCAAGTCCTTGATAGCGGTACACATATGGATGAATCCATCACCGAAGTTCTCCCGGCGATGACCCGTGATCAACACCAATCTCTTACCCTCAACCAGACGGTTCACGTCATACCCAGAACGTAAAAGCACGCCTTCCAGCTCCTTGTCCAGCTCAGCGTCCGTCTTTATCTTAGTCACCACTTGCCGTAAGGCGTCTATCACCGTATTGCCGGTAACCAAGATTGAGTCCGGATTCACGTCCTCTCGCATCAAGTTTTGCTTGCTCAACCGCGTGGGTGCGAAATTATACGTGGCGATACGCCCCGTAATCTGCCGGTTCATCTCCTCCGGCCACGGGCTATAGATATTGTGGGTACGAAGGCCGGCCTCTATATGACCTACAGGTATCTGTTGGTAGAAAGCGGCCAAGGCGGCCGCCGTGCTCGTGGTGGTATCCCCATGTACCAGCACGACATCTGGCGCCGCCTCACGTAATACGTCACGCATACCCACAAGGACACGGGCGGTCACGTCATATAAGTCCTGACCCTGCCTCATGATATTCAAATCATAATCCGGCGTGATCTCGAACAATTTTAACACTTGATCCAGCATTTCCCGATGCTGTCCGGTAACGCACACGATGGTCTTGAACGACTCCGGATGTTTCTGGAACTCCTTCACCAGCGGAGCCATCTTGATCGCCTCGGGACGGGTCCCGAAGACTAACATTATTTTCCTCATTACAACGTATTCTTCTATTTAACGAACGATTATTTCTTGAATGTCCCGCAAAAGTCCAGCACCTCCACGTCATCCCGATAATTCAACCCCGCAAACTCCCTATGATTCACCAAGAAAACCACTATATCCGCCTTCTCGTATGCCTCCTTATAAGGAGTCAACTTAAACAACTTATGCTCCGAAACGTTCGGCTCCACCACCATGATGTCAGCATTGTTGCACGATTGCAACACCTTCGTCGTTATTCCCTTGGCCGGAGACTCGCGCAAGTCATCGATATCAGGCTTGAAAGCCAAACCCATCATGGCCACCGCCGGTTTTCGTCCGTGTTTCAGCTCAAACCGTAGCATGGCGTTCCTCACTTTCTCAGCGCACCAAAATGCCTTGTAATTATTCGTCTCACGGGCCGTCGAGATCATGCGGCTCTCCATCGGAAACTCCGCCGTGATGAAGTAAGGATCCACCGCTATGCAATGACCGCCAACACCACAACCCGGCCGTAAGATATTCACACGGGGATGCCTGTTCGCCAAATCGATCAGCTCCCACACATTGATTCCCGCTTTATCGCAGATAAACGACAGCTCATTGGCGAAAGCGATCTGTACGTCCCGGCTTGAGTTCTCGGTCAATTTACACATCTCGGCCGTCTTGCTATTCGTTGGGTGAAGCGTACCCTTCACGAACTGGCCGTAGAACTCCATCGCCTTACGGGTAGAGACCTCGTCCATGCCGCCGATGACCCGGTCGTTATGCACTAACTCATAGATCACGTTACCCGGAAGCACCCGCTCCGGGCAATAAGCGATATAGATCTTGCCCTTCAGCTCCGGCCGTTCCGAGAAAATCAAACTAGCCATCCGCTCGGTCGTCCCCACCGGCGAGGTAGACTCGATCACGTACAAATCCCCCTCCTTCAACAAAGGAAGCACCATACGGGTAGCCGACTCAACGAACGATACGTCCGGCTCATGATCCCCCTTGAAAGGAGTGGGTACCACCATGAAATAAGCGTCGCTCACCTGAGGCTCGGTGTACGCCTTGAAATGTCCGGAGGCCAGTACCTCCCGCAACATCTCCTCCATACCCGGCTCGATGATATGCAATTTCCCTTGGTTGGTAACCTCCACCACCTGAGCGTTGATATCCACGCCGGCGATCTCCACCCCGTGCTTTGCGGCAATAATAGCCGTGGGCAGGCCAATATAGCCCAACCCCATGAAACATGCTTTCATAAGAATTATGTATTATTTTTTTAAGTAAGATATTAGGCAGATCAAGAATGGTCCAACAACGATCAACCGATTGTATAAGAAAGTTTCTTCACAAAATGAATACGAATTGTATTAGATAGATGAAAACGGTTATACGTAAATGACACTTGGTCATCTACAACCTCGACAGAGGATGCGCCGGCCACTCTTATCGCTGCGATATTCGTCACAATCTCAGTCCGTGAACAAGACATGATCTCCACGTCCGGAGCCAGATGGATCAAGCTTACGGCTTTCACGCCAGTTGAGACAGAGTCCTCTATCCTAAAACGATCCTTATCAATCGTAAATCTTCGATGATGCTTACCCAAGGAACCAAAGCCATCATGCCAAGCCTCCACCTCATTCGGAGAATCTTTGAGAAGCGTCACCCTTGCCCGTCTCCCCACACGAAAGCCACCCCATACCTCGCTAGAGTTCTTATCCCCTATCATCACCGTATTATGGGCCGCCGTGCCACGCTCGTATTGCCTACGGGCTGTCTTATCATACGTAGAAATTCCGGTATCTATAACGAAAGGCTTACCCCCTATCCGCAACTCATAATTGAACGTATCCGCATGCGAATGGCCGGGTTGGTAAGAGGCCCTTATGTCTCCAACATCCACGATAGCCTCCCAATGGCCCGCCATCAATTTTCGATAGCCACACGTTCCCATCGGAAGCTTTTCCCAATCCATATCCAATCGCTTAGCGTATTCAAACAATTGAGCCGGAGAAGGCGCGATTCCCTCAGCGGAATCATTCAGGAGAGGTATCGTATTATCTTTATAAACGACAGAGGCTACATGCCCTAACATGCTACGAGCCTTCTCCCGTAAGCGTTCATTCAGACCTTCCTGCCCTATAAACCGCAAATTATTCATAGAGACATTATAGCAATCCAGCAACCGATCCAACAATATACAATGATACATCGGTGATTGCTCGTAATGAGCGCCATCCGGAAGGAGTTGTTCTTCCAGCTCTTTAAATAACAGGTCTTTCGCCTTTTGATAGATCGGCTCATCCTTAAAATAAAGCCCGGCCCATAACAAGGAGAAAGCGTCTTCCAATAAGTGATTCCCTAAAAGATGATATTCCAGATTATCCAGTAAAATCTTATATTGGGCATACAAGGAGGAATCCCATCCTCGCTTATTCCCAGCCGGAATATAAGGATGATATTTCGACAGGAACTTGATCCAATTGATGCCTCGTAAAGCGATCGGATAAGGTTCCAGACCATTCCTATTCCCCTCTATTTCATCGACAAACTTATCGATCCAGCAAACGGCCTGTTCGAAAGAGATGGTTTCTTGATGAAGGTAGTCCATATAATTTAGATTATAGGACCATAACTTACCAAAGCTCTCATCGTTCCATCCTAGAAAAGCGGATTCCTTACCCAAGAAAGAGAAATGCCCCGTAACACTATCCAAGTCCGTATATTTCGAGATGAAAAGTTTAAAAGACAAAGGATATCCCACTCTCGGTAATGACAATACATACCGAAAGCTCCTGTATTTCCTAATATATGCCCGTAGCCTATACCAGACTTGATAACGAACTTGGCGAGATCTCAAGTTCCGAAGAGTAGAAATATATAATTTTAGAGATTCACCCAACATCTCTCTTTCAAGCTCGTAATGCAAGCGAAAGTAGCTTTCGTCGTATTCAATATACTCCCAAATGGAATCAAAGGCTTACCGCCCTCCCGGATACGTTCATTCAACAACGTAAATTGACGTTTTTGCCCTTTATCCCTGTCTCTTATACACATCTCCGAGCCCACGAGACGCGTAGTAATC
>OWKE01001137.1_pt1 | contig 10264 bp, 5 predicted proteins | sample 1732631 | NCBI WGS metagenome assembly OWKE01 (sample SAMN05065736, study PRJEB22554) | human gut metagenome | biome: ENVO:2100002; feature: ENVO:00000062; material: ENVO:00002003 | host: Homo sapiens | place: USA | reverse complement strand
GGAGATGTGTATAAGAGACAGGATCTTGGCATAACGATGGCGGCGTTCCGTCTCGCGGTCGTGACGAAGGTTGACGATTTCGATCCCTTCGAGGCTGATATTTTCTTCGGCTGCGATCTTTTGCAGGCGTTCTTCGTTGCCTAAAAGGATAGGGATGCAGATACCTTCGGCTTTCGCTTCGGCAGCGGCTTTCAGCATATTGCCGTGGTTGGCTTCTGCAAATACCACCCGTTTCGGATTGGCTTTAGCCATATCGGTGAACGAACGGAGCAGCTTGTTGTCATATCCCATCATTTCGCGCAAGTGGTTGGCATATCCTTCCCAGTCGGTGATCGTCCGGCGGGATACGCCCGAGTCGATGGCTGCTTTGGCAACGGCACAGGAAACACGAGTCAGGAGTCGCGGGTCGAGCGCTTTCGGCAGGATGTAATCGCGTCCGAAAGTCGTCCGTTTCAGTTTGTAGGCAGCATTCACGACGTCGGGAACCGGTTCTTTGGCAAGTCCGGCGATTGCGTAAACGGCTGCTAATTTCATCTCTTCGTTGATTGCTTTGGCGTGTGTGTCCAATGCGCCGCGGAAGATATAAGGGAATCCTAATACATTATTGATCTGGTTCGGATAGTCGGAACGGCCTGTGGCAAAAATAATATCGTCGCGTGAGGCCATTGCATCGGCATACGAGATTTCCGGATTCGGGTTGGCCAAAGCGAACACGATCGGGTTCGTATTCATGGAGCGGACCATGTCTTGAGTCAACACATTGGCGACCGATAATCCTAAGAACACGTCAGCTCCGACGACGGCTTCCGTCAATGTCTTGATGTCGCGGTCGGTAGCGAAGAATTTCTTGGATTCGTTCAAGTCCGTGCGATGTGTGGAGATAACCCCTTTGCTGTCGCACATGATGATGTTTTCCTTCCTTGCCCCCAACATTATATATAGTTTCGTGCAAGAGATGGAAGCGGCTCCGGCGCCATTCACCACGATCTTCACGTCCTCGATCTTCTTCCCTGCGATCTCCAGCGCGTTGATCAAGCCTGCGCCGGAGATGATAGCTGTCCCGTGCTGGTCGTCGTGCATGACCGGAATATCCAGTTCTTCTTTCAGGCGTGTTTCGATCTTGAAACATTCGGGAGCTTTGATATCTTCAAGGTTGATGCCTCCGAAAGTGGGGGCGATGGCCTTTACCGTTTCGATAAATTTGTCAGGGTCTTTCTCGTTCACTTCGATATCGAACACGTCGATACCTGCAAAGATCTTGAACAACAGTCCTTTGCCTTCCATCACCGGCTTGCCAGCCAACGGACCGATATCTCCTAATCCCAATACGGCGGTACCATTCGAAATAACGGCAACCAGGTTTCCTTTAGAAGTATATTTGTAAGCATCCAACGGATTCTTTTCGATTTCCAGACAGGGTTCGGCAACGCCGGGCGAATAAGCCAGCGACAAATCCATCTGGGTACTATAGGGCTTGGTGGGAACGACTTCTATCTTTCCCGGCTTGCCTTCCGCATGGTAGCGGAGTGCTTCTTCTTTAGTGATCTTAGCCATAGACTTTATAGTTTTTAATTTATTGTTTGTCTTTCGAAAATTGCGCACAAAAGTAACAAATTATTATGAATATGGTGCCGGTTGCTTACATTTAGTTGCTCAAATTTTGTGTATTTGTAGTTTTCGAGCATTTGTCTTATCTTTGCACCCTTAATTTAACAGGGGCGGAGTGTGAAACAGACAATAGTAAAATATATGAAATGGCTACTGCCGGCACTTTTTATAGTGTACTACAGCAGCATTTCTTTGTTCATGCACGTCCATGTCGAGGACGGCACGACGATTGTCCATTCGCACCCGTTCAAGAAGACGGCAGACGGCACCTGCCACCATCACTCGTCTCTTTCGGAAATCCAGTTGTTCCATTTGCTGACGACTGTCCATGTGCAGGACGGAGCGATCTGTTCATTGCTTCTGCAATTTTATGCTACACCGAGTTATAAAATAATTGAAAATCCGGCCTGCCTGGATCATCTGCTCCCTGTTTTGGGGAAACTGTCTCTCCGCGCTCCTCCTCCTTTTGTCTGATCAAGATGGCATCTGTCCGTCGGTAGGAGGATGAATGAAAAAAGTTTCATCTTCCGGAAAATATTGAAAATAAATTTTCAGTTGCTTTCATTGTGTGAAAATAAATTTTCACTTGCGGGAAAATAAATTTTCTCTCGGTTGAAAATAAATTTTCAGGCAAAGGAAACAATTGTTGCATATAAGGCTTTCCGATGACGGAGGTCTGGTGATATGCGTTTATGTTTAAGTTTTTATTTTATCAGAACAAACGAGAATGAATAAGATTATTACATTTATAGTATGCTTGTGCTGTGCCTTTACGGTTGCGCGGGCGGAGGGAGATCCGGCCTTGAATCCATCGGACGCGAATATTGTCGGCCATGTGGTGGATCGGAAAACCGGAGAGCATTTGTCTTTTATTACGATCTTTTTGAAAGGGACGACGATTGGGACTGCGACCGACGCCACAGGGCATTATTATCTGAAGAACCTGCCGGAAGGAGCGTTCACGGTCGTGATGAAGACGATGGGTTATAAAACGGTCGAAACACCCGTGACATTGAAAAAGGGAAAAACGCTGGAAATCAATTTCGAGGCGGAAGAAGAAGCTTTGTCTTTGGATGGAGTCGTGGTTTCGGCTAACAGGAACGAGACGACCCGCCGTATGGCTCCGTCGCTTGTAAACGTATTGGATTCGAAAATGTTCGAGACGACGCATGCCACTTCGCTTGCCGACGGACTGAACTTCCAGCCGGGCGTACGGGTGGAAAACAATTGTCAGAACTGCGGTTTCCAGCAGGTGCGTATCAATGGGCTGGAAGGTCCTTACACGCAGATATTGGTGGATAGCCGTCCCATATTCAGTGCGTTGACGGGTGTGTATGGTCTCGAACAGATTCCGGCTAATATGATCGAGCGTGTCGAGATCATGCGTGGCGGCGGTTCCGCTCTTTTCGGTTCTTCGGCAATTGCGGGCACGATCAATATCATTACGAAAGAGCCTTTGCGCAACTCGGCCCAGATCGCTCACTCGTTGACGATGATCGGGGGAAGCCGCCCGGACAACAATACGACTTTGAATGCTTCCTTGGTGACGGACGACCACAAAGCCAGCATCTATCTCTTCGGGCAGAGCCGCCATCGTTCGGCTTATGATCATGACGGAGACGGTTTCTCCGAACTTGGCCAGTTGGAAGCCCGGACGGTCGGTTTTCGTTCCTATCTGAAGACAAGCACCTATTCCAAATTAGGTTTCGAGTATCATAATATAAGCGAGTATCGTCGTGGTGGCGACCAGATTAACCGGCCGCCTCATGAAGCATGGGTGGCGGAACAGACGGATCACAGTATCAATGGTGGTGGCCTGAAGTTTGATTTGTTCTCTAAAGATTATAAACATCGCTTGAACGTATATACTTCCGCGCAGCATACGAACCGGAAGAGTTATTACGGAACCAACCGTAATCTTGATGCTTACGGGCATACGACGGACATGACGGTTGTCGCCGGTTCGCAGTATTCCTATTCGGCTGATAAATGCTTGTTTATGCCGGCGGAATTTACCGGTGGCCTGGAATATAACTTCGACGAGTTGAAGGATGAGATGTTGGGGTATAATCGTATCGTGGACCAGACGGTTCATATCGGTAGCCTGTTTTTGCAGAACGAGTGGAAGAATGAGAAATGGAGCTTTCTGATCGGTGGCCGTTTCGACAAACATAATCTGATCGATCATCTGATCTTCAGTCCGCGTGCGAATGTCCGTTTCAATCCGACCGAGGACATTAATCTTCGTTTGTCTTATTCGAGCGGTTTCCGTGCCCCGCAGGCGTTTGACGAGGATTTGCATGTGGCGGCTGTCGGTGGTGAAGTGGCGATTATCCAGCTTGCCGAGGACCTGAAAGAGGAGAAGTCCAAGAGTGTCAGTGCCTCGGCAGACTTCTATCATCGTTTCGGGCCGGTTCAGTTGAACCTGTTGGTGGAAGGTTTTTATACGGATCTGAGTGATGTGTTCTTCTTGCAAGAGAAAGGACATGACGATCAGGGCAATCTGATTATGGAACGTCGCAATAAGGACGGCGCCCGCGTGATGGGAGTCAATTTGGAAGGAAAGATGGCGTATGCCTGGCTGCAACTTCAGGCGGGTGCCACTATCCAGCGCAGCCGTTACAAAGAGGCTGTGACTTGGAGTGAGACGAATCCGGACCTGCCGGCGCAGAAAAAAATGTTTCGTACGCCGGATGTGTACGGTTATTTCACTTCCACCTTTACACCGGTCAAACGTCTGGCTGTTTCTTTGACCGGTACTTATACGGGAACCATGCTGGTACAACATTTGGCCGGTTACATTCCGGAGGATAGGGAAGAGAAAACACCTGATTTCTTTGATTTGAATATGAAAGTCGCTTACGATTTCCCTCTGTATAAGTCGGTGACTTTGCAGTTGAATGCCGGAGTGCAAAACATATTCGAGGCCTATCAGAGTGATTTCGATCAAGACAAGGACCGTGACTCCAAATATATCTACGGTCCCGGAATGCCGCGCAGTTACTTTGTGGGGTGTAAAATCAGCTATTAAGCAGTGAAAAACGAAAGGAGGTGAATTCTAAGTCCTCTCCAAACAATATCTCTCAAATCTTACCCAAGTTTACGAACATTAACGTATCCTTGGGTAAGTTCGTATATAGACATAACAACTCTTCAGAAGTGTATAGCTACTTCCTAAACCTAAGATGTTTTCAAAGTTAAGGATCTTTTTATTATACGGCTAATGTTACAAATGGAGTCTGCCTTCGTATCACAGCAAAAGATCTTGCTATGATTTTGGCTCTTACAGCATTGATTACAGATGCTTTATGTTTCCCCTCCGCTATTTTCCTTTTATAATATGCTTTCATCTGCGGATCCCAAGATATGGCAGTAATAGCTGCTCGGGTAAGGTATACTTTTACTTCTTTGTTAGCCAATGAAGAAGTCTGCGTTTTTCCCCGTATGGAAATACCTGAAGTATGTTCAAATGGGGCAACCCCACAATAGCAGGCAAATTTCCTCGGGTTGTCAAATCTTTGAAAATTGTCAGTAACACACAGTAATACAATGGCATTGATAATTCCTATTCCTTTTATACTTCTTAATAGCAAGTAGTTTGTGTAAAGCGATGTACTGGCGGCTATTAGTTGCTCCATATCCTCTTCCACTTCCAGGATCTTTTCTTTTATCGACTTGAGCTGCTCTTCCAAAAAAGAAATGGATTCTGTCACATCAGCCAACTTAGCCATCTGGGAGAATGTTTCCAATAACTTTATGCTTGATACTTTTTGCTTGACCAAATTGTCACGTATAATAATCCATCCCCGCAGTCTCACCAAGTCTTTGTTAGGTAATTTGTATAACTCTAGTTTTCGATAATGTAATACCGCATAGTTCGCTATCCTTTTGGCGTCAATGCGGTCATTTTTGCCTCGTTGCAAGCCTATGGACTTCTTGATGGTCAACGGGCAAACCAAAGCCAGGGAAAATCCCATGGAGACACTGGAAACAGATAACTCTGTGACATAGCTTCCCATGTTTTCAGCACAGAACAAGAGTTTGGATAAAGAGAGATGATAACCTGCTATCCAATCCAATAAAGATTGGATCCCTTCTGGAGTGTTATCAAAAGACTTGTGAGACAACTCTTTTTCGGCCGCAGACATTAATGATGCATCGAAAGTTTTTTTTCCTACATCAAGACCTACAAAATGAGAATAATTCATAACTTTGTATTTACAGTATTAAACATGAAGGAGAAACAGCTAATACATTTATTAGGTCGTGAGCCTACAATTCTAACTGGCTAGGTTCTCCTATTAAGAGAGTTGCAGTCTGATTCAGCCTATAGTCATTTAAGACTAGTGTCAAAGTTAGTTCACTGCAACTCTTCTTTTCAAATATACACTTATATTTTATTGTGATATTTAATACTGCAAATGTAAATGTGTCATAATTCCTGATTATGTGCAGCCTCTTTTTTGTGTCCATAAAGCAATAAATTTGATTATGCCGTCATTTTTTCAAACTTATCCTGGCATATCTCCAGTTTATGCATGTAACAAATAAAAATAACCACGAATTTTCCATAAGAAGACGCTTTTCTTCCCTTTTTGTCCACTTTTCTCATCATTGAACATAGTTTCTTTATATTGAAGGCTATGGCAAAGAAGGTAAAATCCATCACGACCTTGTCTTTTCCCATATGCCTGAAACGGCGGTAAGCCATATTGGACTTCATCTGTCCGAAGACTGCCTCCGGTTCAATGCACCGCCTTCCCCTTTCCTTGATCCCTTCTTCTGAAGTCAATAATTCACAGGCCTTTCGTTTATAGGCATTAAGCCGGTGATTGACCCTGATCGTCCTCTGGTTGGCCTTGGCCTTGTAACAGAGGCAGCGCAAGGGACACCCCTTGCATCGTATGGCGCGATAACAGGCGCTCTGGGAGATATAACCGCCCTCCGTCCGGGTTTGTACCGTACCGGTCCGGGACATGCGCTGCCCCATCGGGCATATGTAATAATCTCCTTCCTCATTATAATAGAGGCTGTCGGGATGAAAGGTGTCAGGTTTATAGCGGGGACGGTGTTCCAAATGGAAACGATTGTATTTGACGAACCCCTCAATGCCGGCTTCGTCCATGAAACGGTAGTTCTCTTCCGAGCCGTATCCGGAGTCGGCGACGACCCTTTTTGGGAAACGACCGTAACGGCCCGGGAAAGAGCCAAGGAATGGTATGAAGGTCAGCGTGTCGGTCGGGTTCGGAAAGAGGGCGAAGTCTGTGATGAATTGGTTCTCGGAGGATATCTGCAAGTTGTAGCCGGGCTTGGTTTGTCCATTACACATGGCGTCTTCCTTCATGCGCATGAATGTGGCCGAGGGATCGGTCTTGGAGATGGAATTGCGGCCTTCCATCTGTTCCAGGCGGCTGTTATATTCCGCTAGCTTCTCGCCATGCCTCTCCAATTCTTTGAACATCTTGTTCTTTCCTCTTTGCGCGGCCTTCTCTTCCTTTGTCTTTGCCTCAGGTGCCGAACCGAGTGCCTCCTTGAATTCCTTGGAGATCTCGCACAATGTCTGGGGGGTAAGCTCCAAGGTGTCAACATCGGCCGCCTTGTCTTGTGCCATCTGCTCGTTGATCTGCTGGAGTAACACACGGATTTTCTCCAACAGCTTCTCACGGTTCCTTTCCACGCTCTTGCGCCATACGAAGGTATACTTGTTCGCCTTGGATTCTATCTTCGTCCCGTCAAGGTACTCGACCTCAAGCGTGACAAAACCTTTCTCTACCAATATCAACACTAAGAGGGTGAATATATGTCCGATCTCATTCTTGACACGGTTGCGGAAACGGTTGATGGTAGCGAAGTCAGGCTTCTGGTATCCCGACAGCCAGATATAATAGATGTCCCGGTATAGGAGTTTCTCTATTTTTCGGCATGAGTATACGTTATTCATGTAACTATAAAGGATTACCATGAGCATCATTTTGGGATGATAAGGGCTGCGGCCACGCTCATGGTATAGTTTCTTGAAACCTGACAGGTCCAGGCTCTCGATAACCGACTTGAGGATACGCACAGGATCATCCTTAGGGATATCCCGGTCGATCCTCTGGGGAAAAAGTAGCGTTTGATCGGGATCATAACTTCTGAAGTGTAAATTTTCTGGCATCTTGCAAGCGTTTATATGTCACTAAATTACAAAAATATCAGAACTTGGGCAAGTTCTTGCAATAGAAAATCAAGTTATTTATCTTGATTTTCATATCTTATAAAAAGAATAAGACTGCTGTGGGAATACCGGCTTTTACAAAAGGAGCGCGCCCCAAATATGGGACACGCTCCTCGTCATAATTAAAGTTTCGGCTGTCATTATTATATTATTATTTATCCTTGTCAATCCCATATTACAAAAAAAGCCTGACACGATAAGTTGTCAAGCTACACATCCCGTATAGTCAAGGCTTCTTTTGCTTGGTTACTCTCTACTTATAATATCTCTTAAAACGAGTGACTTTGCAAAGGAACAATTTTATTTTATACAAAACAATTTTTTTAGACTTTACTTTATATGTTGGCCAGCATAAAAAAGAAAGGGGGAATTTTGACACACCCCCTTCTCAAACGTCATTCTTCAAAGCCCAGTATGCTTATATCGATTCTGAAGGCATTGGCGCCATGACGGTTAGTGACGATGTGGTTTCTATTGATGAGGATGGTGTGATTACCTTTAATAAAGGTCCGGAAGCTCGCACGAATATTTATGATGCGGAAGCTAGTAAAATGTATCAGTATGCGTTGGTAGTAAAGGATGGCGCTGTTAAAGTAATGATGGCAGAAGGAACTCCGGCTGAGGCTCCTGCAGTAACTCCCAAGAGTGGTGATTGCGATATCATGGGATTGTGGTTGAAAGATGTAGAGACAAATCCTTATACATTGACATCATCAGATTTGAGTAAAGAAGCAAATGATTCGTTTGAATTGACTTTCTCTAATGATGTAAAGAACAGTGAAATTGGTAACTTGTTCTCTGAACATAAGTTGCGTGCTGTGCCTTTTGAAAAGATGTATTCGACTGCGGTTTATTCAACAGATTATGCTGAAGCGTCTGCAAAAGCAAAAGAATCATTGGCAAAGGCATTTGCTGACATCAAGCCGGCTTATGCAGCTTATAAGGCAGAGCAGAAGACTGCTATTGATAGAGCTAAGGCAGGTAAAGCAACATCTACCAATCTGTTATTGAATTTGGCAGAGAATAAGCGTGATTTGGATGATGCATTGACTGAGTTTAGCCAAACGTCATTGAAGTATTTGAGATCATTATCAAGTAAGGAGCATCCTGCTTTGTTGAATAAATTAGACTCAGTGCGTCATTACTTTGAACTAATTCAATTGACACAGGGTGAAGCACTGAAAGCAGACAATAAAGAATTAAAAGATTATGAGGCCGTTGTTAAGAGAGCAGACAAGATGTTGAAAGATATTGAGGCTGATGCTAAATTGGCATTCCATGTTGTTGACTCTGTGATGAATGCCTTTATGAGTAACCCGTATCAGGTTAATGGAACTGCAATAGCAACGTTCAAAACTGGCCGTGAAGATGATAATTTAAAGAAGTTTGGAACTACTGGATTTGAGACTTTGCAGAGAAACTTCTTAACACAAGAAATTATTAGCGGTGGTGGAACTGTTCCTACTGACGCTGTCGCAATCGCTACCGATTTGATAGCTGTTGGAACGGCTGCTGAAGCTGATTGTGTAACTACCGAATCAAAAGACATCGTTGCTTCGGGTGCTGATGCCGAAGGTTATTACGCCATCGCCATCGTCGACTCTTTGATTGATGGTAAACAGGCTTATTTGTCTGTCGATACAAACTATGTGGCTGAAAAAGAACAGTATTTCATGTTCAAGGCTGATACATTGACTTCTACTGGTACAGACAATGAAGTTGTGGCTGCATTTGGTAAATGTATTAATTTGTTCGCTTATCAGTTGACTGTTAATCCGGAACTGATCGCCGGTGATGAAGTGACGATCAATACATTTATGCCGACGGCTACTACTCAAGGCCAATGGTATTCAGAAGGTATTACTCCGACTAAGGCAGTCGTTGTGATCCGCTCTTTGGCAAACAACTCTCACCGTGAAGTTTCTGTTGCTGCTAATACAAGTGATCCTTCTTACGAAAATACAACTATTACATTCAAATCCTTGGAAGGCCCGAAACCTACATTTGAAGTAGGCGATGTATTCTTTATCAAGAGCTTGAAGAAAGAGGATGCAAGAAAACCGTATCAGGTAATGACTTCTACAACAGGTGATGACATTGTTGGTGCAACAGCTGTTTACAACAATGTTCCGGCTACTCAGTGGATCGTGACTGAAGCAAACAAACAGGATGGTAAATATCAGTTGGCTAACCGTGATGCAGATAAGAACTTCTTTGTTTCTGCAACTAAGATCATCGTTAAGGATGCAGAAAACAATATCTATGTAACAGCCGGTAAAGACACATTGGAAATGACTGCTGTTGCAGACCAGAAAGATGCTTATTTAGGTTACAAGCACATCAATGATGCAGACAAAGAACATCTGACATTCAAGTTGACTGCTACAAACTTCGTGAATCCGGAGGCTAAGTATTATTTGCTGTCTCTTATACACATCT
>OWKE01001131.1_pt1 | contig 10329 bp, 9 predicted proteins | sample 1732631 | NCBI WGS metagenome assembly OWKE01 (sample SAMN05065736, study PRJEB22554) | human gut metagenome | biome: ENVO:2100002; feature: ENVO:00000062; material: ENVO:00002003 | host: Homo sapiens | place: USA | reverse complement strand
CGGCATACGAGATTACTACGCGTCTCATGGGCTCGGAGATGTGTATAAGAGACAGGTGCCTATCTTTGCTGTCTCGTGTGGCTCAATGACAAGCTCCTTAGTAATGTCGGCATATAAATCATAGCCTGCTGCATATTCACTTCCCCTTGTAGGGATTTTGGCTGTGGTTGTCAATTTTTTTATATTTATTTTCATTTTATAATTTCCCCTGATGTAATTTTATATATGACCATCTATAGCCATTTATTACCCAACCTATTAACTAATTATTTCCACTCCAGACTTGAGTGCTCAATCTTCCTGTCACGAAGCATAAGCTCTGAGACAGCCTCCTTTGCCGGCTTATCCTCAAAAAGCACTCTGTTTACTTCCTCGATAATCGGCATCCTTACATCATATTTTTCTGCAAGGGCAAGTGCAGCCTTTGCTGAATAGATGCCCTCTACAACCATCTTGACTTCTTTTGTTGCTTCATCCATTGTGTAGCCCTGACCTATGAGCATTCCGGCCTTTCTATTACGGCTGTGACGACTCTCACATGTAACAATAAGGTCTCCGATACCTGTCAGTCCAAAAAGTGTCTCCGCCTTTGCTCCCATCTCAATCGCAAGCACAGATATTTCTGCAATTCCTCTGGTAATAAGCGCAGCCTTTGTATTATCTCCATAGCCAAGTCCGTCTGCCATGCCTGCTGCAAGTGCTATGACATTCTTGAGTGAGCCTCCAAGCTCCATTCCAAGCACATCAGGACTGGTATACACACGAAATACCTCATTCATAAAAAGATCCTGTACTATCTCAGCGGTCTTCTGTGTCCTTGCTCCTGCAACAACAGTCGTAGGAAGCAGCTGTCCGACCTCCTCTGCATGTGAAGGTCCACACATTACAGCTACATCAGCGCAAGGTATCTCACTCTCTACCACATCAGATATTGTCATAAGAGTGTTTTCTTCAATTCCCTTTGCCACACAGACAATTATCTGTCCTTCCTTCACAAACGGAGCCATTTTTACTGCTGTGCTTCTGGTGAATACAGAAGGTACCGCAAGTACAAGTATATCGTTATTTTTGATTGTTTCCTCTATATCTGTTGTAAAGGTAATGCTATCCGGAAGCTTTACTCCAGGAAGCTTATCAATATGCTCATGCTTTTCTTTAAGCATCTCAATCTCGCTCTCCACGATTGACCATATTTCAACAGAATGTCCGTTATTTGCAAGCACCAGGGATAGTGCTGTTCCCCAGCTTCCTGCACCTATAATACCTACTCTACTCATTTTCTATGCCTCGTATTTTATATAATTATTATAATCAAAAACTATTATTACTTTGCCTTCTGACCAAATTTATTTTCAGTTCCACTTAAAAGTCTCTTGATATTGGCTCTGTGTCGCCAGATAGCCATCGCCGTAAAACAAGCAGCAAGTATATCAAACTCGACCGCATAATTGCCACTTACTCCAAGCAGCCCCATATGGTTAAACACAATTGCCTGAATCAGAAACGATATAACGACCAGTATAGAACCAAGCGAGACATATCTTGTTATGGCTACAGCAAGAATAAACAATACCAGACATATCGGAGCCGCAATCGGACATACAGCAAGTATCACACCTGATGTACATGCTATTCCCTTTCCTCCCTTGAAATTGAGAAAGAATGGAAAATTGTGTCCAAGCACCGCTCCAAAGCCTGCATACAGCTCTATGCATTTAACAGCCTGTGGATATGTATTTCTATATATGAAATAAAATATCAAAACCGCTATGATTGCCTTGAACAAATCACCAAAGAAGGTAACTGCACCGGCCTTCCATCCAAGTGTCCGAAGCGTATTGGTGGTGCCTGAATTACCGCTTCCATGCTCTCTTACATCTATTCCATGTGCCTTACCATAAAAATATCCGGTCTGAAAGGTTCCAAAGAAATACCCTACGACCAATGCTAAAATCCTAGCCAGTATCATTTTACTCATTTTCCTTTCGTTCTCTTGTAATAAACTTAAGTGCAGTTCCCCTGAAACCAAATGTATCCCTGATTCTGTTCTCGAGATATCTGGTATATGAGAAATGCATAAGATTCTTGTCGTTTACAAAGATTACAAAGGTAGGCGGCTTAACCGAAACCTGAGTCACATAGTATATCTTAAGTCTCTTGCCCTTGTCTGTAGGCGGCTGCTGCATGGCAACTGCCTCCGTAACGATCTCATTTAGCACTCCTGTTGCAACACGCATTGAGTTATTTTCTATAACAACATCGATGAGCTCAAATATCTTGTTGAGTCTCTGACCTGATTTTGCCGAAATAAACAGTATCTCTGCATATGGTATAAAACTTAATATCTGTCGGATTTTCTCTGTGTGCTGCTTTACGGTATTATTATCCTTTTCAATGGCATCCCATTTATTGACAGCAATGATAATTCCCTTGCCTCTTTCGTGTGCAATACCCGCAATTTTAGCATCCTGCTCAGTAACTCCCTCTGTAGCATCTATCACTACAATGACAACATCAGCTCTCTCAACTGCGGAAACTGCACGTATAATACTGTATCGCTCTATATCCTCTTTTATCTTATTCTTGCGCCTGAGACCGGCTGTATCGATAAATATATACTCCTTACCATCATATTTTATGGCTGTATCGATAGCATCTCTTGTGGTGCCTGCTATATCTGACACTATTACCCTGTCCTCACGGGCAAGCTTGTTGATAAGTGATGACTTACCTACATTAGGCTTACCTACTATAGCAACTCTCGGTCTGTCATCCTCATCGTCCTGCTTAGATGAATCCGGAAAATGCTTTACAACCTCATCAAGCATATCTCCGAGTCCGAGCATCGAAGCTGCAGATATAGGATGTGGATCACCGATTCCTAAGTTATAAAACTCATACACATCAGTCATATACTTTTCAAAGCTGTCCACCTTATTGACAACTAATACAACCGGCTTGTGTGAACGACGAAGCATATCCGCCACCTTTGAATCGGAATCAACAAGTCCCTGCTTCACATCTGTAATAAAAATAATAACATCTGCTGTGTCGATGGCAATCTGTGCCTGCTCTCTCATCTGTGACAGTATCACGTCTCCGGATTCCGGCTCAATACCACCTGTATCAATCATGGTAAAATTATAATCAAGCCATGATACATCTGCATAGATTCTGTCTCTTGTGACACCCGGAGTGTCCTTTACTATAGATATCCTCTCTCCTGCAAGCGCATTGAAGAGAGTAGATTTTCCAACATTTGGACGGCCTACGATGGCCACTACTGGTCTGCTCATATACTCTCCTGTTCTAAATTCATATTAGATTATAGACTAATTGTAACTATTCAGAATAACGATAAAATAATAAACAAAACATCTATAACAGAGTAATTATATCACAATACCATTTACAGAGACAACTATTCATATGTCAAAAGTGGTTCTTTTGATGAAATTAATCCATTTTCTTTAAGAACAGCTATCAGATTAGTACAGTTTTCGCCAAAACTAATGTTGACCGAATACGTTTCAATACCATCGGAACGGGCATCCCCAAAATCAGAATACTCCTTTGTTACCCCCAGTATATCCAACAGCTCCTCATACCATGTGAAGCCATCGACATTCCAGCTTTTTCCAACCCTGTTGCCCTTTGGCACTGTAAAATTCAGCATAAGATTGTACATATAGCTGGTATCCTTATCCACTCCGTCAAGCATTCTCTGCAAATTATATTCCTGCATCACACCGGCCTCAACATCCTTCTTTACAGCATCAAAAATATCCGCAGCAACTTTTCCGTTAAAGCGCTCATTCAGCACATCTACATATTTATCATTATACTGCTCTGCCGAGCCATTGATAAAGGTAATATCTGTCGTATCACACTGCATTATAGCATTAATAATATTCTGTGGTTTATTTTCCTCCGCCATAATCGCCTTACACTGCTTATGTGGATTAAAATCATCCGTTGTATGATATACACGGTTGACCTTTTCTCCATTTTTTAATGTATATGAGATTGTAATATACCCGGAATCATCATATCTCTTTTTAAAATAATCCTTTTTCTGCGCCATAAGTATCTTTTGAGTCTCTAAAATCTTTTCAACATCCTTTCCCTCCAGGTTGATATCAAAATCTATGGCTATACTGGCAGAATCAATATCAGCAAGCTTCGGTATATAATTTTCCTGCACATTTCCGTAAACTGTTATACCTCCAAATACAACTATAACAAACCCACCAAAAGCAATGATTTCCTTAAATAGTGCTTTAGAAAAAATTTTAAAATTCTTCTTTATAATCATCTCTAAAAGTAAGAAGGCTATGATTCCAAGCACCACTGCAAGCATCATAATCGCAGGAACACCAATGCTGATTCTAAGTCCAAGCAAAAGCGACGCTGTGACAGTAGATAAAATCAGTCCTCCCAGACAGCCAAGCACCCATCTGAAAACCGGCTTAAGTTTTGGAATGGCAATAAAACTTCCTGCATTTTCCAAATTTCTATGCTTATAAATCTTATAAGAAATAAAGTATATAACTGCCGCCGCGATGACATAGACTACGATAGTGTTTGTGCCTCTGAAAGTATATTTAATACAGTAATAATCATCTCCTGCTTTCTTCATGGTCGGATGAAAGCCTACCCGATTGAGAAGCTGTAACATGGGTGCAAACCACGTAACACTTATTTTCCTTACAAATTCCATATATGAAAGCCCGTATGATACATATGTGAGCACATTGGCAATGGCAATAACCGCTCCTCCATACAGCAGATTGACAACCGCATACATCACCGCTACAGAAACCAGCTGTCCTGTAATCATTGCGCACAGACACACCAGGCTGTACATAAAAAATGATATTCCCATTGCAGCAAGCAGATTGATTCCAATATGTACCACCTTAGTATTTCCATATGATATACATATAACAAACGACATAAAGTACTTAATTATCTGCGGAATCCACATAAACAGCAGACCTGTCAACACATTAGTCGAAAAAAGCTGACGTCTTGTCACAGGCATAGAGTGAATCATATTACAAGCTCTCGAATTATACAGGTAACTGAACATTGCCATGCCTGTAACCAATGCCATGACAAAAATAAAAATCATATCCGCCTCCATGCTGATAGCCGGGGATATTATATCAAGCATATACTTATGCCAGTTTTTGCCATAAATAAACTCTGCATTCTTAAATCTGCTCCACATGGAAAACGGACCGTTGAGTAATAGCACTATTGTATACAGTGTCCAGATTGGCCAGTAAAGCTTTACATTCTTTTGCAGCATTGTTCTATTAATAAATGATATCTTTGACTTCATAGTCCTCTCCTCCCATCTCATAGATAAATATTTCCTCCAGAGTAAGAGGCAGTACATCCACTACCTGCGGACTGTCTTTGCCATCTGTAATAGCCTTTACAACAGCCTCAGGCTCTCCACGCACAATAACTGTGTATACTCTTCCTATATTTGACATATGAAGTACTTTAAAATCCTGCGGTATCTTAGGCATGCCATATGGACATGCAATCTGAATCTTTGAAATATTACCCTGCAGCTCTGTAAGAGAGCGCTCTATCATAATCTTTCCCTTATTGAGAATACCTACATGATCACACACATCCTCCAGCTCGCGCAGGTTATGAGACGATACAACCACTGTAGTATTATTTGCAGCCACATCATCAAGCATGATAGACCATATCTGTCTTCTCATGACAGGATCAAGCCCATCAACAGGCTCATCGAGTACAATAAGCTTTGGTTTACAGCACAGCGCAAGCCAGAAGGCAACCTGCTTCTGCATGCCCTTAGAGAGCTTTCTGATATTCCTTTTAACATCTATAGATGGAAAAAACTCCTGCATCCTGTAAAACTGCTTCTCATCAAAGCCCGGATACATTCCCTTATAGTAATGCATCATATTAATCGTATCAGACTGCAAAAAATAAAACATATCATCCGGTATATAAGCCATCTGCCCTTTAATCCTTGCATTTTCATATACCGGCTCACCATCAATAAACACTTCCCCTGCATCCTGTCTCATTACGCCTGTAATATGCCTGATAAGTGTAGACTTTCCGGCTCCGTTTGGACCAACAAGCCCATAGACAGCACCCTTTTCCACGTTCATATTCACACCATCAAGTGCTGTAAAATCATCAAATTTTTTCACTAAATTATTTATCTGTATCATCATTACCCTCTGTCACAACATCTTCTGTCTGCATATCTTGTGTTACAAATCTGACTAAGTCATCTTCCATGCTCAGCTGTTCTTTCGCATCATCCATTCTTGTTCTCAATTCCTCAACAGGTGTTTCAAGCACAAATAACTCTGTCACCACCTGGTCAAATAGTATTTTCAAATTCCTTGTCATACTCTGCCTGGCTGTCTTAGCATCAGCAACAAAGGTTCCTTTACCACTTTTAGTATAAAGATAGCCTTCCTCCTCAAGTTCCCTGTATGCTTTTGCGATAGTGTTAGGATTGATTGCATACTTGCAGGCAAGCACACGTACAGACGGTAGCTTTTCGTCCTGCTTAATAACATTCATAACAATCATTCGTCTGATGCCTTCCTTAATTTGTTCATAAATAGGCTTTGAATCTCGATAATTTAACTGCATATCGTTCTCCCCTGTTCATATACGCCAGTACCGCTGTGACTTTTATATTAACTCAAAGAACCAAAAACTGTCTGGCAGCATCAGTTCCCGCACAGTGTACTATCCAACGTGATACACCTATTTTAACACATATAGCTTTAGGCATTTCTTATTATTTCCTTAATAGATTGTGCGAAAATTACTTAAGAAACATAAAAGCTCCAAGATTTCCACGCTTTCCATGACTTGCTCTATGCGAAAATAAAAGAGAGGGATTACAACAAGTGCATATATTGCTTATGGCAATATTGTCTTCCTGTACTCCTGCCGCCACAAGCACTCTCCTGTTACATTCCCAAAGATTGAGCTGATATTTGCCGTCTCCCTTATAGAGCAGAATATCACTCGCATGAGGATCGTCTGTTGTCGCAAACTCATCCACAAAATGCTCTGCAACATCCTGACTTATCTCATAGCAGTCCTGACATATTGAAGGTCCTATCGCAGCTATAACATCATGTGCCTCAGTACCAAACTCCCTGTTCATAGCAATAAGTGTCTGTTTTCCCATGCGATTTACAGTACCTCTCCAGCCCGAATGGCTAAGCCCTATTGCCCTATGTACCGGATCAACAAAATAAAGCGGTACACAATCAGCATAAAATGTGGCAAGCACAACATTTGGCTCATTCGTGATAAGTCCGTCCACATCTGTATATGGTCTCTTTCTTGTCACCCCGATGCCACACTGCTTTTTTCCAACTCTCAAAACATTGGTAGTATGTGTCTGGTCTGTCGTAACAATCTGCCCTGCCTCTGCTCCGATTGCCTCCGCCACTCTTTTATAGTTTTCTAAGACCTTTTCCTCGTCATCTCCACGTGTAAAGCTTAAATTTAAGCTATCAAACATTCCTGTACTGAGGCCACCAAGACGTGTTGTAAAGCAATGCTCTATCATAGAAAGCTCATTTAGCTTCCTAAAATGTAACAAAGGAACAACACTTCCGCTTGAAAGGACGTGCTTTTTTAATTCCAGAACATCTTTATCATTCTTTGTAACAAAATCATTTATAGTAATTTCATCAACATTTTTGTGTATGTTTTCAGCCTGCATATTCTTATCCATCTTTATATTCTTTTCCTTCTTTATATTCTCATCAATCTTTATATTCTTATCAATGTCTTCATATTTATATCTATGCAACTATATTTTACCGATAACTATTGCTGTTTATAATTGATATTTATAGTTACTTCGTAACTATTAAGTACAGAAATATGCGGTTGTGTAATACCTGTCCGTAACTGCCAAACCAATAGTTATTGACTGCCCTCAAATGCATTCTTCAACACAGTAACCTCGTCATCATCCACTGCTATCACATCAAATCTGCATGGTGTCCACTCATCCAAACCATGTTTCATAAGATAATACCTTGCAACTGATATGATTTTTTTCTGCTTGCTATAACCAACTGCTTCAAGAGCCCTGCCACAGCCGTTATCTCTACGATATTTCACCTCACAAAAACATATTGTATCTCCATCCTTTGCTATTATATCTATCTCTCCAAAGCGGTTTCTGTAATTGCAGGCAAGTACACTATATCCCATATTTATTAACTGCTCAGCTGCAAGCTGCTCATATATACTTCCAACACTTCTTTTATTCATAACTGCCTCACATATCATATAACCTACACACTATCTTTGGTCAATTTTTGCCTTAAGCTTATCCAGATCATTAACAAAAACAAGTATCTCTGCAACAACCTCATACAACTCCGTTGGAATCATATCACCTATTTTAAGCCTAGACAGTGTATCAGCAAGCTTATCGTCCTTATATGTAGGCACATTGCTTTCCTTTGCCCTCTCAATAATTTTGTCAGCAATAACGCCCTTGCCTGTAGCTAGTATTTTAGGTGCTGCTTCTCCCGGCACATACTCTATAGCTACGGCTGTTTTGCCTATGTCTATTCCATTATTGTTGCGATTATCATTTTCGCCATGCATACAACTCACCTGTCCTTCTGAAGTAAGTTTTAATCATCTGTGACTATTCGTAAATTATCTTATACACTGCTACGCCCTAATGTCAAAAGAATATCTATGCACCTGACCTGTAGGTGGCAAATCCTTTTTCAGAAATCCAGCGACAAAATTCATCTGTTTCGAACCACTATTTACATTCAATTCACAATTATAGCCCTTATCCTGTAATCTCTTTTCCAACACCGGCAGAAATTGCTTTACCAGTGCATATGACTCATCACTATCCAAATAGAAATTAGTTGTAACCTTCCTATGAAGCATTTTAATTGACACATCCGTCCCACCGAGATGCTCTAAATCCAAATGTAAAAATGCTGATAATTCTTTGTCCGGATTGGACATACTTTTCTTATTTGTATACACATACAACTGTCCGCTGGCGTTTTTTTCATTCATCTTCAATGGAACCTGCACATATGTATATGCCTCGTTTATCTGATTCATAAATTCAATATTTCCACGGATATTATCTGCCAGTGCCTCTGCTTTAGGATTCACCACTCCTGATGTTTTCAAAATAGTTTCCATATTTGTTATCTGTTTTTCAATTTTATCGTACAAGCCATCAAGCTTCTTAGGATTCTTCTCTAAATCTCCCGGTTTAATCATCCATTGCTGTTCTAAAGCCTCCTTCAACATAAGCTTAAAGGCTTCTCCTGAAAACAAATGTCTCAGTGTATCGGCATTTGCCGGTGTATTTTCCAACATACTTTTTATATCGTTAAGTATTCCTACGACACTGCTATCCTCTGAATACAAGGAAATATTGTTTTCCTGTACATTCGGAAGCAGCATCCTGACCTGTTCATTAAGCTCTTCTATCTGCTTATCCGATAAAAGAAATCCAATAGTATTTGATTTTGTTTCATTCTCCTGTAAAAGGATGGTATCTGTTGCCGGAGCATTGTTTATTTTCTGCGTTGTGTAAATGTCCTGTGATTCACCTGAAACACTGTTTAATGATTCAAATAATTCAGCAATATTAAAGTGTTTTTTTACTACAGGTGCCGATTGATTATCACGCATTATTGCCTCATACTGTGACATATCAGAAGCTTCACTTGATATAAATGTCTCTTCAGGCAGCCCTTCTGTAACAATATTTAAAATATTCCTCGCCTGGGTTACAAGCTTATACATTGATAAATCTTCGGCTGAAAGAGCATTCGGCAGTTCATCTATCAAACTATCCATAGCAATTGTAATAGCCTGTTTGTCATTAGCATAATTTTCAAACTGAGCTGCATTTACCTGATTAATTTCAATTCCAAGCCTCTTTAACTCAACAAGTGTAGTCACATTAATATCCTTATTATCCTGCACAAGCTGATACATCTGATTAAGGCTTGTCTTATCAATTGGCATCTGCTCTTCCATCATCTTGTTCACCATCGACAAATTTATGCCATCTACCGGCAGTCCTGCAGCCTTTAGCGCATCCATAAGTGTGAGGTTAGCTCCCTCGCCATCAACTGTATATGGTTTTATTTCTATAGTGCCTCCATCATTATTTTTCACCTGAAAAAACACAGACTGTCCCTGTTCAAATGAAAACTTTCCTGCCAGCCTTGCCAAAATCTGCTGACCATTTGACAAGGCAAGCTTAACCTGATTGCCACGGACACTGCTTACTGT
>OWKE01001102.1_pt1 | contig 10618 bp, 8 predicted proteins | sample 1732631 | NCBI WGS metagenome assembly OWKE01 (sample SAMN05065736, study PRJEB22554) | human gut metagenome | biome: ENVO:2100002; feature: ENVO:00000062; material: ENVO:00002003 | host: Homo sapiens | place: USA | reverse complement strand
ACGAGATTACTACGCGTCTCGTGGGCTCGGAGATGTGTATAAGAGACAGTCAGAAAAGGCTTTCTTAGCATTTTTTGTCCGTCCAGCCTGCATATCCGCATATCCCTTCTCTAATTCTTCATTGAACTCTACCTCTGATAATGCGCTGATATCAACAGGTCTGGCAGATGGTATTTTTACTTCAAACGGAAGACCTCTCTGTAAGATAATCTGCATATAAAACATCTCCTTCCTGCCATATTTTTATGTTATGCAAAACCTCCGAACGGCTTTAGCCCATAAATCAGTTATTATTATTCCTAATCAAAATCTGTATGATTTTATCATAATTTTCCGGTCTGTGTGGAAACGTACAGTCTGTGCATACCTTGATTTTTTTGCCATTCTTCTCTATGTAGGTCTTACTTCCGGGACAGTTTGGCATACTATACATAGGACAATAACAAAACAGACAATTAAAGTCATCCGAAAGTTCCTTGTGACACGGAAAATATTTGCAATCTTTGTTTTTAAAGTATTTATAAGAGTTTTCCATTTTTATTCCTTCTATATTCATATGCTTTTCTCACAAAGCTCTCTGCAAAATGCGTATTTGACGGATAATACAGGTGCGGAAATCCAAGCCAGTAATTATCATGGCTTATCACGCAGTCGTAGCTTCTGCCTGTGGCCGGCTTGGTCGCAATACAATCAGCTCCGTTATCGGTGCTGTCGTAATAATGAAATTCATGCGCCTTTATTTTTTCATTTGGCGGTAGAAAATTGCTATGCTTTTCCGCAAGCTCAATATATCCGAACCTGACAAGCTTTCCCTTAAAATGACACCCACCATCCAGTGCCCCCACAAGCTTAGACTTATTCATATCATTTTGTATATCAATATTATTTTGTGTGTCAGCATTGTTTTTTTCATCATTATCATCACAGATGTTACGGATATATGTGTGAAGATACATAAATCCTCCACACTCTGCAACCGTCGGCATTCCGGCTCTAAAAGCTTTTTTTACGGCATTCAGCATAGATACGTTTTTACTCAGTTCCCTTGCATACAGCTCCGGATAACCGCCTCCAAGCAGCATTGCATCACAATCCTTTGGAAGCTTGGTATCGTGAATCGGTGAAAAATACTGTAATTGTGCTCCGCATTTTTCGAGCATTCTTAGGTTATCATCATAGTAAAAACAAAAGGCTTCGTCCATGGCAACGGCTATGTTTACGGTATTATTTTGGTCTTGAGGCCTCATAGGCTCTGCATTTTTTAAGGTTTGACGCTTATCTTTATCTGCACTTCCGCTGTCACCGATTTCATCTGCCTCTGCTGCAATGTCCATAAACAAATCCATATCTATTGTCTTTTTTAGTCTGTCGGCAGTTTCATTGAGCTGTTTTTTTATATCTGAAAGCTCATCCGGCATGACAAGCCCCAGATGTCTGCTTGAAAGCCCGATATCCTTCTGTTCCGGAAAATACCCGACTACTTTTACGAAAAGCTCCTTCTCTATCAGAGGCTTTATGATGTCATAATAGCCCTTCGACATCCGATTGAGCAGAACCCCCTTAATCAAGTGGTGCGTGTCATACTGCAAAAAACCGGCTATAAGAGCAAGCACTGACTTTCCCATTCCCTTTGCATCCACCACAAGTATTATCGGCGTCTGCGTTACCTTTGCCAGATGGTATGACGAACCCTGCTCATATATTCCGCCAAGTCCGTCATATAATCCCATCACGCCCTCAAGCACCGCAAAATCACCATCGGCTCTTTCATCTAAGAAAAGCTGCACTGTTGTCTTTTCATCCGTAAAAAACGTATCGAGATTTTTGGATGGTACTCCAAGCACCTTTTTGTGAAACATTGGGTCAATATAATCAGGTCCGCACTTATATGACAATACGTTTTTTCCGCTATCCTTTAATAGCTGCAGTAAAGCGCAGGTTATCATTGTTTTTCCACTGCCGCTTTTGGGTGCGGCTATCATAAAACGATTTATTTTCATGTGTTCATCCTTTATTTCATCATATACCTTAAGAATATTAGCCTTCGATGATTTACTACGGGTTGTAGCATAAAAGCCCAGGTTAAAATTCAAATGAACATATCCACACCGGATTTTCTGCCTGCATCAGATGGTAATGTCCTATCTGCTTTGAGCGGCTGACCTGCAGCTGCACGATATCCTCATTTTTCACATCATATGCCGACAATATTTCCTTTATCTCACAAATTGTTTCCATGGAAATTGCATTTATCACTATACGGATATGTGGATTTTTTGCTTTAAGAGCCTCTATTATCTCCTTTAGATTGCCACCGCTGCCTCCGATAAATGCGTGTGTCGGCACCGGAAGATTTTCCATTCCGTCAGGAGCCTTTGCATTTATAACATGGATATTTTCAAGTCCATGCTTTTCTTTATTTTGTGTGATAAGCTGCACAGCATTTTCCTTCTGCTCGATGGCATAGACCTCCATATCATTGGAAAGTGATGCGGCCTCTACCGCTATGGAGCCGGTTCCGCTTCCCACATCATAAAACACTGAATCCGATGTCAAATGAAGCTTGCAGATGCTTACATGCCTTATTTCCTCTTTGGTCATCGGAACCTTTTCACGGATAAATGCTGCATCACTTAGCTGCGGTGTAACATTTTTTGCAACCGGATTGGGATTTTTTATCATGCAGATATACAGTCCCTCCCTTTTAAGCTTTGTGCACTCCTGTGGCGAAAGCTGCGATATAGTTTCATCCGGATATGATAGCTGGTATCCCACAGTTACCGAGCATTTTTGCAAACCATACCTTTCGTCACTGCTTAATAGATGTCCAAGCATATTTACATCCTTTACACCTGACATCAGCATAAACGTTTTTGCATGGTGGCTAATCCGTGATGTGATATTAGAAAGCTTTACTCCGTGGATGCTGCATATATACGCATCGCTGTAGGTTTCACCGACCGCTGCCGCCATATATGACACCGATGAAATTCCAGGAAGGATTGACACATCCGCATTTAATTTTCCTTCAGATATTTCATTTTTTATCGCCAGATACAGCTTTCTGCTTCCACTGTAAAAGCCTGTATCTCCCGAGAATAATATAAGAACATTACTGATTTTTTCAGTATCTGCACAAATTTCGTATAGATAAGGAATAATCTGTTCTGCAAGATAATACGGCTTTTTGTCTATCTTCGCACTGTATTTTTCTATCATGCGGCTTGCGCCAAGTATAATATCAGCGCTTTCTATTGCATCTGAAACAGCTTTTGTCATGCAAGCATCATTTCCCATTCCAATGCCGGCAAGCATGATATGAAGCTTGTTATATTTCCTATCAATATATTCACAAACAGCTTCAAATGACATTCCATCATCCTGCACGCTTTGCCCCACAATATAGACCGGAATATTTTTATTTTTTGCGGCAGCTATTTTCTCAATAAAGCCCCCGGCCGCACCGCTTTTTTTGGTGACCAGACATCTGATATCATACTGGTCAATAAGCGCCTCATTAAGCTGTGTGCTAAACGGTCCCTGCAATGCCAGAATATGCTTTCCTGTAATATCATTGTGCATGCATAAGCTTATGCTCTCAAGCCCCGGAAGCACGCGCACATACAATCTTTCCCTGACGTCTGAGATTTTACAATACACTGACAGCTCCTTGCTTCCTGTTGTGAGCAGTATATTTCCGTCTGTATTGTTAAGTGCCTTTGCACATGCTTCATTGTCCTCAAAATAGCGGATATTATCATAATCTGCTGATATATCCGTATCTCTTTTAAAACGCACATATTCGATATTTTCTGATATGCTGCTATCCGCCTGATTGTCTGTAACAGCATGTGCCTCGTTAAACGCATAAACTGCCTGCTTTATATTTTCGGTAACTATGGCTGCATACGGATGGGTTGCATCCACTATGAGCTTACATTTTTGTTCCGCAAAGAAGCTTCTCATGCCTTCGCTGTCCATACGCCCCATATGAACATGCGCGAACGGATTGTCATGCAGCACGATTTCACCGTATTCTGTTGCCACGCAAACCGTATGCTCTATGCCTCTTTCACACAGATGCTCTGATAACTTACGTCCCTCTGTTGTTCCTGCAAAAATCAGTATTTTACTCAATCTGATATCCTCTCCTTGTGACAAGCTTTCCGTCAATTATTTGTGTACCCTCATTGCCGATAAATACTGTCGTAAACATGTTGACCTGTGCACTGCGAAGCTCACCGAGAGTACAGACCGTATAGCTTGTTCCCTCACGTCCGATATTTTCGACATAGCCGCATGGTCGTTCCGGCTCTATCGCACGAAGCAGAATATCACAGGCTCTCATCAGATAGTCCTTTCTCTTGTGGCTCGACGGATTGTACAGTGCTATGACAAAATCACCCTCTGCAGCAGCCACAAGACGCTTTTCAATCTTTTCCCACGGCGTGAGCAGGTCACTTAAGCTGATGGTACAAAAATCATGGTTTAATGGTGCTCCAAGCACTGCCGCACCACTGTTTGCCGCTGTAATGCCGGGTATTACCGAAAGCTCTACGTTATCGTATTCCTGCCCAATCTCATACATAAGAGAGGCCAGTCCGTATATTCCGGCATCGCCACTACATACAAGGGAGACTGTTTTGCCCTCAAGTGCCTTTTTAAAGCACAGATGGCATCTTTCTTTTTCCTGACGCATCGGAGTGGTCAAAAGCTCTTTTGTCTGGAATTTTTCTCCAAGCAGCTTTATATATACGGTGTATCCCACTATGACATCACTCGCTTCCAGGGCGTCAATCGCCTGCTTTGTCATCATGCTTTCAAAGCCCGGCCCCATACCTACTATGTAAATTTTATTCATGTTAATCTCCATCTCTACTAATTTTATATAACCATGCAGTTATTTGCAATTTTTAATGATATGAAGGACAAAAGGTATTTTACCCCTCATTTATGATTAATCAGGATACCTTGCTGCCGCAACCGTTACACTGTCATATTTATGTTTTTTATAAATAAGTTCTCCTGCTTTATTGCATTCCCTGCTGCATGCAAGCACTGCTGCACGCTCGCACACGTTGTCCACTCCAACATGCTCCCTGACAAACTGCGAGGCACTGAATTCTCCCTGCACCGCCATGAGCTCATCCGCGGTATAAGTGACAAATTCTATCCTGTTTCTTTCGCAAAATTCCTTTATTCCCGGTTCATCTTTTTTCACATCTATTGATGCAATCATGTCTATATCCGAAATATCTATTTGTAGCTTTAAAAGACTTTGTCTGATTGCCCTGTCAATATTTTCAAACGCTGTATCCCTTCTGCACCCAATACCAAGTACAAATTGTGTGGGTTTTAAGTAAATACTGCCATTTTTAGGGTCCTTTGCTTTTTCGCATGATACTACAATATCAGCACCGCAAGCAGGTGAAAAATCCACTGTTTTTATTGCATCAGCACTCATATCAGCTTCATCTAAAAATGCCTTTATAAGCTGCCTATGCTTAGCCGGGATGTGCTCCCAGTCGATTGACATCGTAACCACTTCTCCCGCCAATACCTTTGATGACACTTTGGCAATGCCATCTTTATTGACTATTGCAAGCCTGCATTTCTTTGCAAAAACATCAACTGCAAATTTATTATTGATATCAGTAGCGGTTGTTATAACAGGTGTGGCATTCATCAGTGCTGCTAATAATACAGCAAGCTCATTGGCACCTCCCACATGCCCTGAAAGAATCGGAATAACAAACTGCCCCAGCTCATCTATCACAATAACAGGACTGTCTTTAAGCTTGTTGTTTACAGAAGAAGCTATAGCCCTCACTGCAATACCACATGCCCCGATAAAAATCAGAGCCTTTTTTTCACTCATCTGTGCAGCTGTCCAGTCTGATATATTTTGTGATATGTAGCCGGTATTTCTATAATTTTCATCGGTGGAATTTTTAATATTCTCATCCGATAATCTCGAGCACTTGGTAAAAACCTCCACCTCATATTCACTTTTTTCAAGCTTATAAGCTATGTCACATGACAGCTCATAGCCCTTTTTTGTGAAGCTTACAATGCAAATTTTCATATTTTCAGTTCCCATATATTTCCCATATTTATATATTCACGCCTTTTTTCAATCGTTATCCTTTGACTCTACTGAAGCCTTGCGATACTCTGTCGAAAAATCCGGTGCGTAAAGTCTTGATTTCTCGTAATGCCGGTGAGCTATTACATCCCCCACAAGCACAATCGCTGTCTTTGTGATATTGTGCTCTCTCGCTGTCTGCTTAAGTGTAGCGACAGTGCACACGTATGCCTCCTCCTGTGGCCAGGTTGCCTTGTATACAATTGCAGCAGGTGTATCAGCCTCATAGCCTCCCTCAATAAGGCTTTCCGTAAGCATCTCTAAAAGCCCGGTGCTTAAGTAAATCGCCATGGAAGCGTGGTGTGAGGCAAAACTTGCTATGCTCTCCTTAGGCGGCACCTTCGTGCGCCCCTCCATGCGTGTGATGATGAGCGACTGGGAAATACCGGGGAGCGTGTACTCAATGTTGAGCGATGCAGCAGCGCCAAAGCACGCGCTCACGCCCGGACAGCTCTCATATGGTATTAAAAGAGAATCAAGCTCATCCATCTGCTCGCGCACTGCGCCGTATATGCTTGGCTCTCCCGTGTGCAGGCGCACAGTAATTTTTCCGTCTGCCTCAGCAGCTTTCATGACTGCGATGACCTCATCCAGTGTCATTTTTGCACTGTTATATATTTCACAGCTCTTCCTTGCATAGTCCAAAAGCTCTGGATTAACAAGCGAGCCCGCATAAATTATCACATCTGCCTTTTGTAAAAGACGCATTCCGCGTACTGTTATTAAATCTGCTGCGCCTGTTCCTGCGCCAACAAAGTAAACCATTTTTCTGCCTTTCTGCTTTTTGCAAGCTCACCAAATTCGTTTGAATACATGATACAGTCTATCTCAAGTCTGCCCTTTGCCCTCTTATCCAGATAAAAGCATATGCGCTCCATCGCATAATCCATTACCTCATACAGCCTGCCGCTTTCCTTAAGTGCCGCCAGGGCCTCCTCTGTCGTAAGGCTGTCCATAATGCGCTTTATGTATTCGGGCGCTACACCACACTTAAACGCAAATGCCGTCAAAAGCTCTATCCTGCAGTCTGCCTCCCTCGAATGAGTGTTCATGATGCCTCCTGCTACCTTTATAAGCTTTCCTATATGTCCTGTCAAAAGCATCCTCTTAAAGCCCATATCTGCTGCCATATCAATTGTTTCACCGATAAAGTTGGAGCATTTGACACTTCTGTCCAGATCATAGCCATAGCTTTCCTTCATAAAGTCAAGACCGTAATTTCCCGGAGCAACCGCCACATAATCATACCCAAACGAATATCTCTGCCTAAGCTCCACCCTTATCGTATCAATAAGAGCCTGTGAGCTCATGGGCTCAACAATACCGCTTGTGCCGAGAATTGATATACCATCAACTATCCCAAGCCTTGGATTAAAGGTCTTTTCTGCAAGCTCCTTTCCCTTTGGAACCGAGATTGTGATGTCAAGTGTCCCCTTAAAATCCAAAAGCTCACAGACCTCCCTTACCTCTTTTTCTATCATCTCACGCGGCACATGATTGATAGCCGCGTTTCCGACAGGCTGGTCTAATCCGGGTTTGGTGACTCTTCCCACTCCGTCACCACCGTCTATATTTATGATAACCAAATCCTGCCTTTTTTTGCATAAAGCAGATGTATCTGAATGCAAAATCCGTACAGAAGCATATATATAGGCTCCGGTGGTCACATCCGGGTCATCCCCTCCGTCTTTTATCACGGCGCAGCTTACCTCATTTTCACTTCTTTTTATGTCGGTGATATCAGCCGTGTAAGCTATTCCCTTAGGTGTCTGAATCGTTATTTTGTTTTTAGCCTTTCCGGTTAAAAGCATATATGCCGCCGCCTTTGATGCCGCCGCAGCACAGCTTCCTGTGGTAAATCCGTATCTCATAATCACTAAATTTCCTCATGCATCAGCCTCTATCCACCAGACTGTAAATCAGCGCATTGCATATAGCAGCCGCAATATTGCTGCCACCCTTTCGTCCGACATTTACTATGTATGGCACTCCGGTCTCCATAATAAGCTCCTTGGCTGCCTCCACATTGACAAAGCCCACCGGCACACCGATTACAAATGCAGGCTTATATATTCCTTTTTCTATCATATCATAAAGCTCTATAAGCGCTGTCGGTGCATTTCCTATCGCAAAAATCACAGGCTTATCTATCCTTGATGCAAACTCCATGCTTACTGCCGCGCGCGTTGTCTTTTTCTCCTTTGCAATAAGAGCGACCTCATCATCAGCCATAAAGCAGTGCGCCTGTCCTCCGAATTTTGCCAGATATTTTTTATTTATGCCTGAAAGAGCCATGTTGGTATCAGTCACTATATCAGCGCCCTCTGATATCAGCCTTTTTGCAATAGCAACGGCGTCCTTAGAGTATTTAAGCGTCTGTATATAATCAAAATCAGCACTCGTGTGTATGACTCTTTTTGTTATCATCTCCTGATCAGCAGGCAGCGTAATCTGCATTTCAGACAGCTCATGTGAAATTATCTCAAAGCTCCTCTTTTCAATCTCCATCGGCTCTAACTGTTTAATTTTTTTCAATACACTCACCTATCACTTTCAATAATCTTACATTTTCATCATAAGTCTTTACTGCCACACGAAAATACCCTTCCGAAAGCCCCACATAGTTGGAGCAGTCCCGTATCAGTATTCCCTTATTAAGCAGTATATCATATAATGGAAGCTTGCTGTAAAACAGTATGAAATCAGCATCACTTTTATATACCTTAAAACCAAGCTTTTTTAGTCCATCTGACAGCAGCCTTCTTTGTCCGCTCACATACGATGCCGTTTCTTTAATATACTCTGATTCCATAATGCATGCCTCTCCTGCCATCTGTGCCAGGACAGACACGTTCCACTCCGGCAGATTTCTTTGAACCTTTTGTCTTACTGCCTCATTTTTACTGATCATATATCCAAGCCTTACTCCCGGAATAGCAAAAAGCTTGGTAAAGGCTCTTACAACAATCAGATTGTCATAGTCACATAAAAGTGACAAAACAGAATATTTTTTTTCACAAAAGCCCATGAAGCATTCATCTGCCACCACATAAATACTCTTTTCTTTGCAATGCCCTATTATTTGCTTCATGAAAGTGCTGTCTGCAAGATACCCTGTCGGATTGTTTGGATTTGCGATAAAAAATATATCTGTATCATCTGTAAGCATATCCATTAAAGCATCCAGCCGTGCAGCAGGAGAAAAATCACTCTGCTCATCCAACAGGAAATATCCGATATCACAGCCGACTGCACGAAGCACATGCTCATAGCCGAAAAAGCCCGGGGCCAGAAGCACTGCTTTTTTTGGCTTTATGGCATGAGCTATCGCCATAAAAAGCTCTGAGGCCCCGTTTCCGGGAATTACATCCTCGCTTTGTATGCTGCAGCCTTGCTGTGTGAAATACTCTGATATCGCTTTTTTAAGGCCACTGCATGCCATGTCGGGATATCTGTCTGCATACGAAAGTGCATCACTCATAGCCTCTTTAACAGAATGCGGTATGCCAAGAGGATTGATATTTACCGAAAAATCCATATTTACTTTATTGTTGTATATGTCACCGCCATGGATGCTTTTCATTCAAGTCCTCCATCAATTTTTACATCAATTCTTCCATATTCAAAGCAATATTAAAACAAAACTCATAACCGCCACAGATAAAAGCTCACACAAAAACGCAGTAATATACATCAGCCTGTTTGCACGCTTTATATCCTCGTACTCTATCTCACGCAGACCGTCTCCTATGTATTTTTTCTTCACAAGCTTCCCGAAATACACTGCATCACCCGCCAGCTGCACCCTTAAAGCTCCCGCACATACGGACTCTGTCTGGGCTGAGTTGGGGCTTGCGTGATTGAAACGATCTCTTTTAAAGATGCGGTATGCATTTTTGCCATCAAACTGCCTGCCACCGATAAATGCCGCAGCAATCATCAGATATGCACTGATTCTTGCCGGTATGAAATTGACCACATCATCAAGCCTTGCAGCAAATCTGCCAAAATACATATATTTATCATTTTTATAGCCAAGCATCGAATCCATCGTATTCACAGCCTTGTATACAAAGCCAAGCACCGGCCCACCGATTGCCGTGTAAAGCATAGGTGCAATCACTCCGTCAGATGTATTTTCAGCTATCGTCTCAACTGCCGCCCTTGTGACGCCTGCTGCATCAAGCACAGATGTATCTCTGCCAACAATCATGGAAACAGCCCTTCTTCCTGCATCAACTCCATCTGTCCTTAGCGCATCGTACACCCTCATGCTCTCCACACGAAGACACTTTGTGGCAAGAATCTGCCACGTCATGACAGCCTCTACTATTACCCCGGCATACAGATTTATGCTGTATGCAGCCACAATAATAATTACCGACATTGCAAAAGTTGCAAAAATTACAGTAAAAGCAAGAAGCATGCCTCTTTTATATTTTATCTGTCTCTTATACACATCTCCGAGCCCAC
>OWKE01001101.1_pt1 | contig 10620 bp, 8 predicted proteins | sample 1732631 | NCBI WGS metagenome assembly OWKE01 (sample SAMN05065736, study PRJEB22554) | human gut metagenome | biome: ENVO:2100002; feature: ENVO:00000062; material: ENVO:00002003 | host: Homo sapiens | place: USA | reverse complement strand
CCCCAATACCTTGCGAAATTATTATCTCTTGAGATTGATAAGCTCCTCGAGAAGTGTATCAGATGTAGTGATGACACGTGAGTTTGCCTGAAATCCACGCTGAGTTACTATCATATCCGTAAACTGTGAAGACAAATCTACATTTGACATCTCAAGCTCTCCTGATGAGATAGAGCCTCCGTCAGCTGATATTTCAACTCCTATTCCATCAAACTCACCTGAGTTTAATGTGCTCTGATAGCAGTTGTCTCCGATTTTTTCAAGACCTGATGCATTGGCAAACTGTGCCACAGCTATCTGGCAGAGTAAAACAGTATTACCATTGTCATATGAACCGTATATCTTACCATCGTCACTGACAGTTATGCCTGTAAGTGCTCCGAGTGCTTTTCCCTTGCCATCGCCCTGCAAGTCACCGTTCATACCACCGATAGTAGAGGTTCCGTTATTATTATAGTTCATGGATTTGCTGAAATCCACTTCTATATTACTGAAATTACTTCCGTTGATTGAGGCATCCTGTGTGTTTAAGACGGAAAGATTCAGGTTTATTGTCTTTGCAGCCGGTGAGTTTGCACTTGAAATTGATGTAAAAGTACCCTCACTCTGGTCAAAAACGAGCGAAGCGTCCTCAAATATAGTCTGGGGATCTACAGCCCTTCCTTTATACGAGTACATTGTCTGTCCGTTTGGTCCCTGGCTTGTAATAAAATTACCATCCTTGTCCACATCAAATATTGAATTTCCCTTAGAATCAACGATATCCTTAAGCGTTACATCATATGTACCATCGGTATTTGTCTTTTTAATACCAAACTTCGCAGTATAGTTGTATCCCAGGTCATCAAAAAAACCTATAGTGATGATTCTTCCGGTGTTGGCTGCCTGGGCATCATTTTTATCAAGCACACCTGATACATATGCCTTTGTTGTAGCCTCCGGAGCTGAGGTTTTAGTGGCAGACGACATTACCTGCAGTGATGATACCGTATCCTTTATCACGTTGCCCTTTGCATCTACCTGCCATCCCTGCAATGTATATCCTGTAGAGCTCATACATAAATAGCCGTTACCATCTACATAGAAATCGCCGGCACGGGTGAAAAGACGGTTTGTTCCATCACTTACCACAAAAAAGTTAGTCGCGTTTTTGTCATTTAATCTAAGATCAAATGGATTACCGGTAGTCTCAGCAGAACCGGCTCCGGTAATATTTACAGCAGTGGCACCCGACTTTACACCAAGACCTATCTGCTTTGCATTTTTTCCACCGGTACCGGTGGCTCCGTTTCCGGCCGAAGCGCCCGATGCAGTCTGGTACATAATCTCACTGAAACGCACTGAAGATGCCTTAAAGGCCTCAGTATTTACGTTTGCGATGTTGTTACCAATAACATCCATTCTTGTCTGATGTGTCTTGAGTCCTGACACAGCAGAATAAAGTGATCTCATCATAGTTGTTTGTCCTCCTATAGTACAGATGGACGGTATAGGCTTTTTCTGTCATTCAAAAGCCCTCTGCCTCCTTAAAAGGTCCGGCTACATAATTACCGCGCCATCAATATTTGTAAATACATTTGAATTAGTTTCCGCCTGGTCCATTGCAGTGACAACGGTCTTACTTGGCACATTTACTATAAACGCAATATCATCTACAAGCACCAGTGAATCGTTTACACCCTTGCTATCTGCAGCTGCTATCCCCTTTTGAAGACGCATGCTCTGGTCGTCGGAAAGATTAATATTTCTCTGTGTCAGCCGCATTGATGCATGCTTTGAGAATTTAACCGGCTGTGTCTGCTGCTTTAATATTTCCTCAAAAGATATACCATTTATCTTTTTTTCTGTGGATTTTTGCTTATTTAGATATTGATTTGTCAGCTGCTCTATGGATGAGTAATTATTAATGATATTCTTCATAATCCACCTCACGCAGTCTGATTCGTATCGTTTTCTTTACTGTCAGCCTGATTATTTTTATCTGCCGCAATAAGCTCTTTAAGCTTATCCTCATAAGCCTGAAGCTTGCTGTAATCACTGGCATTTATAAACTGCTTGCCATAATCCGAAAGTCCGTCGTACAACTTTCTTGCTTCCTCTATGCTGCCCTTTGAATCTATCGTCAGATCCTCTATCTTTGGAAGCTTTGCTATAAGACCTGAAAATGTACTTGAGTTTACAATTGCATCGTAGTACTCATCCGTTGATACAGAATAGAGACTAGAGTAGTCATACATTTTTTCATTGATAGACAGCTGAATCTTGCCATCCTTATATGTGACATAGTCTACCTTGCCACTGTAGTATCCGGAAGCACTATCCTTATCAGTAACAATAACCTCCTTGCCTACAAGTGAAAGTGCTGCACTCTTTGTAGTCTGGTCATATGATGATGACATAGATTCTTTCATAGAAAGAGTTGCCTCCAGCTGTGAGAATGTAGCCATCTGTGCCACATAGTCGGTGTTGCTTGTTGGTTCAAGCGGATCCTGGTACTGCATCTCTGCACTTAAAAGCTTTAAGAAATCATCATAGCCAAGATTTGAGCCACTTGCTTTTGCACTGCTTGTTTTTCTGTTTTGTGTCGGAGTGGTATTTGTCTTGTCTAGCTTTCCGTTTGTAACATTTGCTGTAATTGCCATTTGTCCTCCTTTTTCATGACACCTTATGCTGTGAAATCTACTGAATTTCCGTTATCTCTCATAATCTGTGTCACAAGTCTTTCTTCAGCGCGATCCTGCATCATATCGCTGTCTATGCCGCTGTCAGAGCTGTTTGAACCATTATAGGAATTTGTGCTCTCCTGCTGTCTGCTGTCGTTTGCAGCTCCCTGCTCGAGATTCCTCTCAAACTCATGTGATGCAACGGTGATTTCCACCTCATTTACCCTGATGCCTGAATTATTTAAGGCTTCCTTGAGATTGACCATCTGTGTCTGTAAGGCTTCTTTTACAGCCTCATTGGAAACTGCAATTCTTGCAGATATCTCGCTGTTCTTCTGAGATACGTTGATATACATTCTTCCAAGGCTTTCAGGTGTAAGCTGAAGGTTAATTGCCGATTCTTCAGTGGTGTTTGATATGCTCATACTGTCGACAATCTGTCTGATGATATCGGTCGTATCAACACGTAAACGGCTTTGTGACTGTGACATTTCAAATGAAGTATCGGTATTCAGCTGTTCGCTGACAGATGCATGAAGCATTGAATTGTCTGAGTGTGTGCCATCATCATGATGCAACACGCGCTCACCGGAATCATCAAAGCTACTGTCAGCCAGAGACTTTGACTGAGTCTTTTCATCTGATGTAATACCATTGCCTGTTTCGCCTGAAGAAGTGCCTTCGTCTGGGTTTTGGTAAGAGCTGTCCTGTGTACCGCCATCATATACCTTAACAGCTTCATCAGCAGTGTCGTTTATATTCTGACCCGAAGCTTCTGTATAGTCATAGCTGCTGTCAACCGTTTTTTCCGGTGTATTTACACTACCGTTCGATTCTGTGGCATCCGTTGTATCAGCCGAAGAAACTATACCAGCATCTAGTATTTCACCATCATCTGAAGCAGTAAGCTGTGATAATAAATCAAGCTGTGCATCATTTTCAGATGCAACCTCAGACACATCATTAAACAATGCAGTAAAGTCGGCATTTAAAACAAGTGCCTGTGGATCAGATGCATTTCCGGTGACCTCACAATATAAGGCCGACAGATTTGCAGGGTTGAGTAAATCCATAGCTGTCAGTCTAAGAAGCTGCATTGCATTATTAAGCTCATCCTCAGATATATCGAGGTCATCAGTTACTTTTTCAACTATCTGCGAAGATATATCATCGGTGATTTTTTTTACTTCGCTTTCTGTATGGCTGTTTTTTGACGCAGTTTTGATGCTTATTTCCTTAGTGTTGTTTTTATTTAAAGTATAAGAGTTTCTTCGCTTTAAAAATGTAGTGCTGTTATCCTGCACAGCTGTCCGGCCGCCAAGATAGCTTTTAAAGTCAATACCGGATTGTGCAGATGTTTGCGTTACAGCCTTCTGCCCTGTCGAAACAGTCCGTCCACCTGATACATTTGGTACAACAGGTGATATTGTATTGTCTGCCATATTCTCCTCCTTTCTTTTATTATTGTTACCAGATATGCTATCAGTTCTGTGAAGGATTCATAATCTTAGTAACCTTTGCCGCCGTAGCCGAATCCATTTTACCAAGGATATTACCTCTCGACTGGGCATCCATGGCATTTAATATCTTGGCAACAAGTGACAGATTGTCGGTCATGCTGTCAAAAATAGCTGCGGCCTCCTTAGGCTTCATTTTGGAATATGTCTGGGCATAATCCTTAATTTCATCATCCTGTTCAAGCTGTTCACACACCTGTTTATATAAGATTTCTGCATTGGCAGGATCTACCTGCTCGTAGAATTTCTTATATTCTTTTATATCGGGTGCTTTATCTGAAAAAACAACCTCCTCATAGTATTTTTCTTTTTCCTCCTCAAAGGCTGCCTGATCCTCCTTATAGGTGCTCAAATCCTGTATCTGGGCATTTAAATCATTGATTGTCTGGGCATCAGCCTGATTCTTGCTATTGGCATCATCCAATTGTTTTTCGAGCTCCTTAATTCTCGAAACCGCATCGTCCAAATTTGTGTAGCCTGCGGTCTCTGTGGACTCAGATGCAGTGATATTGCCGGAATCAGGAAGTATCTTACTTAGTACAGGTACATCCTTTAGTGCCGGCGCAAGCACAGTCGAGCCAAAGCCACCCACATCTGCTTTTACAAAAACTGCAAATATTCCAAGCCATATTGCAATAATAAGTATAGTAACAAGCACCATGACTATCTTGCTTGAGACAGAATCACTGTCATCATTTTCTGCATCGGGCTTATCGGCTTCATGATTCTTCTTTTCTTTCTTAGCCGCCTTTTTAGCGGCTTTTTCTTCCATTTTCTTTTCTTTTTTTGTTTTCTTAGCATCCTTGGTTGATTCTGCTTCGTTTAGTTCTGCCATATTTCCTCCGGACTACGAATTATAGGTAAAGCTCACAAGCTGGTCTATCTCTTTAGATTCGTTGTCTTTTTCCTCTTTTTGAAAATCCTCAAATTTCTTATCGCGCAGCTTCTCATGCGTCTTGCGCTCTTTCATAAGCTCATTCAATGCCACTCTTTTAACCTCCAGCATATCCTCCGCTTTCTTTACATTCATAAGCTGTGTGCGGATAGCCGATTTGAGTGAATTTATGTTTTTTTTGCAAATATTAATTTCAGATATATTTAAACTGCCTGAAAGCTGTTCCTTAAGAGCAGCTTCATAGACTGCACGCTTTTTAAACAGCTCTTCGAGCTTTTCTTTTTCAGTCAGATAAGCACGGTTTGCTTCCGAAAACTCGTTCTTTGCCTGTGTTTCAAGCTTTATTTTTATATCAAGTATATTTTGCATGCTGTATTTGAATTTTCCCATACTACTCGAACACCTTCTCTAAAAGCTCAAGCTCCTCTTCAAAGCTGAATTTCTCATCTGTTCCCTGACAAAGGAATGAGTTAACAGCACCAATTTTTTGAATGGCATAGTCGATATCCGGGTTTGAGCCGTTTTTGTATGCACCGATATTGATAAGATCCTCAGCCTCCGTGTATGTGGCTAGCACGTTTTTTAATCTGCCGGCGAGATTTTTGTGTTCCTTAGTTGCTATAGCACTCATAACTCTCGAAATACTCTGCAGTACATCAATAGCCGGATAATGATTTTTATGTCCCAGCTTTCTATCGAGCATGATGTGGCCATCCAAAATAGAACGCGCCGTATCTGTAATAGGCTCATTGAAATCATCTCCATCGACAAGCACAGTGTACAGCCCTGTGATAGAGCCTTTATCAGCTCTTCCTGCTCTCTCTAAAAGCTTTGGCATCTCAGAATACACACTTGGTGGATATCCTCTCGTCACAGGGGGCTCTCCGGATGCCAGTCCTATCTCTCTTTGAGCCATGGAAAAACGTGTCAGTGAATCCATCATCAAAAGCACGTCTTCACCCTTGTCACGAAAATATTCAGCGATGCTTGTAGCTGTCTTTGCAGCCTTGTTTCTTATAAGAGCCGGCTTGTCAGAGGTTGCAACTACTACAACAGAGCGTGCCATACCCTCAGGGCCAAGATCCCTTTCTATGAACTCTCTAACCTCCCTGCCTCGCTCTCCAATCAGGGCAATTACATTGATATCTGCCTTTGTGTTGCGGGCAAACATACCAAGAAGAGTACTTTTACCGACTCCCGAGCCTGCAAAAATGCCGATACGCTGTCCTTTGCCTACAGTGATGAGGCCATCTACTGCCTTCACTCCCAGAGGAAGCACATCACTGATAATTTCTCTGGACATCGGATCAGGTGGCGGTGCTTCTATCGGATATTCACTGTCAAGCTTAAGGTCTTTTTCATCACAGTCAGTTACACGGCCTATTCCGTCAACTGTATGGCCTAAAAGCTCATCACCGACAGCTACCGTGAGAGGATGTCCTGTATTTTCAACTATACAGCCGACACCGACTCCCTCCACATTGTCAAACGGCATCAGAATAATATGTGAATCTTTAAATCCTACCACCTCAGACATGACATAATCCCTGCGTTCCTTGTCAAGAAAAATCATGCAAAGATCATTGAGCTTAGCCTTGGGACCAATTGATTCTATCGTAAGACCGACAACCTTGTCCACCTTGCCAAAGCATTTATAGTACTCACCGCTTTTTAATTGTAAATACTTTTGTGCTACCTCTAACAATTAAAATCCCTTTCTTCCAACACTCATACAGCTATATCAGCTGCAAAGTGAGCGTATATCCTTCACCAGATTGTTGAGCTCCATATCAATTCCACAGTCAAACACTCCAAAGCTTGTCTCAATGAAGCAGCCGCTCGTGTCAAGATTTGCGTCATTTACAACCTCGATATCAATATCATTGCCTATGCGTTCCTGAATCTCAGCCAAATGCGACATCATAAACTTATAGTTTGAATGAGCTACATGTATACGAAATTCTTTGCCCACCTCGATATTTGACATGGTATTTTCAACCAGATGAAACAAGATATCCTTTTTATCATCAAACTGTATTTTAAAGACCTTGTTAAAAACCTGAATTATTGCATCTATCAGATCTGATTCAAGCTCCTTTGAATAAGCATCATATTTTGATTTCAAAGCGCTTTCTTTATCTGAAAGCTCCTGTCTTAAAGATAATTCTTTTTCGTCAAACTCTCTCTGACACTCAGCCAGACCATCCTCATAGCCCTTTGACTTGTTATCAGCATATAGAATCTGTGCACGTTGTTTAGCCTCATCTAAAAGTCTTGAGGCCTCTGCCTTTGCTTTGTCCAATATGCTATCAGCCTCAAGCTTTGCTTCCTCTAAGAGCCTTTCCTTCTCAGCTGAAACATCTATTTCTGTGACTACAGCAGCATTTATGCCATCATTGAAGCCGCTCTCCTGTGTGTCCGGACTTAGCGATTTTGTTTTTCCTAAGCTGCTCTGTGCATCAGATGATATGCCTGTATAACTATCAGCGGGGCGACTTATGGAGTCGGCAAAAATCTGCTTTATCATGGAATTGCTATTTATCACACGGACATTTTTATCTTCTCCGGCAACACTATACTGCTTTAATATATTAGACAACTATATCATCACCTCCGCCTCTTGAAATGACAATATCACCCGAATCCTCAAGCTTTCTGATAACAGCAACTATCTTTTGCTGCGCCTCCTCAACATCCTTCATACGTACAGGTCCCATGAAATCCATATCCTCTTTTATCATAGCGGCAAGTCGTTTTGAAAGATTCCTAAATATGACATTTTGTACTTCCTCTGTAGAACTCTTAAGTGCAAGCTCAAGATCCGCATTCTCCACATCGCGGAGCACTCTCTGGATAGACCTGTCATCCAGGAGAAGGATATCCTCGAATACAAACATCTTCTTTCTGATTTCTTCTGCAAGCTCAGGTTCATCAACCTCAAGTGACTCCATAATACGCTTTTCTGTAGCACGGTCTACACTGTTTAATATATTGACAATAGAATCTATGCCACCGACAATTGTATAGTCCTGATTGACAAGAGATGAAAGCTTTCTCTCCAGCACTCTCTCGACCTCCTTTATGACATCAGGTGATGTTCTGTCCATCTGGGCGATACGTCTGGCAACATCAGCCTGCTTTTCCGGAGGCAAAGCACCGAGTATCATGGCAGCCTGTGAAGACGACAGATAAGAAAGAATCATGGCTATTGTCTGAGGATGCTCGTCCTGTATAAAATTAAGCAGCTGTGCAGGCTCAGTCTTTCTGACAAACTCAAATGGTCTGACCTGTAATGATGCTGTAAGCTTGGAAATAACTCCCTGAGCCTTTTCACTGCCAAGAGCTTTTTCAAGGAGCTCCTTGGCATAGCCGATGCCGCCCTCAGCAATATACTGCTGCGCGAGACACACCTGATAATATTCATCCAAAACAGATTCTTTATCCTGCGGAGAGACGCTTCTGGTGTTTGCTATTTCGAGTGTCAGACTCTCTATCTCATCTTCCTTCAAATGCTGGAAGATGGCTGAAGCCTTTTCAGGTCCAAGTGTAATTAAAAGAATAGCAGCTTTTTGTAAACCACTGTAATCATCTATCATATGTAACTACTCCCAATCCTCATTAAGCCAGTTACGCAACAGCTGCGCAGCCGCTTCGGGATTTTCATCAACAAATTTTTCTATCAGAAGACGTGTCTCCGTCTTCTCGTTATATCCAATATCCTCAAGAGGCTCATTATTCTCAGCAGTCTGTTCTAAAAGAGAATCTACAGACAGCTCCTCCTCTTTTGGCTCTTCCTCACTGCTTCTTGTGCTCTTAAATACCACAAAGCCAAGCAGTGCAAAAATAAGGACAGTGATTGCAATCTGTAAAATATCACTCAACGAACGCACGCCAGATGCCTTGTCAACAAACTCCGGCTGCTCATATACAAGGAATGAAATCTGTGAGATACCTGTTGCATTCTGCACGGAAGTTACAAGATCCTGGTCTACATCCGTCACCTTGACCGGATCTGCATGCTTTGCTTTGTATTCCTCCCAGCTTGTATCCTTGAGCTTTCCGTTCTTTTCAAGAGTGCTTTCATCATATACCTTATACCTGGTGGCAACTACGGTAATTGAAGATGAATCATACTTGATTGAGCCTCCATCGTTTTTACTTGTAGTGATTTTTTCATCATTTAAATACTTTTTGTCGTTATCTGTAATTGACGACTCTGATGGAGTGCCATCCTGTGTAGTGTATGTAGTATCATCGCTGTTTGAATCAGTTCCGGGAACCGCAGCCTGACCATTGGTTGCATCCGACTGGTAATTCGACTCACTGTCCAAAAGACCTGTATCGGTCTGTCCATCAGGCAGAGTGTAATTTTTCTGGGCTGTTTCAGTCTTACTGAAATCTATGTCCAGATTCATGCCAACTTCAATATTCGAGAAAATATTTGAGCTCTCTAAGGTCTTTTTGACTTCATTTTTCACCTGCTCCTCCAGCTTTTGCTTATAAGAAAGCTGTGATGTCGCAAGACCTGCCGAGGTATCGGAATCTCCGCCCGAGTAAAGTACATTGGCCTTTTTGTCGATGATAGTAATGCCCTTTGTGGTATCGTTTCCAAGAGCTGTTGCAACAAGACGTGCTATTGCGTAGGCCTGATCATCTGTAATCAAATCCTTAAGTCCAAGAGTGACAGCCGCAGTTGCCTCCTCTTTTGATTTAAGAATGGTACCATCCTTGTCAGGCATAGTGATATCAACGCTTGCTTCATTTACGTATGACTGTTTTTCCAGATGATCCTTAAGCTTATCCTCCAGATACACCTGATACTTTTTCTGCTTATCAGCCTCGGTTGTTGAGAAGCTGCCGTCTGTGACATTGTCTATCGAGTACGCCTGCGCAGGGATGCCGTTATCACCCAGTGCCATAATGGCATTTACCTCATCTGATTTATTGACAAAAAACACAAGCTTGCTATCCACCTCATAGCTTATATTGTTATCTTCAAGTACTCCCTTTATTGTGGAAGCCTCTGATGCACTCTGTGCCTCGACCAGCTCAACCTGTGTAGGTCTTGATATGACTACGCCAAGTATTACAAGAGCCACTATAACCACAGCTACTATGCTTATGAGCACGGAGCGTTGCTTAGTATTGAATTTTTTCCACCATGCAGTTATTTTATCCAAAATAGCCTTTAAACGTTCTGGCATTTTCTATTACTCCTTATATTGACATCTGCATAAGTTCTTTGTATGCGTCAATTATTTTATCCCTGACAGCAACAGTGTACTGCAATGCCACAGCCGCCTTTGTTTCCGCAACAAGCAGATCATGTGTATTATCAGACTCGCCAAGTGCAAATCTCACTTCCTCCTGCTCAGCTGCATTCTGCAGATCATTTGTCTCACCGATGCTTCCCATGGCAGCAGAAAGTACATCAGAAAATGAATCAGTCTTGTCAGTTTTCGTAAGAGAGGTATTATTAAAAAAAGATTTAATATCTCCCTGTCTCTTATACACATCTCCGAGCCCACGAGACGCGTAGTAATCT
>OWKE01001076.1_pt1 | contig 10820 bp, 8 predicted proteins | sample 1732631 | NCBI WGS metagenome assembly OWKE01 (sample SAMN05065736, study PRJEB22554) | human gut metagenome | biome: ENVO:2100002; feature: ENVO:00000062; material: ENVO:00002003 | host: Homo sapiens | place: USA | reverse complement strand
CACTCGACTAGTCGTCGGCAGCGTCAGATGTGTATAAGAGACAGGCTACGGATTTCACAACCATTAAAACGGATGTGTTCGATGGCATACTTAATGCGGAAGGAAAAGCAGGAGTCACGTTGAAAGTTCCGGCAGCAACAAATGCACCGGGTATGCTGAATGCGACCTTCACCACCCGGGTATTCGAACCGGGAGGAGACGCCAGCATCTATACACAAAGCATTCCGTTCTCCCCATTTGTATCTTACGTAGGAATCAATCTGAATCAACCGAAAGGAAAATATATCGAAACGGATAAAGACCACGTCTTTGATGTCGTGACCGTTAATTCGCAAGGACAGCCGGTGAACCGTTCCAACCTGGAATATAAGATATACCGCATCAGTTGGAGCTGGTGGTGGGAAAACAGCGACGAGTCTTTCGGCACTTACATCAACAATAGTTCCATTACCCCCGTAGCCAGTGGTAAATTGCAGACCAGCGGAGGAAAAACAACATTTAAATTCCGTGTCGATTATCCGTCTTGGGGACGCTATCTCGTATATGTAAAAGACAAAGATAGTGGCCACGCCACCGGAGGAACCATCTATGTAGACTGGCCGGAATCACGGGGACGTTCGAACAAGACCGATCCCAGCGGTATCAAGATGCTTACTTTCTCGCTGGATAAAGAATCTTACGAGATAGGAGAAACAGCTACGGCAATTATTCCTGCGGCTGCCGGAGGGCGTGCGTTGGTATCCATAGAAAACGGTTCGTCCGTATTACACCGGGAATGGATAGAGGTAACCAACGAGGGAGACACGAAATATACATTTGAGATTACTCCGGAAATGGCTCCGAACGTATATCTGCATATCAGTCTGCTACAACCTCATGCACAGACAATAAATGATTTACCGATCCGTATGTATGGCATTGCTCCGGTATTTGTCACCAACCGCCAGACTGTTCTGCAACCTCAGATACAGATGCCGGAAGTATTGCGACCGGAGACAGACTTCAACGTCACAGTCAGCGAAAAAAGTGGGAAGCCGATGACTTACACATTAGCTATTGTTGATGACGGATTATTGGATCTAACCAATTTCAAGACACCTGATCCCTGGAATGAATTCTATTCACGCGAGGCACTCGGTATCCGCACTTGGGATATGTACGACAATGTATTGGGAGCTTCTGCCGGAGCTTACAGTTCACTTTTCAGCGTTGGTGGAGATGCAACGCTCAAACCGGCCGACGCAAAAGCGAACCGGTTCAAACCCGTAGTGAAGTTTATAGGGCCATTCTATTTGGAAAAGGGCAGGCAGCAGACGCATACATTGAAACTTCCGATGTATGTGGGTTCGGTACGTGCCATGGTAGTGGCAGGACAGGACGGAGCTTACGGGAATGCAGAAAAGACTGCATTTGTACGGACACCATTAATGTTACTCTCCACTTTGCCGCGCGTACTTAGTATTCAGGAAGAAATCACTGTTCCGGTCAATGTCTTCGCTATGGAAAAACAAGTGAAGAATGTGACCGTATCGCTTCAGGCGTCCGGTGGTGGAGTTCAGATAGAAGGTTCCCATCAACAGTCGCTCACCTTCAACCGGCCCGGCGACCAACTTGTGTTCTTTACTTTAAAGACCGGCAACAAAACCGGAAAGGCAACCATCAAACTGACGGCAAGCGGTGGCGGACAACAAACCAAAGAAACCATTGAAATAGAAGTACGGAATCCGAATCCGATAGTTACATTACGCAGCAGCGAATGGATAGAAACGGGACAGAACAAAGAATTATCCTATCAGTTAGGAAGTTTGTCTGCAAACAACCAGATAAAACTGGAAGTATCGCGCATTCCATCAGTAGACATCAGCCGTCGGTTCGACTTCTTATATAACTATCAACACCACTGCACGGAACAGTTGACTTCAAAAGCACTGCCACTCCTGTTTATCGCTCAATTCAAAACAATAGATACCCGGGAGGCAGAGAAGATAAAAGCAAATGTACAAGAAGCGATCCGTCAGATTTACGCCCGCCAACTCCCCAACGGAGGATTTGTCTACTGGCCGGGAAATGCCGTTGCTGACGAATGGATCAGTTCTTACACAGGAATGTTCTTAACACTGGCGCAGGAGAAAGGCTATGCCGTCCATGCAAATGTATTGAACAAGTGGAAACGCTTCCAACGTGCTGCCGCACAAAATTGGCGTATGCCTCAAGAGGCAAACAACTGGCAACAATGGCAGTCAGAACTGCAACAGGCTTTCCGCCTCTATACCCTGGCTCTGGCCGGTGCACCAGAATATGGCGCCATGAACCGGATGAAAGAACAACCGGGATTATCTATCCAAGCTAAATGGAGACTGGCAGCTGCCTACGCACTGACGGGCAAGATGAAGCCTGCCGAAGAACTAGTGTACAATGCAGAGACAACAGTCATCCCCTACTCTTCCATGAATCAGATTTACGGTTCGTCCGACCGGGATGAAGCGATGATCTTGGAAACATTACTTCTGATGAACCGGGAACGGGATGCTTTACAGCAAGCGAAAGTCGTTTCAAAGAATCTGTCACAAGAGAACTGGTTCAGTACACAGTCCACCGCTTTCGCCCTTATGGCAATGGGACGTCTGGCGGAGAAGTTGTCCGGCTCGTTAGACTTCACCTGGACATGGAACGGCAAACAACAGCCTGCCGTAAAATCGGCCAAAGCCGTCTTCGAGAAAGAGATTTCCACTTCTCCCAAATCAGGAACGGTTGCCGTAAAGAATCAAGGCAAGGGAGCACTAAGCGTAGACCTTATTACACGTACACAGTTGTTGAATGATACGTTGCCGGCTATTTCCGACAATCTTCGTATGGATATCAGGTATGCAAGTATGGATGGTAAACCGATGTCTGTCAACGATATCCGGCAGGGAACGGACTTCACGGCTATTGCTTCGATATCCAACACAAGCGGGACCACCGATTACACCAACTTGGCATTGACTCACATCATCCCGTCCGGCTGGGAAGTGTATAACGAGAGAATGACGGTTCCCGAAGCAGAGCCACAAGAGACAACCGACTCGTCCGGTAATGTGAGCGGCCAATATACTTATCAGGATATCCGCGACGATCGTGTATTGACTTATTTCAATCTGCGCCGGGGCGAAACGAAGATATTTACAATCAGGCTGCAAGCTACCTATGCGGGTAACTTTATCCTTCCGGCTGTTCAGTGTGAAGCGATGTATGACGTCAATGTACAGGCACGAAGCAAAGCGGGAAGAACCACAGTCAGCCGCTAATGTAGATTCTGTGCATGGAACAAACTCGGTTCATGGGAGACAAGATATTGAATTTCTTCAAACATTTATCCGTCATTAAAAGAGTATTGCTCGGCATTATTACTCTTTTAGTGATAGGATATATCTTTTGTCTTCCCCGGCAACTGTTTCATGTTCCCTACTCTACCGTTGTGACAGACAGAAATGGAGAGTTATTAGGAGCACGTATCGCTTCCGACGGTCAATGGAGATTTCCTCCACGAAAGACGACACCCGAGAAAATCAGGCAATGCCTCATTACTTTCGAAGACAAGAATTTCTATTATCATTGGGGAGTAGACCCGTTATCCATAGGGAGAGCTACTTATCAGAATCTAAAAAACAAACGTATCGTCAGCGGAGGCAGTACCCTCACAATGCAGACGATCCGCCTGGCCCGCCATGAGTCACGAACTTTCGGAGAGAAAGTGATTGAAATGATTCTTGCCACCCGGTTGGAGTTTCGTGCTTCAAAAGAAGAAATCCTGTCGATGTATGTATCACACGCACCTTTCGGAGGAAATGTAGTAGGATTGGATGCAGCATCCTGGCGTTATTTCGGTCACTCCACCGAGGATTTATCATGGGCAGAATCCGCCATGCTCGCCGTCCTGCCCAATGCCCCCGCCATCATTCATTTGTCGAAAGGACGAAAAACACTACTTGCCAAACGAAACCGTCTCCTGAAACAACTTCTTGATAAAGAGATTATCGACTCATCGACCTATGAACTGGCTGTCAGCGAACCGCTGCCTGACGAACCTCATCCCTTACCTCAAATAGCGCCGCATCTGGTCAGCCGATTCTATCAGGAAAGAAACGGCCGGTATTCCCGCACGACTATCGACAAAGGAATGCAGACTCATATAGAGGATTTGGCCGAACGCTGGAGCAATGAATTCAATCGGAGTGATATTCGCAACCTGGCTATTCTTGTGATTGACATTCCTTCCAGTCAAGTAGTGGCTTACTGCGGGAATGTACATTTCGACCGGAAACAAGGAGGAAATCAGGTAGATGTGATCCAGGCTCCCAGAAGCACTGGCAGTATATTGAAACCTTTCTTATATTATGCCATGTTGCAGGAAGGAAGTATGTTGCCCGATATGCTATTGCCGGATGTGCCTGTCAACATCAACGGGTATACTCCACAGAACTTCAGTATGCAATATGAAGGAGCCGTACCCGCTTCAGAAGCATTAGCACGCTCATTGAATATCCCGGCAGTGACCATGCTGCAAAGATACGGAGTACCCAAGTTCCACAACTTCCTGCAACAAATAGGATTCAAAACGATCAGTCGCCCATCCTCCCATTATGGGTTATCATTGATTTTAGGAGGAGCGGAAGCTACGTTATGGGACGTGACGAACGCCTATGCGCAAATGGGGCGAAGCCTTGTCACCGGACATTCGGATTCAGAAACTCCCGTTTCCTCCAAAGAAGCGGAAGCGAGAATGATAGTAGAAGAAGATACTAAAAACAGGGCCGTACAGCATAAAAGTATCTGGGATAAAGGTGCCGTGTGGCAGACATTCAACGCTTTGAAAGAAGTCAACCGCCCCGAAGAAATTGACTGGAAAGCTATCCCTTCCATGCAGCCGGTTGCATGGAAAACCGGAACAAGCTATGGATTCCGTGACGCCTGGGCAGTGGGTGTAACTCCACGTTATGCAGTCGGCGTATGGGTAGGAAATGCAACCGGAGAGGGAAAGCCCGGATTAGTCGGCGCACAAACAGCAGGTCCCGTGTTATTCGACATATTCAATTATCTCCCTTCATCGTCATGGTTCGAACGCCCGACAGGAGTTTTCATTGATGCAGAAGTATGCCACCAGTCCGGCCACTTGAAAGGAAGATTTTGTGAAGATATAGATACATTGCTAGTTCTGCCCGCCGGACTGCGGACAGAAGCTTGCCCTTATCATCACCTTGTCACACTATCCGCCGATGAAAGCCGGCGTATTTATGAAAACTGTGCAAATACAGAGCCTACTATTCAGAAATCCTGGTTTGTCCTGCCACCCGTATGGGAATGGTATTACAAACAACATCACCCGGAATACAAGTCGCTTCCGCCTTTCAAACCCGGCTGTGGGGAAGACACCTTCCAAGCAATGCAATTTATTTATCCTCCGATGAACGCCCGTATCAAACTGCCCCGACAAATGGATGGCAGTAAAGGTTTTATAACGGTGGAACTGGCTCATAGCAATCCTGACGCAACGATCTTCTGGCACCTCGATGAAACTTATCAGACGCAAACGCAGGACTTCCACAAGATTTCCCTGCAACCTACTCCCGGTAAACATTCACTGACAGCAGTAGACGATGAGGGCAATACAGTTTCTACTACTTTCTTCGTCGAATAAACAGCTTATTTATTATCTTTGCGGCATGAAACAGCCATTAAAAGAAAACGGAGGACTACCGGCGTCTATCCTCTGGACACTTGCTATTGTGGCGGGTATTTCGGTAGCCAATATCTATTACGTCCAACCTCTGCTAAATATGATACGCCATGAACTTGGCATATCAGAGTTCCGAACTAACCTGATTGCCATGGTCACGCAGATAGGTTATGCGGCCGGACTATTGTTTATCACTCCCTTGGGTGATTTATACCAACGCAAGAAGATTATCCTTGCCAACTTCCTCGTCCTTATATTCTCACTATTGACGATTGCCCTGGCGCATAATATCCATGTGATACTTGTTGCCTCATTCCTTACGGGGGCCTGTTCTATGATTCCACAGATATTCATTCCCATGGCCGCCCAGTTTTCACGTCCGGAGCATAAAGGCAGAAATGTAGGAATCGTTTTATCGGGATTACTGACCGGCATCTTGGCTTCACGCGTCGTCAGCGGATTCGTCGGTGAACTGTTCGGGTGGCGGGAGATGTATTATATTGCCGCAGGTATGATGTTTGTCTGTGCGGTTGTCGTACTGAAAGTTCTTCCCAACATTCAGACCAACTTCCGGGGAAAGTACAGCGACCTGATGAAATCCCTGCTGGCTTTGGTGAAAGAGTTTCCGCAACTACGCATCTACTCTATCCGGGCCGCCCTGAACTTCGGTTCGCTCCTCGCCATGTGGTCCTGCCTCGCTTTCAAAATGGGACAAGCTCCATTCTTCGCCAATAGCGACGTGATTGGTATGCTGGGACTTTGCGGAGTAGCCGGAGCATTAACAGCTTCTTTTGTGGGAAGATATGTAAAACGGGTAGGCGTTCGCCGCTTCAACTTCATCGGCTGCGGATTGATTCTTTTGTCCTGGTTATTGTTCTTCGTCGGAGAAAACACTTACGCCGGAATCATCGCCGGCATTATCATGATTGATATAGGGATGCAATGCATCCAACTCAGTAACCAGACGAGTATCTTCGAACTGAATCCCCGCGCTTCGAACCGTATCAATACAATTTTCATGACTACCTACTTCATCGGTGGCTCCATGGGAACATTCCTTGCCGGAAGTTTCTGGCAACTGTATGGCTGGCACGGCGTTATCGGTATCGGAGTCCTTTTAACCGGTATTTCTCTATTAATTACGATTTTCTTTAAGAAGTGAGTCAACAAAATGGATGGTAAAACCGTTTAATACAAAAAATCAGTAAACTATGAAGTACGGAGTTAACAGACAAATCTTACTAATCATAGCCGGCACCGTCTGGATTATTGCGGGCGGAAACATCCTGCGGATAGGAATCGTCACCTGGATGAACAACTCACACGACTGGATGTTTAAGATAGGGGAAGCCACTATCGTTTTCCTGTTATTCTTCGTACTGATTTTTAAAAGACTCTACTACAAGCATACCCGCCGGATTGAACAGAAGAAAGAAACCCGCAACTGTCCTTTCTCTTTCTTCGATGTAAAAAGCTGGATAATCATGATATTCATGATTTCTCTCGGAATTACGATCCGAAGCTTCCATTTGCTACCCGAAAGTTTTATCTCTGTCTTCTACACCGGATTGTCCATTGCGCTGATTCTGACAGGAATACTTTTCATCCGCTATTGGTGGCTGAAACGTAAAACCATGCTCAACTAAAGGTTAGCTCTTTCTATATTCCAAGAAAATATAAACTTATAATAATTTTTATTGCCCGCTCCCATAATGCAAAAGATTTCCACCTTTTTGTTGTATCTTTGCAGCCAAAAATAAATATCAGCTAAACAACAAAAAAAGGATTAGAGAATTTAGCATGAAAAAAGCTCCTTCCCCACTCGTATCACTGATACCGATTATTGTACTTGTTCTATTATTATTCGCTACTATCCATACTTTCGGCAGCGACGCACTGAGTGGCGGCAGCCAAGTGTCACTGCTTACTACCACCGCAGTCTGTATCCTTATCGGCATGGCATTCTACAAAATTCCATGGAAAGACTACGAGCTGGCTATTACAAACAACGTAGCCGGAGTGACAACTGCTATCATTATCCTGCTGATTATTGGTGCGCTCAGCGGTATCTGGATGATTAGCGGTGTAGTGCCTACGCTGATTTATTATGGAATGCAGATTATCCACCCAAGTTTCTTCCTTGCATCCACCTGCATTATCTGCGTACTGATTTCAGTCATGACCGGAAGTTCGTGGACTACAATTGCCACTATCGGTATCGCATTAATGGGGATCGGTAAGGCGCAGGGATTTGAAGAAGGTTGGATTGCAGGAGCGATTATCTCCGGTGCCTATTTTGGCGACAAGGTATCTCCATTGTCGGAAACTACCATATTGGCAGCCTCCGTCACAGACACTCCCCTCTTCCGCCATATCCGCTACATGATGATAACCACGATTCCTTCTCTTGTCATTACCCTGATTATTTTCACCGTAGCGGGATTCTCACATGATGCCAACAATACGCAACATATCACGGAGGTGGCCGCCGCACTGAATGAGAAGTTCCATATCACACCATGGCTTCTGATTGTTCCGGTCGCCACGGGAATATTGATTGCACGTAAGGTACCTTCTATCATTACGCTGTTCCTGTCAACATTGCTGGCAGGCATCTTTGCCCTGATATTTCAACCGGATTTATTACAGGAGATTTCGGGAATGGCTGCCTCCGGCTTCGATTCGCTGTTCAAAGGACTGATGATGACCTTCTACGGAAGTACAAGTCTGCATACAGATAATGCCGTTTTGACAGATTTAATCGCTACACGTGGCATGTCCGGCATGATGAATACGATTTGGCTGATCTTATGTGCCATGTGCTTTGGCGGAGCGATGACAGCCAGCGGTATGTTGGGAAGTATCACTTCTATCTTTGTCCGTTTTATGAAGAAAACAGTCAGCGTGGTGGGAGCTACGGTTTGTTCCGGGTTGTTCCTCAATCTGGCAACTGCCGACCAATACATCAGTATCATTCTGACCGGAAATATGTTCCGCGACATTTATGCTAAAAAAGGTTACGAAAGTTGTTTGCTGAGCCGGACGACCGAGGATTCAGTAACCGTTACATCCGTGCTGATCCCCTGGAATACCTGCGGGATGACGCAGGCTACAATACTAAGCGTCCCCACATTGGTATATCTTCCCTATTGTTTTTTCAACATTATCAGCCCTTTAATGAGTATTGCCGTCGCAGCGATCGGATATAAAATTGCGCGACGCTCGTGAACAATCTGGCACAGACTTTGTTTTTGCAATAAACGGACAACGTATTAAACCTAAACAAAAAAAAGTTATGAAAAAGTTTATTGCATTATTAGCATTAGTATTAGTAAGTGCAAGCACGATGATGTATGCACAGGAAAGTAACGCAGCAGCACGCCGCGCAGAAAGAAAAACTCAAAGAGATGCGGAAAGAGCTAAACTCCGTGCCGAAGAACAGGTGCAGGACATGGCAGCTTATCAACAAGCCGTACAGGCTTTGAAGAATAAACAGTTCGTTCTGGAAGCCAATCAGGTAATATTCCGCAATGGCATGAGCGCTTTTGTTACTTCAAACACTAACTTCGTTCTGATGAACGGCAATAGAGCCACAGTACAGACTGCTTTCAACACTCCTTATCCCGGCCCTAACGGAATCGGTGGTGTCACAGTAGACGGTAATTCTTCGGACATGAAGATGAATGTCGACAAGAAAGGTAATGTGAACTGCTCATTCAGCGTTCAAGGTATCGGTATCTCCGCTCAAGTATTTATCACCATGAGCAACGGAGACAACAACGCTTCAGTTACAATCAGCCCTAACTTCAGCAACAATAACCTGACACTGAACGGAAATATCATTCCGCTCGACCAGTCCAACATCTTCAAAGGACGTTCCTGGTAATCGGGATACAAGAATCTTGGAACAACTCCGCTACAAATCGCGCAAAATGCGTACATTTGTAGCGGAGTTTTTTTAATTCATTAATTTCCTATGAGAGAATATATCATCGCAGACAATCAGGACATCAGTAAAGCGGGGATGATGTTTCTGCTAAGCAAACAGAAAGATGTTGCCACCCTCTTAGAAGCTGACAACAAGGCAGAACTGATTCAGCAGCTCCGGTTGTATCCGCAAGCGGTGGTAGTGCTGGATTATACGCTATTCGATTTTGCCGGGGCGGATGAGCTGATTGTCTTGCAGGAAAGATTCAAAGAGGTCGACTGGATTCTGTTCTCGGATGAGTTAAGTATTAATTTTCTCCGTCAGGTATTGTTCAGCAGTATGGCTTTCGGGGTAGTGATGAAAGATAATTCAAAAGAGGAAATCATGACTGCTATCCAATGTGCCGGCCGTAAACAACGGTATATCTGCAATCATGTCAGCAACCTGCTGCTTTCAGGCGCTGCTTCTCCTGTAGCCGGCACAATGACAGAAGACCATTTGCTGACGCAAACGGAAAAGAATATCCTGAAAGAAATTGCACTGGGGAAAACAACGAAAGAGATTGCAGCGGAAAAAAATCTAAGCTTCCATACTATTAACAGCCACCGCAAAAATATCTTCCGGAAACTGGGAGTGAATAATGTGCACGAAGCGACTAAATATGCGATGCGGGCAGGGATTGTGGATTTGGCGGAATATTATATCTAAAAATAATCTACTTCACGGCGTCAATCCCTGCAAGAAGCTCTTCATCCGATTTCCCCACTCCCCACGCAAACCTGCGCAGCCTCATCATAAACAACTCCGAACTGTCCGGGGGCAATACCCTGCAACTTTTCAGAAGACAAGATACGGAACTGCCTCTCTCCTTCCTGCACAAGTTTCCCTTTCGTAAATTCGGGAGTATGGCGAATCTTGAAAGTGATGTCTATCTCCTTTCCTGCTGACTGCCACGGATTATCCGTAATAAAATGGAAATCGTTGATGCGAAGTTCATTGCCGTATTGTGTTTTCACACCGTAACCACGGGACACATAGATAATATTCTCCTGAATATCTTTCTTTATCACAAACCAAGGACCACCACTTAATCCTAGCCCCTTGCGCTGACCGATCGTATGAAACCAATACCCCCGATGCGTACCCAGTTTCTTACCTGTCTCTTATACACATCTC
>OWKE01001045.1_pt1 | contig 11142 bp, 9 predicted proteins | sample 1732631 | NCBI WGS metagenome assembly OWKE01 (sample SAMN05065736, study PRJEB22554) | human gut metagenome | biome: ENVO:2100002; feature: ENVO:00000062; material: ENVO:00002003 | host: Homo sapiens | place: USA | reverse complement strand
CTACACTCGACTAGTCGTCGGCAGCGTCAGATGTGTATAAGAGACAGATATAATGTTATCCATTTGTTGAATCAAGTTTTGAAGTGTAAAATGGATTTGAATCGTGGTATGTGCGAGTCAGCAAAGTAGTAATACAAGTTATTGTAATAGAAAATATAATGAATGTATGGAGGGGAAAGAACATAGTGGACTAAATTCTGGTGGTTGGGGGTATTCCGAATGTAGGCGCTGTTATGAATACTGTTTAGCCCAAGGAGGAATATGGGATTGTCCTCGTCCTCACTAAAAAAAATTATGATAGGATTTGAAATAAGAATTAATAACCGGGAGCCTGTGATTATTACATCCTATGATGTAGCGTTTGTAATGGTGAACTGTAACTATTCATTTGACGATAACATTTATATAGGAGGGACAGACACTTTGAGCAGGCTTGTTTGGGTCGATGAGAACTTAAAAATAGGCGATAAGGTTGTAATAAAAGTAGTTGAAATATCAAAAGTGTCTCCTCCTATGAAAGTAATCTATGATAAAGATAAAATGAAAATAAAATATGAACAACTAAAAGTTGAACTTAAAGTAAAAGGGCTTATATAATTTGTATGAAAGGACTTATTGTAAAATCTAAAGATAAAACATGCAAGGCGGGCATTCCTCAGTGTGGAGTAGGGATCGTTGCTAATATTACTTGGCATAGTGGTCTGACTTGGACTCTTAGTGGTTTAAAAATGCCTGAAGAAATACATTTGGTATGGAACGGAGGTATGTTGGACATAGGAGATGTAGTAGAAGTGGAAATTGCAGAGTTTGATGAAGCCTCAACTCCTGTTGCGGAAGATAAACACTGTTGCTTAATGGAAGAACAATCAGATAGTGTAGATGAATCGAAAGATTTAGAACATAAATTAAATCTTTATTATCGGTTGAAAAAAATATTGGAGGATGAGAATTTGATAGAAGTGGTTGATGATTGATTTTGATCGTTTTTGGTCAAAAGGTGATAGAAGCGTTTGTAAAATACAAAGATGATCTTTTAGAATAATTTGTTTTTGTAGCTGAGTTACATATCGTTTCATTCAGCTACATTACATACTATAAAACCTTTGAAATATGAAATTATATTTTATTCTTTTGTCATTCCTTTTTGTAGGTGTTTGTCATGCTCAAAAGGTAACTCGTATTCTTTGTTCATTTTGGGGGATCTATAATTTAGTGAAACGTGTAATGGCAGAAAAGGAATGGGGAAATACATCCAGGCTTGCATTTTGTGGGGCATCCGGCAAAACTCTTCCGGCTTATGCAGAGTTAGAGAAGAAGTTTGAAAATAATCCTTATTTTCTTTATAACTATGCAGCCATACTTTTGGAAAATAAACAATATGAGGAGAGTTTGACAGTAGCACTGCAATGTCGTAAGTATTGGGCGGACTATGACTTGGAACTTATGATTGGTGAGAACTATCAGGAATTGGATAAGTATGAGTTGGCGGAGAGGTATTATGATAATGCGTCTATGATGTGTCCTTCCCGGTTCCTGCCTCTTTATAAGTTATTTCATTTTAGATGATAACGGACAGCAGAGGTTTATCTATATGTTGTAATAACAGGAGAAATTAATGGAAACTATATAACATTTCCTTGCGTAATAATTAAATAGTGCATATCTTTATAAGAAATATTCTTTTTAGGATCGTTTGGCGGATATTGTTGGTTATTAAAATTGCATACTAATGAAATATGAAGCGTATTTAATTATTCTGGTGGTATGATTCTAAAGAAACTTATGGTACGACTGGACTAAGAATAGAAAATATGATAATATGTTTAGAACATTTGTTTAATAAAGAAAATTTGATGCTTATGAAAAACTTATTTCCTTCCCGAGTAATTGTGTGTGTAATTACACTGCTTACTCTAACTTTTCCGGTCTTTGCACAAACCACGAATGCGACAGATGAATATGAAGAGACATTAAAGAAGATGATGAAGCTTTCCGGTGCTTCGGCTGCTACGGACGATCTTTATCCGAAAATGCTTTCTGTGATGAAACTTAATGCACCGGGAAAAGATGATGCCTACTGGAATGATTTTGCTAAAGACTGGAAAGAAAAAATAGAAAATAGGGTGATTGAACTGTGTATGCCTGCTTATAAGAAACATTTGACATTGGAAGATTTGAAAGCAATTGCCGCGTTTTATGAATCTCCTGTCGGCAGGAAATATAAAGAAAGTTCATTGGCTGTGATGCGTGAAGCAATGCCATTGTTGGTACAGGAACTCCAAACAGAGATGTTTAGAGAGGTGAGACCGGGAATGGATAAACAAATGGTTGAGCACGAACAAGCAATGAAAGAATATGAGCAAAAAAAGAAACGTGATAGAGAGTTGTGTGCACAAGCTTATTTGCTTCCGAAAGACAGTATCGCTGTAGTTCCTGGAAAAGTTTATGAGAACGGAATGTCTACAACTCCTTCATTATATTCGATTGAAAGAAGAAAAAAGGATACAAAAGTGACATTCGTGCAACCTGTTTATTGGGATTCACAATGGCTGTATTATAGTCCGGGATTCAAGATTATAGATAAAGAAAGTGGCGATGAATATAATGTGAGAGGATATGATGGCGGAGCATCTATGGATAGGCTGTTAACCGTTGAAGGATTTAATCATAAATACATTTATATCAGTCTTTTATTCCCAAAATTGAAGAAAAGTGTGAAGGAAATTGATATCCTTGAATTGCCACATGCAAAGGATAAGGAACTATTGCCTTCTAATGATGATGGAAAGTCTAAATCATATTTTAATATAAAGGTGAAAGATTATCAGACCATTTCCGATAAGAAAAATAAGAAGATCTATTATTAGTTTAAATGATTATCAGAATTTGAAATGATAATAGCAGGTATTGAACATGAGTGTGAACTGTTTTTTTGATATAAACTTATTCCGTATGAGAAAACGAATTATGATTTTATGCACGTTTTGTGCTATTGCTATATTTTCTTCTGCCCAAGAGAAATTCTCTATCCAAGGAATTGCTAATGAGGAATTGAATAATCAATTGTTGTATTTATGTCTGATGGGAGATAGAGAGAAAGCCAAAGAAGTCGTTTTGGACAGTACAACAGTGGAAAAAGGTAAGTTCTCTTTTTCTGGTGTACATCAAATGCCGGATATTGCAATCATCAAGGATATGGATGGAGAAACCTATCCGTTGATTTTCGAAAAAGGAGAAATATCAGTAAATATTGCTGCGAATAAGAGAGGGGGAACGCCTTTAAATGATTCATTGAATATAGCTTTAAACCGTATGCAGCTAATAATGGATAATATGTTGAAAACATCAGATAGTATTTATAAGTTAATGACTGGAATGAAATCTGAAGAATTTGCTGATAAGATGGTGAATGATACTGCATTTAGAGCAAGATATGATAAAATAGAGACGAATTTTCTTGCACAAATGGATTCAGTATCACATTGTATAAAGGATTATAAGAATAGTATAGTGGGTGTATATCTTTTCTCCGTTGGAGGTATGATGATGCCTTTTGATGATATGAAGATTTTGATGAAAGAAGCTTCGCCTATGTTTTCACAAAATAATTTGGTGAGAAATATTGTGGAAAAGAAGAACCAAGCAGAGCTCCGAATGAAGGCGGAACTTGAAAATAAAATGACTCCGGAACAGCGTGAAGAACAAAAGAAACGGCAGGAAATGGATGCCAAGATAAAGATTGGCGAACGTTTCCCGGATGCTAAAGTGAAAGACAATGCTGGCAACATGAAGCTCTTGTCTGATTATGTGGGTAAAGGAAAATATGTCTTGATTGACTTTTGGGCTTCATGGTGTGGACCTTGTCGGCATGAAATGCCCAATGTGAAAGCTGCTTATGAAAAATATGCTTCTAAGGGATTTGAGGTGATTAGCATATCCACAGATCGGAAACTGAAACCTTGGAGGGCTGCTGTTGAAGAACTTGGAATGAATTGGGTACAATTGTTGGATGTGGATGCTTCTGATATATATGGTATCTATGCTATACCCAGAACTTTTCTTGTAGATCCTACGGGAATTGTTATAGACAAAAATTTAAGGGGTGAAAAACTGGAGGAAGCTTTATCGAAGTTGTTTGAATAATCGTTGCTTTGTTTTTATTGTATGGGTGAATTGATAGTTGAGAACTATATAATAGGATAACCACTATCAATTCACCAATGACTTTTATTAAATCAGAAGTCCGTCCAATAGCTCTAAATAAAGTCCGATCGCTTCTTCTATTTCTTTTAACATGATATATTCTTCTGCCGTGTGTGAACGTGACGAACGTCCCGGACCAATTTTTACCGATGGGAAGGACATTAAGGCCTGGTCGGACAATGTTGGAGAACCAAAAGGAACGCGTCCTAACTTCATAGCTTTCTGTACAAATGGGTGCTTTTCGTCAATTCGTGAAGAATTGAGACGGAATGAACGGGCTTGGGGTTCACAGGAAATATGCTTTTTGATTTCAGCAAACAGTTCTTCATTTGAGTAAAGCTCGTTACTCCGGACATCGACGATGAAAGTACATTTGTCGGGAATCACATTGTGTTGTGTACCGGCATTGATGACAGTGACACTCATCTTTACGGGACCCAACAAGGGTGACTCTTTCTCAAAACGATAGTCACGGAACCAGGCAATATCATCTAATACTTTGTAAATAGCATTGTCTCCTTCATTACGCGCTGCGTGTCCTGCTTTACCTGTTGCGGTAACATCTAGTACCATTAATCCCTTCTCGGCAATGGCGGGTTGCATCTCTGTAGGTTCACCTACTATGGCGAACGAAACAGGAGGGAGCCCCTGTAATACACTCTCAATGCCATCCTTGCCTGAAACTTCTTCTTCACAAGAGGCCAGATAAATCAGATTATACTTCTGCGAAGTGCGACATAGTTGCAGGAACACCTGTAATAACGAAACAACGCTGGCACCGGCATCGTTACTTCCTAATCCATATAACTTACCGTTTTCTTCACGTGGAGTGAACGGATCTTTCCGCCAACCGTTAACAGGTTTCACTGTGTCTATGTGGGAGTTAAGTAAAATAGTAGGCTTCTTCAAATCAAACATAGGACTAAAGCACCACACATTATTTCCTTTACGTCCCGTCTGCATACCTGCCATTTCAATATAGTTTTGCAGGAAATCAGCAGCTTGGGTTTCTTCCCGGCTGATTGAAGGAATACTAATCAGTGATTTAAGCAGGCTTACAGCCTCTGTTGTCATATACGGAATATCATATTTCATAGTGCAAATCTTTTATCTATACCTTAATATTTGCACAAAGATAGTCGTTTTGAGCAATAGTTTCAAATAAAACTAATACCTTTGTACCATATTTACTAATACAAAGAGTATGACTTATCATCATTTATCTGTCCTGGTCCATCGTCAGGCCGAAAAATATGGCGACAAGGTAGCCTTAAAATACCGTGACTATGAGACAGCTCAATGGATTCCTATTTCATGGAAGCAGTTCTCCGGAACAGTACGGCAAGCAGCTAATGCTTTCGTGGCATTGGGAGTGGAAGAACAAGAGAATATCGGTATATTTTCACAGAATAAACCCGAATGGTTCTATGTAGACTTTGGTGCATTTGCCAACCGGGCGGTTACCATTCCGTTTTATGCAACGAGTTCACCTGCGCAGGCGCAATATATCATTAATGATGCGCAGATTCGTTTTCTTTTTGTCGGTGAGCAATACCAGTATGATGCCGCTTTCAGCATCTTTGGTTTCTGTTCTTCTTTGCAACAACTGATAATCTTTGACCGTTCGGTGGTAAAAGACCCTCGTGACGTATCATCTATCTATTTTGATGAATTTATGGCGACGGGAGAGGGATTGCCTCATAATGATACGGTAGAAGAGCGTACCGAACGGGCTTCTTATGATGACTTGGCAAACATTCTCTATACATCCGGCACAACGGGTGAACCGAAGGGCGTCATGCTTCATCATTCCTGTTATCTGGAACAGTTTCATACACATGATGACCGTTTGACGACGATGTCGGATAAGGATGTATCGATGAACTTCCTTCCATTAACACACGTGTTTGAGAAAGCATGGTGTTATCTCTGTATTCATAAAGGAGTGCAGATTTGTATCAATCTCCGTCCGGCAGATATACAAACAACCATTAAGGAAATTCGCCCGACACTGATGTGCAGTGTTCCCCGTTTTTGGGAGAAGGTGTATGCAGGGGTACAGGAAAAAATAAACGAAACAACCGGGTTGAAGAAGGCACTGATGCTGGATGCTATCCGGGTAGGTAGAATCCATAATCTGGATTATCTGCGTCTGGGAAAGACTCCTCCGGTGATGAATCAACTGAAATATAAGTTTTACGAGAAGACTATCTATTCTTTGCTGAAAAAAACAATCGGTATTGAGAATGGTAACTTTTTCCCGACTGCCGGTGCTGCTGTTCCCGATGAGATTAATGAATTCGTTCATTCGGTAGGAATCAATATGGTGGTAGGATATGGACTGACGGAATCTACGGCTACTGTATCTTGTACACTGCCGGTTGGCTATGATATCGGTTCGGTAGGTGTTGTACTGCCGGGGATTGAAGTGAAAATCGGTGAAGACAATGAAATCCTGCTTCGGGGTAAGACGATCACAAAAGGCTATTACAAAAAAGCGGAAGCCACAGCTGCCGCTATTGAGCCGGATGGCTGGTTCCATACAGGTGATGCCGGTTACTTTAAAAATGGACAGCTTTTCCTGACGGAACGTATTAAAGATTTATTCAAAACATCAAACGGCAAATACGTCGCTCCGCAAGCTTTGGAAACGAAGTTGGTCATTGACCGTTATATCGACCAGATTGCCATTATCGCCGATCAACGTAAGTTTGTCTCGGCTCTGATTGTTCCTGTATATGGATTTGTGAAAGAGTATGCCAAAGAAAAGGGTATTGAATATAAGGATATGACGGAACTGTTGCAGCATCCGAAGATTGTAGGATTGTTCCGTGCGCGGATCGATACACTTCAGCAACAATTTGCGCACTATGAACAAATCAAACGTTTCACTTTACTGCCTGAGCCATTCAGCATGGAACGTGGAGAATTGACTAATACACTGAAACTGAAACGGGCGGTGGTTGCCAAGAATTATAGTGAGCAGATAGAGAAGATGTACGAAGAAAGTGAGAAATAGGCGATAAGCGGTTTATCGTTAAAAATGAAACGATAAACCGTAAATGATAAATCGGAAACAATAAAGAGTGTATTGGAGCTCTCTTTAAAAGTATTACCCCTGTTACAGTTCAATTTGTAACAGGGGTAAACTTTGTGTTTAGGGGGGCTTTTGACACCTGCTAATTATTTATGGCCGGCTCGTTTCTTTTTAGTATCCGAAAATCTGTTCTTGGGTCAATTCTTCAATAGGACCTACAGCTTTCAATTTATCCAGCTCCAAATCTTTCTTATCTCCCAGGATGCAATAAACATACGTACGTCCTTTTACCCATTGCTTTTGGAAATCGACAATATCTTTTAGCGACATGTTCTGTATGTCGTTGTAGAGCTTGATGCGCGGGTCTACGTTTTGCCCTAAATCTTGTGCATTGATATAACTCCAGATAATGTCACCTTTGATGATACGTTCGGTGCGCAGACGGTTGGTTAATCCGTCTTTAGCCAGTTTGAAAGCAGCTTCGGATTCCGGCATATTATTGATGATGTCATTAAATGTAGTGACGGCATCAATCATTTTGTCGTTTTGCGTGGCAATCTGTGTACGTAGTACATAGGGATACTTCAAGTAGCTCGGCGGCATTATGCTAGCCCAGGCGGAATAAGCCAATCCACGTGTTTCACGCATTTCCTGGAAGACGATAGAGTTCATGCCCCCTCCGAAGTATTCATCATATAATGCGCGGATAGGTTCAATGGCAGGATCATACTTCTTATCGAGATTGGATATCTGTGCCATGTATATTTGCTTGGCGTCATAAGGAGCTACTAGAACTTTAGTGACGGGAGTTTCGAGATAAGAATACTCGTTTCCGGCAGGAATATCCTTCAGGGCTGCCGGAACCTGATGATATTGGTTGATGGTAGCCAGTAAATCTTTGCTGCTGCTTGGGCCGTAGTATAAAATACGGTGCTTGTAGCTGTTCTGATTGTGAATCCGGTCTACCAGTTCCTGTGGATTCATATTTGTCAGTTCCGCCTCCGTCAGTAGATTGGTGGCAGGGGATTTGGGACCGTACATGGCAAAGCTCATCAAACGGGAGAAGTTCTGTCCCTGATTCAGTTTGGCGTCCGAACGGGCTTTCAGTATATCGCTGGTCATATTAGTATAGGCTTCCTTATTAACCTGCGCATCTGCCAGTAGCTTTTCGAATAATTGTACGGCAGCAGGCATATTCTCATTCAGTCCGGAAAGTACGACATACGTGCGTTCGTTACCCGGAGAAACATAGAAAGTACAAGCCAGGCGATAGAATTCACTTTTCAGTTCTTCCGGTGTCATGTCCGAAGTACCGAGATATTCGAGATAATCGAATGCTGTTCCCAAAGCTTTGTCATGGTTGTTTCCCATATCAAAGACATAAATCAATTGGAACAGGTCATTGGCTACATTCTGTTTGTAAAGAACCGGAATATCCGATTTTGCCTTTAATTGGCTCATATCCTTTTGATAATCGAGAAACACTGGTTCAATCGGTTTGACTGCGCTTTCCTGTACCTCCACAAGGAACGGGCTGGTTACATCACGATTGGTTATGATAGGAGTAATCTCCGGTTTCGTCATCTTCTTTTCGTTCGGGTCTTTTCCTTGCTTTTTGTAGATAACGGCATAATTATCTTCTTTCAGGTATTTGTTGGCGAACGCTACGATGTCTTCTTTGGTCAGTTTGGCCATGCGGTCGATGGCAGTAACTTCATTTTTCCAGTCTGTGCCGTTGATAAATGAGTTGACAAACATATCGGCACGTCCTTCGTTGCTTTCCATGTTTTGCAGTTCACCGAGCTTGAAATTGTTGATGTTCGCTTCCAGCATTTTCTCGTCGAACTCTCCGGCACGGAGCTTCTTGATTTCGCTGAGTAGCAAGTCTTTTACCTCTTCCAGTGTTTGTCCTTGTTTAGGAAGTCCTCCTAGCAGCAATGCAGAGTAATCTGCCAGTCCCATCGGGTAACCGTAACTATTCAAGACCTTCTGTTGCTGGTTCAGGTCAAGGTCGATAAGTCCTGCCTTTCCATTGTATAATACTTGCGAAACGACTTGCAGGATTTCAAAATCCTTGTCGGATACACCGGGGAATCTCCAAGCCAATGCGACGCTTTCGGCATCCGGACCTAACACCTCTTTTACAACAGGTTGCGTGATTGGCGCCTCTTTCGGAAGGTCCAGTTTCGGGAGTTCCGGATTGGGTTTCAATCCACCAAAATATTTATCGATTAATGCAATTGTTGCATCCGGGTCTAGATCGCCAGACATACAGATTGCCATATTGTTGGGCACATACCATTGTTTATAGTAGTTCTTGATATTCGTGATAGAAGGATTCTTTAAGTTCTCCTGTGTACCTAACACAGTCTGCGTTCCATAAGGATGCTTGGGAAAAAGAGAAGAAAAAATAGCTTCCTGTACTTTGCTGTTGTCACGGGTGAGTGACATATTTTTCTCTTCATATACAGCTTCCAATTCAGTATGGAAACCACGAATTACATTGTTTTCAAAACGATCTGCCTGAATCTTCGCCCAGTTTTCTATCTGGTTGGAAGGAATGTCTTCCTGATAGACCGTCTGGTCATACCAGGTATAAGCATTGCTGCCGGTAGATCCGATGGCTGCCATTAATTTGTCATATTCATTAGGGATAGCATACTTGGAAGCTTCGTAAGAAAGGCTGTCGATGGTGTGGTAGATCGCCTTACGTTCCGCTTCATCCGTAGTCTTACGATAAATCTCGAACTGTTGTTCGATTGCATCCAGTAGAGGCTTTTCGGTCGCGTAGTCTTGTGTGCCAAACTTGTCGGTGCCTTTAAACATCAGATGTTCGAAATAATGGGCAAGTCCCGTCGTTTCTGCCGGGTCATTCTTCCCGCCCACTCTTACTGCGATAAATGTTTGTATGCGCGGAGTTTCCTTGTTTACGGTGAGGTAAACCTTTAGTCCGTTGTCCAGTGTGTAAATGCGGGCTTTTAGCGGGTCATTGGGCACTGTTTCGTAGCTATACTTCTTTTGTGAGCTACAGCTGCAAATCACTAATGCCAGGAAGAGTGACAAGCAAGAAAGTTTCAATCGTTTGTTCATAATATGACAACATTTTAATAACAAAAACAAAGGTAGCAGAATTTTGCTTATCTTTGTCCCCGATATCTGAAATTTGTAAATAATAAAATTGTAAATACAACAATGGGCTTATTTGGTTTATTCAAGAAAAAATCCGATGAAACAAAAGTCGGCAATGTAGAAGATTTCATATCACTGACCCGGGTTTATTTCCAGTCAGTTATCGCCACAAACCTTGGTATCACCAATATCCGCTTTTTGCCGGACGTGGCTAACTTCAAACGTCTGTTTAAAGTGCCTACACAAAACGGTAAACTGGGACTGGGTGAGAAGTCCGCCTCACGCAAAATGCTGATGCAGGACTACGGACTGAACGATAATTTCTTCAAAGAAATCGATGCATCCGTAAAACGTAATTGCCGCACACAGAATGATATCCAATCTTACTTATTTATGTATCAGGGGTTCTCGAATGACCTGATGATGTTAATGGGTAACTTGATGCAGTGGAAATTCCGTATGCCGTCTATCTTCAAAAAGGCACTGTATGGAATGACGCAGAAAACGGTTCATGACGTATGTACCAAAACGGTATGGAAGGCTGACGACGTGCACAAGACGGCTATGGCTGTCCGTCAGTACAAAGAACGTCTCGGATACTCCGAACAATGGATGACGGATTATGTTTACAATATCGTTCTTCTCGCCAAGAAAGAACCGAAACGGAAGAACGACGACACGGAGACGAAAAAATAGTCTGTCCGAAATGTTAGAAAGAAAAAAAGCTGTCTCTTATACACATCTCCGAGCCCACGAGACGCGTAGTAATCTCG
>OWKE01001020.1_pt1 | contig 11487 bp, 10 predicted proteins | sample 1732631 | NCBI WGS metagenome assembly OWKE01 (sample SAMN05065736, study PRJEB22554) | human gut metagenome | biome: ENVO:2100002; feature: ENVO:00000062; material: ENVO:00002003 | host: Homo sapiens | place: USA | reverse complement strand
AGATTACTACGCGTCTCGTGGGCTCGGAGATGTGTATAAGAGACAGTAGTAATACAGACAGCACTTTATGTCAACTGATGTTTTAGCATCAATTATATTGACATTTTGAGTATTACAATTATGATTAAAGAGTTATAAGGTATCACAGCGTAAAAGAATACATATGAGGTTAAAAAATGAGCAGATTAATAGAGCAGATAAAACAAAAGGATGCCTGTGCCTTTACACATGGCGGCAAATTTCACGCAGATGATGTGTTCTCATCAGCCCTGCTTTTGTATATAAACCCTGAGATCAGCATAACAAGGGGCAACAGTGTGCCTGATGATTTTACAGGAATAGTTTTTGATATAGGGCGTGGTGAGTTTGACCATCACCAGAAGGACAGCAGAATCAGGGAAAACGGTGTGCCGTATGCGGCATTTGGCCTGCTGTGGGAGGCTGTTGGAGCGGATATTCTAGGTGAGGAGCTAGCGGTGAAATTTGATGAGTCATTTGTCCAGCCTCTCGACAACAATGACAATACAGGTGAGAAAAACGAGCTTGCAACACTTATAGGCAATTTCAACCCGTCATGGGATTATGAGGGAGGCAGCGATGTGGCTTTCTTTCAGGCGGTAAGCGTGGCAGGCATGATACTGGAAAACAAATTTGAGAGATACCGTGGCAATGAGAGAGCCGATAAGAGAGTGGAGGAGGTGCTTGCAAAGCACGATCCGGCAAGCAGGATACTTGTGCTTCCTGAGTTTATCCCGTGTCAGAAGGCTTTGAGTGAGACGGATATTGCGTTTGTTATTTTTCCGTCAAACAGAGGCGGCTTTTGTATACAGCCGCAGAAAAGAGAATACTCGATGAATTACAAGTGTTCTTTTCCGGCAGAGTGGCTGGGGCTTGAAGGTGAGGAGCTGGTAAATGCTACAGGAATTCCCGGTGCGATATTCTGTCATAAGGGAGGCTTTATCATGACTGTAAATGAGCAGGATGAAGCTGTAAAGGCATGCGAAAAGGCGCTTTCTCTTCATAAAGACAGCTCTGTGATAGTATGGTATGGCAGTAAAGGAGATACTGCAGCCATGGCATGTGACAGTCAGACAGGCGAGCTGCTTATAAATGTTGCAAAAGCACGAGGCATAAAGGGTGTGCATATCTGTCATGTTGATGCAGTGCCTGTTCCGCAGCTTGAATTAACAGAGCTTGACAGTGAGACAGCATATGCAGAGGTACTGATGGAGAAGCCACAGTGGAAGGCATATGTAAAGGAGCAGGTGAAGCAGATTGTAAAGTACAGACCGGAGGCTGTGTATGTGGAAGGAAACGCATTTGAGACATATCCGGTTATACGTGCACTCAGAAAGAAGCACATTCCTGTGCTTACGATGATTGAAAATAAAGAGAAAAAAATAATGGTAAGAATACCATGATTTATGTGCATTTTTGAAAAAATTTGGTATAATGTTGTTAAGCGCGGACATCGTGCAGTTTTGCGAATGTGTGTGGTGGTTTTGAATAATACGAGTAATATACAAGTAACAATACGAGGATGCAGCAGGTATGAAGACAATTATAAAATACGAGCTTGTTATAAATGAGGCACTCAGATCTGCACTCAACTATGATACACCGGATGAGCAGATTAATGAGTTTATCAGATTTTTTGGAAAACATATCGGTTCTGACCGCATATATATATTTGAGGACTGTGATGAGAAGCATGTCACCAAAAATACATATGAGTGGTGTGCGGATGGAATAGTGCCGGAGATACATGAATTACAGAATGTCGATATGGACATAATAGGCTGGTGGTATCAGGCCTTTGACAAGGACAGGAATGTAATTATCACAGATATAGAGCAGATAAAGGACGAGCGCAGGGAATCCTATAATCTGTTAAAGGCACAAAATGTAAAAAACCTGGTGGTATGTCCAATCCGCTACAAGGATGAGATAAAGGGCTTTTTTGGTGTGGATAATCCACCGGAAAGTGATACTCTCGGACTGACCACATTCCTGGATATGATAGGAACCTTGCTTATATCATTGCTTAAGCTGCGCAATTCCTTCACAAAGTCGAATAAGGAAGCGATGCTTAGCAGCTATTCATCACTTTCAAGTATCTATATATCCATGGCACTGGTAAATGTGCAGACACACAGATACCATATAGTAAAGACTTTGGATGAGGTTGTACACTTCATGGGGGTAAAACCGCAAAGTGAGGGGGAATATAGGATAGATGAGGATTTCCCGGGGCATATAAACAGTGTGATGGACGAGTTTTGTACTAAGGCACAGCGCAAAGAGACACTTGATTTTGTGGATATCAGTACTGTAGAGGACAGACTTCGTGGAAAAAATACCATAGTGCACGAGTTTATCGGAAAGGTATCAGGCTGGTGCCGTGAAAGGTTTATTCCTGTAGACTATGATGCAGATGGCAGGTTGTGGCATGTGCTTTACTGCGTGGAGAATATTGACGAGGAAAAGCGACGTGAAGACAGGCTTATGTATCTGGCACAGATTGATTTGATGACAGGTATACGCAACCGCGGAAGTGGAGAGAATAAGATAACAGAGTATCTCGTCCGCAAACAGTGCGGTCTGTTATGCCTTTTAGACTGTGACAAGTTTAAGTCAATAAACGATACCTATGGACATGCGGTAGGCGACAAGGTGATAATAGCAATTGCTGATACTCTGCGCAAATCATGTCGTGATGATGATGTCGTGCTTCGCCTGGGCGGGGATGAGTTTGCGGTATTTATACCGGGGATGCTTGATAAAGAGCGGGCAGAAGCTTTTTTTGACAGGCTTTTTTCAAACATAGAGCATATTGATATAGCAGAGATGAATGGAAAGCATATATTGCTCAGTCTTGGCGCATGCTTTTATGACGGAATGGATTGTATCACGTTTGACCAGCTCTACAGAAGGGCAGACACCGCCATGTATGACAGCAAGAAAAAACAGGGATACAGTGCGACAATTTATGATGCAAAGCAATGATAGTCCGGCATATTAAATAAAAAGAGGAGAATGAAAATGCAGACAGGAAAAGCAATATCCATTCCATCAATCCTCAAGGTGGGAAATGGAACATTAAACAAAATCGGAGAGTATTTAAAGAGTGAGGAGCTCACGAGCGTAGTAATTTTTATGGGAAACGGTCTCATAGATATGTTTGGAGATACTATAATGAAGTCGCTTACTGATGCAGGTATCACCGTGCTTGAGTACAGCGAGCTTGATACGGTTGAGATAGATGATATCATTACCCTTGCCTTTGATATACCAAACAAGGCAAAGGCAGTTGTGTCAGTGGGCGGCGGAAAGGTAATAGATGCAGGAAAATATGCAGCTTTTCTAAGAAATATGCCATTTATCAGTGTGCCGACCTCAAGCTCAAGCGATGGTTTTTCTAGCGCCAGTGCATCACTTTTGGTGCACGGCAAGCGTACGTCGGTTCCTGCAAAGCTTGCGCATGGTATCATAGTTGATACACAGGTCATCCGCACAGCACCGGAGAAGTTTATATATTCAGGCATCGGTGATATGGTGTCAAAGATTACAGCGCTCTATGACTGGATTTTTGAGGAACAGCATGGTGCAGGTGTGGTCAATGACTTCGCTGTGATGGTCGCTAAAAAGGCGGTCAACAGCTTTGTGCGCACGCCTTATGAGAGCATAAAGGATGAGCTTTTCCTAAAGGAGCTTGTGGATTCGCTTGCCATGAGCGGCATAGCAAACGAGATAGCGGGAAGCAGTGCGCCGACCAGCGGCAGTGAGCATCTTATTTCACATGCGCTTGACAAAATTCTTGAGCATCCACAGCTTCATGGCATACAGGTCGGCATAGCAACCTATATCATGAGTGTAGTGCAGAACCACAGATATGTAAGGGTGTGCACTGTGCTCAAAAGGACAGGCTTTTTCGACTATGCGGCTACTCTTGGCATGAGAAAGCAAGATTTTCTGGATGCGATAGATATGGCGCCATCCATGAAGCCGTTCAGACACACATATCTGCATGAGAAGGAGTACCGCGATGCGGCAAAGAAGCTTGTGCTCGAGGATGATATACTGAATAAAATACTGGTATAGAAATATGTATGAGAAGACTATAGAGCCGGTTGCGATTATGCACACCGGATTTGGAGAGAAATTTGGCATTCCAAGGCAGAGCGGCCTCGTGCCTGAGGCAGCAGGGCAGATAGTATTTGAACCAAAATACCAAAACCCCGATGCGCTTCGTGGAATAGAGGAGTTCTCGCATTTGTGGATTATATGGGGCTTTTCTGAAAACAGGGTGGAGAAATTTACACCGCTCGTCACACCACCCAGGCTTGGAGGCCGGGAAAAGAGAGGCGTTTTTGCCACACGTTCGCCGTTTCGCCCAAACGGCATGGGACTATCCTCTGTAAGGCTTGATAAGGTTGAGTACAAAAGCAGTAAGGGCCCCATAATTCATGTGTCAGGTGTAGATATGCTTGACGGCACACCAATCTATGATATAAAGCCGTATCTGGCATATTCAGACTCACATCCTGAGGCATCAGATGGCTTTGCCGCAGAGCACAGATGGGATACGGTGCATGTTATATGGAGGAATGAGGCACTCAAAAGCTGTATGGATGAAGATACCCGCATTACTGTGGAGCATATTCTGGCACAGGATCCAAGAGCTGCATACAACAAGGCCAGGGATTATATCTATGGCATGAGATACGGCAAATTTGATATACGCTTTGTGGCTGATTCACATGCCGGCACGATAGAGATAGTGGATGTCGTGGAGTGCATAGATGGGTATCATAAGGTTAAGTGATTTTAGGAAGTGTTTTTAGTGAATATGATTTGCATATGCTGTCCGAAGAGAGTAAAATGGTAATGCATACAAAAGGACAAATGCATTACGAATATATATGTAAATACATATTAAATACACATAAGGAAGGTACATACAATGAAAACAGTAAAGGACTATATCAGAACTATCCCGGATTTCCCGGAGAAGGGCATCATGTTCCGCGATGTGACAAGTGTTATCCAGGATGCAGATGGATTAAAGCTTGCAATTGACGAGATGATAAAGAAGCTTGACGGACTTGATTTTGATGTGATAGCAGGAGCTGAATCAAGGGGCTTTGTTTTTGGCATGCCTATAGCATATGCGCTTCATAAACCGTTTGTTATGGTGAGAAAAGCAGGCAAGCTACCATGTGAGACTGTATCAAAGACATATGACCTTGAGTATGGCACAGCAACAATTGAGATGCACAAGGACTCTGTAAAGCCCGGTCAGAAGGTGGTTCTTGTGGATGATCTTATCGCTACAGGAGGCACAATGCAGGCAGCAGCAGAGCTTGTTGAGGAGCTTGGAGGAGAGGTTGTGAAGATGCTTTTCCTTATTGAGCTTGCAGGTCTTAATGGCAGAAAGCTTCTTAGCAAGTATGATGTGGACGCAGTTGTGTCATATGATGGCAAATAGAGCTGTTATATCTGAATGAATATATTTTATATGTTTGTGCATACTGACATTAATTGAATCTATGATTTGATGAGATTAAGAGTAAGGAGAGTCGGTATGCAGCAAAAATTGGGAAAGTGGAGTCTCCGTTTTACGGAGGCTCCTTTTATATTGGAAAGCAGTTCGGTAGTAGGAACAAAGGAGGCGGACGGACCGCTTGGAGGTCTGTTTGATATTGTAGGCAAAGATGACAGGTTTGGGCAGAATACGTGGGAAAAGGCAGAAAGCTCCATGCAGCGCGATGCACTCACAATGGCCCTTGGAAAAGCACATCTGGATGCATCCGACATGGACTATGTATTTGCAGGAGATCTGCTCGGACAGTCTATGGCCACAACCTTTGGTGTGGAAAACTTCCGCATTCCGTGGTTTGGAGTGTATGGAGCATGCTCCACATGCGGGGAGTCGCTCTCACTTGCCGCGGCATTTGTGGCAGCAGGGTATGCAAGGCATGCGGTGGCAGTGACATCGAGTCACTTTGGCAGTGCCGAAAAGCAGTTTCGCTTCCCTAACCAGTACGCCAATCAAAGACCGGTGTCAGCGACGTGGACAGTGACAGGAAGTGCAGCATTTATTGTGGGCAGTGGAGCAGGTGGTAATGAGATACAAGCCGGGTGTGACAATGAATGGACTGGGTGTGACAATGCAGATAGTATATCAAAGAAGGTGCAGATTGAGGGAATCACAACAGGAGTTGTGGTGGACTATGGCATAAAGGATGCCATGAACATGGGCGCCGCTATGGCTCCTGCGGCCTGTGAGCTGATAGTAAATCATCTGAGTGATTTTGGCAGAAAGGCTTCCTATTACGACAGGATAGTGACAGGAGACCTTGGAAGCGTCGGACAGAAGATACTGATTGACCTGTGCAGGCAAAAGGGCGTGGACATAAGCAAAAATCACGAGGATTGTGGCATGAAGATGTTTGATGCAACGAACCAGAACACAGGCTCAGGTGGTTCGGGCTGTGCGTGCTCGGCAACTGTTTTGTCGGCATATTACCTGCCAAAGCTTAGAAGCGGTGAATTGAAGCGTATACTTTTTGTGCCTACAGGAGCACTTCTTTCGCCTGTCAGCTTCAACGAGGGCGAGTCAGTACCGGGAATTGCACACGGTGTGGTGCTTGAAGCAGTAATGTGAAGCAGTAATGTGAAGCTGATGGCTTCACATATATAATAGGGTGAACAAGATAGGGGTGAACGAGCCGTTTTTGAGGGATGGGCTGCACGTTCAAAAATAGAAGAAAGGCGTAAGGATATAATGGATTATGTAAAAGCATTTGTCGTGGGCGGTATAATCTGCGCCATCGTACAGATTTTAATGGAAAAAACAAAGCTCATGCCGGGCAGAATTATGGTAATGCTTGTGTGCACAGGAGCGCTGCTTGGTGCCGTCGGCATATACGGGCCATTTTCAAAGTGGGCAGGTGCCGGTGCCAACGTACCGCTTTTGGGCTTTGGCAATGTACTGTGGAAGGGTGTGAAGGAGGCAGTGGACAGCGAGGGCTTTATAGGCCTGTTTAAGGGCGGCTTTAAGGCTTGTGCCGTCGGAGTATCGGCAGCACTTATCTTTTCGTATATCGCGGCGCTCATCACAAAACCCAAGTTAAAAAGCTGAGAACAAGAAAAACTGCTGCTTACATGAATGCATGCATGACGCATTAGCTTTTTTGTTCTCAGTGGTTCAGAATAGTTACGAATGATGTATAAATTACGAAAAATTGCCCATACTATCTCCAAAACGAAAAGGAGACTGATACAATGAAAAAAATGAAATATTTATTGGCACTTTGCCTGATACTCGCTGCTGCAAGCGCTTTTGCAGCCTGTGGAAACAATAGTAATGTGGCTGACACCTCAATGGTTGAAAATACACAAAGAGGTGGCTCTGCCGCCGACGATGCCGGAAATGCCGGCAAGGATATCATAGATGGCGCCGGAAATGCTGGCAAGGATGTGATAGATGGCGCAGGCGATGCCGGAAAAGATGTGATAGACGGAGCAGGCGATGCCGGCAAGGATGTAATAGACGGCGCAAAGGATGCCGTAGATGATGCCGGAAACGCCATAAAAAAGAGTGTTGATGGTGGAAACAACAACTAACAGCTATTTATAAAAAGAAAACCGTCACTATATATGCTTCAATGACTGCAAAAACAAAAGCACCGACAACGTCGCTGATAAAATGCACACCTGATATCACGCGGACACAGGCAATGATAGCTGCAAGGACTGTAAGCAAAATGCCGGTGAACCATAAAGGCGAAGCAGCAGGTGAGCATATTAAAACAGTAAATGCAATTATAAATGCAGAAAAAACATGTCGGCTAGGAAAAGACCTGCCGTGGGTATCCTTTGGAATGACAGGCGGCATATCAAATTTTTCGTATGGGCGTGGCCTGTTTACGATATATCTGAAAACCGATACTGCAATAAAGCCGACAAGCGGAACAATGATTGAGAGTGCAAGCATATGACCGGCTGTAAAGCACAGATACAGCACGTATACAGGGTATGTGATAAAAACTAAATAAGTGCATATTTTATTGATTAATTCAAGCTTTCGGGCTGCCCTGTTATTTTCACGGAATGGGGCAGTCATTTTTATGTAAGTATTTTTTTTCATGATTATTTACCATCGTTTATTTAAGAAATATTGTATTGTAACTGTCTGGAGTGGTGTCAACTGCCCTTGCGGTACTGCAGAGGTGTCATGCCATAGTGCTTTTTGAAGGCTCTGTTAAAATATGACAGGCTTTCAAACCCCACTTCACCGGAAATAGAAAGCACCGAGCTGTCTGAGCTTTGCAAAAGTCTCGCAGCCATGGTCAGGCGGTAGTCCTTTAAATAGTCAACAAACGATGTGCCCATGGTTTCTTTAAAATACCTCATAAAATGAGACTCGGAAAACCCGGCTACATCAGCGATATCAGCGATAGAGATTTTGTCGGCATAATTATTTTCCACATATTTGAGCACGACCTTCATCTTATCAAGAGTTTTTTTGCTTTTTAGTGGCTTTGTCAGATTACGGCAGCGGTTATCAAGCACAAAAAAGAATTCGTAGAGCTTGCTCTTTATATAAAGCTGATAGCCCTGCGGCATCGTCTTGCAAATCTCATCGCATGCATCTATTGGAGCCACGACATCCTCGTAGTATGGATACACCGGTGTAAAAACCGTCGGAACTGTGAATCTGCCGGCTAAGAGAGGTGTAAGAAAATCCTCCTTGGTGTAATCGTACTTTCCGGGAAGCAGCATCGACAGGGAAAATATGATATTTTCGTACTCCATCGATTCATCCATATATTGGTCTATAGAGTGAAGCTGTCCCGGCAGAATCAGCACAAGGCTTGGCGCTGTGACATGGTACTCCTTAAAATCCACAGATATATGACCGCAGCCCTTCTTTATATAGATAAGCTCCATGTCGTCGTGCCAGTGCAGCGGAACTCCGGAAAAATCAAGAGGAATAGAGCAAAGGTAGGTATTGTATGGGAACGTAAGCTCCACATGTGTTTTGGCTTCGTGATAATTTTCATATTCTAATATATTCATGATGATATTTTAGCATATTATTTCTTGAAAAGCCACTAAAAATACCGAAAAATGATAGGATTGTGCAAGTTTTCGACTGTATACTGCAAGAATTGTGCAGTGTAATGGATTATACTTGATTCATCAAATGACACAAGGAAGTTAAGCACGCTAAATGAAAATTAGTTAATTTGACACATTGGCGTGTACACATGATAACAGATTTGGGAGGAAATCAAAATGGCAATCATGCAGGAAATCGAAACAAAGCTTCAGAAGGGAATCAGCGTTAGTACAGACGAGGAAGTATACTACGCATTACTTGAGCTTGTAAAAGACAAGGCAGAGAAAAAGGTTTCAAACAAAGGAAAGAAAAAGCTCTACTACATCTCAGCAGAGTTCCTTATCGGAAAGCTTTTATCAAACAACCTTATCAACTTAGGCATCTACGATGAAGTTAAAGAGACTCTTGAGAAGAACGGAAAGTCACTTGCTGAAATCGAGGAAATCGAGCTTGAGCCTTCACTTGGAAATGGCGGACTTGGACGTCTTGCAGCATGCTTCATAGATTCAATCGCAACACTCGGGCTCAACGGAGACGGTGTAGGCCTCAACTACCACTACGGATTATTCAAGCAGGTATTTGAGAACAATCTCCAGAAGGAGACTCCAAACCCATGGATTACAAAGGAGAGCTGGCTTACAAAGACAGATATCACATATCCTGTAAGCTTTGGCGGATTCACAGTACAGTCAAGACTTTACGATATCGACGTAGTTGGATACAACAACCGTACAACAAAGCTTCACTTATTCGACATCGAGTCAGTTGATGAGTCAATCGTAGGCGACACAATTGATTTCGACAAGGATGATATCAAGAAGAACCTTACATTATTCTTATATCCTGATGATTCAGATGATAAGGGACGTCTTCTTCGTGTATACCAGCAGTATTTCATGGTATCAAACGCAGCAAGACTTATCCTTGCAGAGGCAGAGGCAAAGGGCTCTAATTTACATGACCTTGCTGATTATGCAGCAGTTCAGATTAACGATACACATCCATCAATGGTTATTCCAGAGCTTATCCGTCTCCTTCAGGAGAAGGGCATCCTGATGGATGAGGCTATTGAGATTGTATCAAAGGTTTGTGCATACACTAACCACACAATCCTTGCAGAGGCTCTTGAGAAATGGCCAATCAGCTTCTTGGAGAAGGCAGTTCCACAGCTTATGCCAATCATCCGTGAGCTTGACAACAAGGTTCGCGCAAAGGTAGCTGACGAGAGCACATACATTATCAAGGACGGTCTTGTACACATGGCACACATGGATATTCATTTCGGATATTCTGTAAACGGTGTTGCATACCTCCACACAGAGATTTTAAAGAATACAGAGCTCAATAACTTCTATAAGTTATATCCTGAGAAGTTCAACAACAAGACAAACGGTATCACATTCCGTCGTTGGTTAATGTCTTGTAACCCGGAGCTTTCAGCATACATCACAGAGCTTATCGGTGACGGCTGGAAGAAGGATGCAAACGAGTTAGAGAAGCTTGGCAATTTCATCAATGATGACGCTGTTCTCACAAAGCTTGTTGACATCAAGAACGCAAAGAAGACAGAGCTTGCTTCTTACTTAAAGAAGACTCAGAATCTCGACGTACCTGACAATTCAATCTTTGATATCCAGGTTAAGAGACTTCACGAGTACAAGAGACAGCAGCTCAACGTGCTTTACATTATCCGTAAGTACTTTGAGATCAAGGCAGGCAAGAAGCCATCTACACCAATCACATGCTTCTTCGGTGCAAAGGCAGCTCCTGCATATATCATTGCAAAGGATATCATCCATGCAATCCTCTGCTTACAGCAGATTATCAACAATGATCCTGAGGTAAGTCCATATCTTAAGGTATTCATGGTTGAGAACTACAACGTAACATTAGCTGAGAAATTATTCCCGGCTGCAAATATTTCAGAGCAGATTTCTCTTGCTTCTAAGGAGGCATCAGGAACAGGAAACATGAAGTTCATGCTTAACGGTGCTATTACACTTGGAACAAGTGACGGAGCAAACGTAGAGATAGCTGAGCTTGTCGGCGATGAGAACATCTATGTATTCGGTGAGGATTCACAGACTGTTATCGACAGATATGAGAGAGGCGACTACTGCTCTAAGGATTACTATGACAAGGATGCAGACTTAAAGAAGGCTGTTGACTTCCTTGTAAGTGATGAGATGATGAAGGTTGGTTCTAAGGAGAACTTAGAGAGACTTTACAACGAGCTCCTCAACAAAGACTGGTTCATGACATTCCCAGACTTTGAGGATTACTGCAAGACAAAAGAGAAGGCTTACGCTGATTATGAGGATAAGCTGTCTCTTATACACATCTCCGAGCCCACGAGACGC
>OWKE01000972.1_pt1 | contig 12075 bp, 9 predicted proteins | sample 1732631 | NCBI WGS metagenome assembly OWKE01 (sample SAMN05065736, study PRJEB22554) | human gut metagenome | biome: ENVO:2100002; feature: ENVO:00000062; material: ENVO:00002003 | host: Homo sapiens | place: USA | reverse complement strand
CCTTCAATATTCCTATCGTATCATTGGTAGACGTACCGGGATTCCTTCCGGGAACAGGTCAGGAGTATAACGGCGTTATCCTCCATGGCGCCAAATTGCTGTATGCTTATGGTGAAGCTACTGTACCTAAGGTAACTATCACTCTGCGTAAGTCTTACGGTGGCTCTCACATCGTGATGAGCTGTAAGCAACTCCGTGGTGATATGAACTACGCATGGCCGACAGCCGAAATTGCTGTAATGGGTGGTGCAGGTGCAGTAGAAGTGTTATACGCACGCGAAGCAAAAGAACAGGAAAACCCGGCTCAGTTCCTTGCAGAAAAAGAAGCAGAATACACGAAACTGTTTGCCAATCCTTATAACGCAGCGAAATACGGGTACATTGACGATGTGATTGAACCGCGTAACACACGTTTCCGCGTTATCCGCGCTTTACAGCAGTTGCAGACTAAGAAGCTGACTAACCCGGCTAAGAAGCATGGCAATATTCCATTGTAATCCAACTTTTCACATTAAAACAAGAAAGATTATGAGCAAAACCAAAATTGGAATATTCCTTTCTTTGCTGTTACTGGTTGGACTGACCTCTTGCGGAGAGAAAAAGACAAACAGTAAGCTAATGCTGAACGAAGTCCTGATAGACAATCAAAGTAATTTTCAGGATGATTACGGACTGCACAGCGCATGGATCGAAGTATTCAACAAATCATACGGTAGCGCAGACTTGGCGGGATGTTTACTGAAAGTAAGCAATCAGCCGGGTGATACAGTTACCTATTTTATCCCTAAAGGTGATGTACTAACGTTAGTTAAACCCCGCCAGCATGCTCTATTCTGGGCGGATGGTGAACCTAACCGTGGTACCTTTCACACAAGTTGCAAATTGAACCCTGAGACTGCCAACTGGATTGGCTTATTCGACTCCGGCAAGAAGTTACTTGATCAGATTGTAGTACCGGCAGGAGTTCTGGGTCCTAACCAATCATACGCACGTATAAGTGACGGAGCGGCAAATTGGGAAGTAAAAGGTGGAAGTAGTGACAAATATGTGACTCCAAGTACGAATAACAAGACGCTCGACAGCAATGCTAAAATGGAGAAGTTCGAAGAACATGACTCTGTAGGTATCGGTATGTCTATCTCGGCGATGAGTGTGGTATTCTGCGGATTGATACTTCTTTATATCTCTTTCAAGATTGTAGGTAAAGTAGCCGTGAACTTGAGCAAACGCAATACGATGAAGTCAAAAGGTATCGACAAGGAAACAGCCAAAGAACTGTCACAAGCTCCGGGCGAAGTTTATGCCGCAATTTCTATGGCATTGCACGAAATGCAAGATGAGGTACACGACGTAGAAGAAACGGTACTGACTATCACTCGTGTGAAACGTAGCTATTCACCGTGGAGTTCGAAGATTTACACCTTGCGTGAAACTCCCAAAAAGTAAGTCAACCCTTAAAAAGATAAAACGATGAAAGAATATAAATACAAAATCAACGGTAACTCATATAAAGTGACCATTGGAGATATCGAAGACAATATCGCTCATGTAGAAGTGAACGGTACGCACTATAAAGTAGAAATGGAAAAACAGCCGAAGGCGGCACCTGCAAAACCGGTAGTACGCCCATTGCCGAACTCTCCGGCTGCTCCTACCACACCGGTAGTGAAACCGGCTGCACAGTCTACCGGAAAATCAGGTGTCAAATCTCCGCTACCGGGTGTTATACTCGACATAAAAGTGAACGTAGGCGACACAGTGAAGAAAGGACAAACCATTATTATATTGGAAGCCATGAAAATGGAAAACAATATCAATGCAGACAAAGACGGTAAGATTACCGCTATCAACGTAAACAAGGGAGATTCTGTCCTTGAAGGTAATGACCTCGTAATTATTGAATAATATGGGAGATTTTATAAACTTTTTAGGAAACAACCTTGCCGATTTCTGGACGTATACAGGATTTGCCAACGCAACAGGAGGACACGTCGTTATGCTCCTTATTGGCCTGTTCTTTATTTATCTGGCTATAGCCAAAGAATTCGAGCCAATGCTGCTGATTCCTATCGGATTCGGTATTCTGATCGGTAATATACCTTTCAACATGGATGCGGGACTGAAAGTCGGCATCTATGAAGAAGGTTCAGTATTGAACATATTGTATCAGGGAGTGACGTCCGGCTGGTATCCGCCGCTCATCTTTTTGGGTATCGGCGCCATGACCGACTTCTCTGCACTTATCTCTAACCCGAAGCTGATGCTAATCGGTGCAGCCGCACAATTTGGTATCTTCGGTGCTTACATGATTGCATTGGAAATGGGATTTGACCCGATGCAGGCCGGTGCTATCGGTATCATCGGTGGTGCAGACGGTCCGACGGCTATCTTCCTTTCATCCAAACTGGCCCCTAACTTAATGGGAGCTATTGCGGTGTCTGCCTATTCCTATATGGCGTTGGTCCCGGTGATACAGCCGCCTATCATGCGTCTGCTCACCACAAAACACGAACGCGTAATCCGCATGAAACCGCCGCGTGCTGTTTCTCACACAGAGAAAGTAATATTCCCGATTATCGGTTTGTTACTGACTTGCTTCCTGGTTCCTTCCGGTTTGCCTTTGTTGGGTATGCTGTTCTTCGGTAACTTGTTGAAAGAAAGTGGTGTAACACGCCGTTTGGCAAACACCGCCAGCGGTCCGCTGATTGATACGATTACTATCCTGTTAGGTCTTACAGTAGGTGCTTCTACGCAAGCGTCCGAGTTCCTCACTTTCGACTCTATCAAGATTTTCGCCCTCGGTGCTTTGTCATTCATCATTGCAACTGCATCCGGCGTACTGTTCGTTAAGCTCTTCAACCTCTTCTTGAAGAAGGACAACAAAATTAATCCGTTGATCGGTAATGCAGGTGTATCTGCTGTTCCCGACTCGGCACGTATCTCACAAGTTATCGGTTTGGAATACGATCCGACCAATTACCTGTTAATGCACGCTATGGGTCCGAACGTAGCAGGTGTAATCGGTTCGGCTGTTGCCGCCGGTATCCTGTTAGGATTCTTAATGTAGAGATAAGATGCCCTGCCGGATTTCCATTCGGCATGTCTTAAACTATAAAAGTAGAATTCTTCTCTACGAAAATGCCTCTTTCTGCGGAAAGGGGCATTTTTTATTGTTCTTCTTTTCTTTATGTCATATTCTCTGTTATGTTATCCTGTGTTATCGATACGTTAATCTATCTGAAACATATTACGAATATTTCGTAAGTACAATAATTTTAGTAACTTGCGCTTTATAAACGACACACTAAAATTACAATTTATGAAACGGATACTTCTACTACTCCTGCTCTGTTCCACCACCCTATTAATGGCACAGCAGACTGACCCTATCCAAGAGGCTATGGCAAGTTACGACTACGAAACGGCACTCTCGCTCATTGCACAAAAAAAGCCCGCCACTCCCCTATTGCTACAGAAAGGCAAAGCCCTGCGTAGCCTTGGACTGAACGCGGAAGCACTTTCCACCTATCAGGAAATCATAGGCAAGGATAGCACTAACACTCGCGCACTGATTGAGGCCGCCGAATGTTGCCGCACCCTTGCCAAATATAAGCAAGCATCAGCATATTATGAAAAAGTGCTCGACCTCACTCCGGAGAATAAATATGTACGCATACAGTATATCAACCTGCTTCTCGCCCAACAAAAGTTCCGCGAAGCATTGGGTGAAAGCAGCCTAATGACAGAAAAAGACAGTTCTGCTATCGCCCTGCATTTGCAAGCACAGAGTTTCGAAGGTATGAATGAACTTCTGCCTGCCGCGGGTTGCTACTACAATATTCAGGAAAAATATCCCGCCGACTATCTTGCCGCCGCCAAATTAGGGGCAATCAATATAGCAGCCTCTTACTATGACGAAGCAATAGAAGCAACAGAGAAATACCGGAAGATTGATACCACCAACATTGCCGTCAATCGCCAGAATGCTTTGGCGTACTGTCTAAAACAGGATTATCCAACCGCAATCCGCCGTTATCAGTACCTGGTAAACCAGGGAGACAGTACCTTCCATACCTGTTACTATCTCGGTATCAGTTATTATGCCATTGAAAGATATTATGAAGCACATGATTTTCTGGAAGCTGCCCGGAAATATGATCCGGAGAATGTAAACCTCCTCTATTACCTCGGACGTTCCTGTGCCAAGACTTCATGGAAGAAACAAGGAGTAGAGTATCTGGAACAAGCTATCAATTTGTCAATACCGAAAGACAGCAGCATGGTACGCCTTTATATAGGCATGACTGACTGTTATAAAATGGCGCAAATGTATAAAGAACAATTAGCGTCTATAAAAGAACGGTATCAGAAATACGACAGACAAAATCATAAATTACTATATGACATGGCACATCTTTCCTTTTTCGCCTTAAAAGACAGAAAAAGCACAGAACGCTACCTGGAAGCATTTCTAAAAACACGTCCCAAAGATGAGAAAGCAGAACAGGCAAAACTGAATGAAAAGGGAGAACTCGTTTTAGGAATAACCAATTATTATAACGCTGCTGACAACTGGCTGAAAGACCTGAAAAGCAAACAGAAAATAGAGGATTTCTTTCAGAATGGAAATCCTGAGACTACAAAGAAAGAATAAAATCAGCGTTTTACCGCTAACTAAAAAGGCTGCCACCGTCAACCGGAAGCAGCCTTTCTCTTTATTTATGAAATAATCCGAAGATTACTGTGCCAACTTGTTGTCAGAACCGAGCACGTTAAGGATTTTGTGCTTATACAGTTTTTCCATGTTGTCACGAGCCGGACCAAGATACTTACGTGGGTCAAATTCTGCCGGTTTTTCAGCAAAAGTCTTGCGGATAGCAGCAGTCATAGCCAGACGAGAGTCTGAGTCGATGTTGATTTTGCAAACTGCAGACTTAGCAGCCTTACGCAATTCTTCTTCAGGGATACCAATAGCAGCTTTCAAAGCACCACCGTATTTGTTGATCGTTTCAACTTCTTCTTCAGGAATACCGATAGCAGCTTTCAGAGCACCACCAAACTTGTTGATTGTTTCAACTTCTTCTTCAGGAACTGAAGATGATCCGTGAAGTACGATAGGGAATCCCGGAAGTTTTTCCATTACAGCATCCAATACTTCGAAAGCCAATGGAGGAGGAACCATACGACCAGTAGCCGGATCGATGTGACACTGTTCCGGAGTAAATTTGTAAGCACCATGAGAAGTACCGATTGAGATAGCCAAAGAGTCGCAACCAGTGCGAGTAGCGAAATCAATTACTTCTTCAGGGTCAGTATATGTGTGGTGATCAGAAGAAACTTCGTCTTCAACACCTGCCAATACGCCAAGTTCGCCTTCTACAGTTACATCAAACTGGTGAGCGTAATCAACTACCTTCTTAGTCAGTGCTACGTTTTCTTCGTAAGGAAGATGAGAACCGTCAATCATCACTGAAGAAAAACCTGAGTCGATGCAAGATTTACAAGTTTCAAAAGTATCTCCGTGGTCAAGATGAAGAACGATTTCGGGATGTGCACAGCCTAATTCTTTAGCATATTCTACAGCACCCTGAGCCATGTAACGCAACAAAGTAGCGTTAGCATACTGACGAGCACCTTTAGAAACCTGAAGAATCACAGGAGATTTAGTTTCAACAGCAGCCTTGATGATAGCCTGCATCTGTTCCATATTGTTGAAGTTGAATGCTGGGATAGCATATCCACCTTTGATAGCCTTAGCAAACATTTCTCTTGTGTTTACCAATCCTAAATCTTTGTAATTTACCATTTTGTTTAAAGTTTATTGTTAGTGAATAAAAATTCTACGCAAAAGTAAGCATTATCCATCGAATAACGAACATCGGAAAGAAAAATATAGTAGAAAAAGGTTTAAATCAGACTGCAAAATTTAGCAGGAATACGAGTGTGACATTAGATTGTAATGTCTACCTTGCAAACTTTGGGATTTATGATTTCTGAATTCTGATTGATGCCTTCGGATTTATATCTCCTTATTTATACCTTATTTATACCTCATTTTTCATTCATTTAATCACCAAAATCTGCATAGCAAATCAGAAATCATAAATTAGAAATCAGAAATTTTAGAAAACCTTTTTCTATTTCACAGAAAAGCATTATCTTTGCGCTCTGAAAATGACCATTACACTATTTCTTACCAAAATAGTAACAGAATATAAATTAAAAAAACAGATACTGAAATGAAAAAAGGCCTTCATCCAGAATCATACCGTCCGGTAGTATTTAAAGATATGTCAAATGGTGACATGTTTTTGTCTAGATCAACTGTAGCAACTAAAGAAACCATCGAATTCGAAGGTGAAACTTATCCGTTGCTGAAGATTGAAATCTCAAACACTTCTCACCCGTTCTATACAGGTAAATCTACATTGGTAGATACTGCAGGTCGTGTTGACAAGTTCATGAGCCGTTACGGTGACCGTAAGAAGAAATAATTCGATCTTTCGTGAAAGATGAAAAAAGAGGAGATTCTCGCAGAGAATTTCCTCTTTTTCGTTTTCTATATTCCTTAACGTCAAGCATCATCCAACAAGAAATCGGCTATATGACGATGCCTGACCCCCTCCACATTATCCTGCCACAAGCTGTCCATACTAACTACATATTTAGGATAATGGTCGTTAATGGCGAGCAAAGGAGCAAACTCCCTCTCAACAGTGGCTTGTGAAGCTAACTGATACGTTACTTGCACATAAATCTTTTCTTCCCGACGGATGGCTACAAAATCCACTTCTTTATCATCCTGTTTGCCTACATACACTTCATAACCCCTTCTTTTCAACTCCAGACAGACCAGATTCTCCAACATACCTGCAATCAACCGGTCACGATAGCCCATCACGGAATAAATCAAAGAAAGGTCACTTACAAAATACTTTTCATTCGTCTGCAGAATTTCCTTTCCTTTAATATCATACCGGGGAATACGTTGAATGATAAAAGCACTTTCCAATGCATTCAGATAATTATAGATGGTATTCATATCCACCCTCCGTTGCTGACTTTTGAAGTAATCAGCTATATTTTTAGCGTTCAGCTTATTGCCTATATTATCGAAAACAAACTTCACTACCCGTTCGAGCAGTTCCACATTCCGGATATTGTGACGCTGCACCGTGTCACGAAGAATGACAGAAGAATAGATGTCGTAGACAATTTTATAGATAGCCTCATATCCATAATCGGCAGTATGTATGGCTGGGAATCCTCCCATACGGAGATATTTCTGAAATTCCTCCTTCCGGTTGAGTGTCGGATCATTGGCCTGCAAGTCATGGAAAGTCAGATATTCTCTAAAAGACAAGGTCATGACATGGAAAGCGACATACCGTCCCGTTAAATAAGTTGCCAGTTCGGACGATAACATACGTGAGTTGGAGCCGGTCACATAAATATCCGTATCCAAATCTACCAGAAGTGAGTTGACCACTTTTTCCCAACCGTCCACTTCCTGAATTTCATCCAAGAGAATATAATATTTACCCGCATCTCCCGCCTGTCCCCGAATATAAGCATACAAAGCCTTCGCCTCTTTCAGATCTATCCACTGAAAACTTTCAAAATTCAGATAGATGATACGTTCTTCACGAACTCCTCTCCTCAACAGTTCGTCACGAATCAGACGCAGCACTACCGACTTTCCACTGCGACGAATACCCGTTATCACTTTCACAAACGGCTTATCTATAAAAGGAACGATTTGTTCCATATACTGTTCACGATTAATCATATTCAAAAGTTTTTAGGGTTATAAGCACAAAGATATACTATTTTCGGAAAGTTTTTAGGGTTATAACCCTAAATAAATCCATAAATTCAGATTCTTTTAGGGTTATAAGCCGAAAAATAAATAAAAGAAAAATGTCCGGATTCCGTTTATTACAAAATAAAGGAAGTACCTTTACAGAATTAATAAACAAAAATGGAAATAACTAACTTAAAACAAATGACAAAGGAGGAAGTTTTTAACCTTATCAGACAACGCCTTTCTTTTGGTGACGAATTGCAGCAACAATTAAGGCATGTGGACAAAGACAAATTTATGAAAGAGCATCGCAGATTCGAAATGTCGGGATTCGAAACCCAAACAGGATGGTGTACTGTTTTTAACAATGACATTTTAAATAAATTTGCCGACTTGGGCATTTATAACTATACTTCTTATCTTTTTCTTGACTTTTATATGGGTGTGCCAACCGTTTACCTCAAGTATTTCTCCGAAGATGAGAATTTGGAATACACTCTCGACGGATATACAACAACAGAAATCATATTTACGATTTTTGAATTGACTATCTTCTCAGGAAAACCGACAAGAAGACGGAAATAAAAATACTATTTTCATATCAGCTCCCCCCTTTCAGCCTGTCTCTAGAGAACACATGAACTCTCCCCAAAACAGAGGCTCTGTTTGATGTAAACAGACGCTCCAACTGCCACAAACAGACACTCTATTTTCCTCAAACAGAGCCTCTATTTTACCGCACTCCCCAATAAAACAAATTAAGAATCCAACTCGTAGCGACAATCAACGAAAAGCACACAAATCCTGAACATAAACACTTGTAAGTTGTTTACTCTCTTTAAAAAAGAGAAACGAATCAACGCAAAAACTCTAAACATCAGTGTGCTGTATGAAAAAGAAATATGGATTTATGCTCGCAGTAGCCGTCCTATTAGCGGGCTGCGGACAAAAAAAAGAAACGAGTGTTATAACGGCCCGTCCGGTGAAAACCACGATTGTAGAGTCAAGATCGATCATCAGAAAAGATTTTTCGGGAATTGTAGAAGCCGTGGAGTATGTGAAGCTGGCATTCCAGGTCAGCGGACAAATCATCAACCTGCCTGTCATAGAAGGCGAGAAAGTAAAGAAGGGACAATTGATTGCAGCTATCGACCCCAGGGACATCGCCCTGCAATATGCCGCTACCAAATCGGCGTATGAGACGGCTGCCGCACAAGTGGAACGCAATAAGCGCCTCCTCTCCCGCCAAGCCATATCGGTTCAGGAATATGAAATCAGCCTGGCTAATTACCAGAAAGCGAAATCAGAATATGAGTTATCCGTCAATAATATGCGCGACACTAAATTGACGGCTCCCTTCGACGGTTCCATCGAAAAACGTCTTGTGGAAAATTATCAGCGTGTCAACTCGGGTGAAGGTATCGTGCAGTTGGTCAATACACACAATCTGCGCATCAAGTTTACAATTCCCGACGCTTACCTTTACCTGCTCCGCACCAAAGACCCGCGTTTTCTAGTAGAGTTCGACACATTCAAAGGACATGTTTTCCAGGCAAAGCTTGAAGAATATCTTGATATCTCGACAGACGGAACGGGGATTCCGGTCAGTATTACTATTGATGACCCGTCTTTCGACCGGGATTTATATGCAGTGAAACCGGGATTTACGTGCAGTATCCGTTTCACGGCAGATGTAGGACCGTTGGTACAGGATAGTTGGACAATTATCCCGTTAAGCGCCGTGTTCGGTGAAAGCGAAGGAAAGAAGATGTACGTCTGGGTGGTGGAAGACAACAAGGTACACAAACGAGAAGTGACTGTTAACGCACCTACCGGAGAAGCACAGGTACTTATCTCCAAAGGGTTGAAACCGGAAGAGAAAATTGTTATTGCCGGAGTATATCAGTTAGTAGAAGGGGAAAACGTAAAAGATATAGAGAAATGAACTTAGCCAAATATTCATTAGACAACACGAAGATTATCTATTTCTTTCTTGCTGTGTTGCTTATCGGAGGGATTTCTTCCTTCGGAAAGCTAGGGAAGAAAGAAGATGCTCCCTTCGTCATCAAGTCAGCGGTTATCATGACCCGTTATCCGGGAGCCGAGCCGGCAGAAGTGGAACGTCTGATAACAGAGCCTATCTCTCGCGAGATACAAAGTATGAGTGGTGTGTACAAGATTAAATCGGAATCTATGTACGGGCTTTCCAAAATCACATTTGAATTGCAACCGTCACTATCGGCAAGTTCCATTCCGCAAAAGTGGGACGAGCTACGTAGGAAGGTACTCAATATACAACCGCAGTTGCCGAGTGGTGCATCTACGCCGACTGTGTCGGACGATTTCGGCGATGTATTCGGTATCTATTACGGTCTGACGGCCGATGATGGTTTCTCCTACGACGAGATGCGAAACTGGGCGGAACGGATTAAAACACAAGTCGTCACTGCCGACGGTGTGATGAAAGTGGCACTGTTCGGAGTACAGACAGAGGTAGTAAATATCTTCATCTCGACCAATAAACTGGTAGGCATGGGCATCGACCCGAAACAGCTCGCCAGCCTGCTGCAATCACAAAACCAGATTATCAACACCGGAGAAATCCGCGCAGGGGAACAACAGCTACGGGTAACTGCTAATGGTATGTATACGACCATAGATGATATCCGCAATCAGGTTATCACCACGAAAGCGGGACAGGTAAAGTTGGGAGATATTGCCGTTATCGAAAAGGGCTATCTCGATCCTCCTTCCAATATCATGCACGTAAACGGAAAACGTGCTATCGGTATCGGTGTCTCTACCGACCCGCAACGAGACGTAGTGCAGACAGGTGAAAACGTAAAAGCAAAACTGAGTGAACTACTCCCGCTTATGCCCGTAGGACTGGAATTGCAAAGTCTTTATCTGGAAAACGAAATAGCCAACGAAGCCAATAACGGATTTATCATCAATCTGATTGAGTCCATCTTAATTGTAATTGTGATTATCATGCTGGTAATGGGACTTCGTGCCGGTGTCTTGATTGGCTCATCGCTGATATTTTCTATCGGAGGTACACTACTTATCATGTCTTTCTTTGGTGTCGGACTGAATCGTACATCGCTGGCGGGATTCATTATCGCAATGGGTATGCTGGTAGACAATGCCATTGTGGTGACGGATAATGCACAGATTGCCATTGCTCGTGGAGTAAACAGGCGAAAGGCATTGATAGACGGTGCCACAGGACCGCAATGGGGATTACTCGGAGCCACTTTCATTGCTATCTGTTCATTCCTGCCACTTTATCTGGCCCCGTCTTCGGTAGCGGAAATCGTGAAGCCGTTGTTTGTGGTACTCGCCATTTCACTGGGATTGAGTTGGATACTTGCATTGACACAGACGACCGTATTCGGTAATTTTATCCTGAAAGCCAAAGCGAACGGCGATGCAAAAGACCCATATGACAAGCCTTTCTATCATAAGTTTGCTTCTATTCTCCGGACGCTGATCCGCCGCAAGGTGTTGACGCTGGGTTCTATGGTAGCACTTTTCATCATCTCACTCGTCATCATGGGGACGATGCCACAAAACTTTTTCCCTTCTTTGGACAAACCTTATTTCCGTGCGGACGTATTCTACCCGGACGGGTATAGTATCAACGATGTGGTGAAAGAAATGAAATCGGTGGAAGAACATTTGGTGCAACAGCCGGAAGTAAAGAAAGTATCAATTACTTTCGGAAGCACACCATTGAGATATTATCTGGCATCTACTTCAGTAGGACCGAAACCGAACTTCGCCAATGTACTGGTAGAACTGACGGACAGCAAATATACGAAGGAATATGAGGAGAATTTCGACGGATATATGAAAAGGAATTATCCGAATGCGATTACCCGGACGAGCCTGTTCAAACTATCCCCTGCCGTAGACGCTGCTATTGAGATCGGTTTTATAGGGCCGAATACAGATACGCTTGTGGCACTAACCAACCAAGCGTTGGAGATTATGCACCGGAATCCGGATTTGATTAATATCCGCAATTCGTGGGGGAACAAAATTCCGGTATGGAAACCTGTGTATAGTCCGGAACGTGCACAACCGTTGGGAGTATCCCGACAGGGAATGGCACAAAGTATCCAGATTGGTACAACGGGAATGACGTTGGGAGAATACCGTCAGGGCGATCAGGTGCTCCCTATTCTGCTAAAGGATAATACGGTGGATTCGTTCCGTATCAATGACTTACGCACGCTTCCGGTGTTCGGCACGGGAAACGAGACAAC
>OWKE01000965.1_pt1 | contig 12149 bp, 8 predicted proteins | sample 1732631 | NCBI WGS metagenome assembly OWKE01 (sample SAMN05065736, study PRJEB22554) | human gut metagenome | biome: ENVO:2100002; feature: ENVO:00000062; material: ENVO:00002003 | host: Homo sapiens | place: USA | reverse complement strand
TCTACACTCGACTAGTCGTCGGCAGCGTCAGATGTGTATAAGAGACAGATCATGCACCGCATGAAAACCCGCGGCTTGAAGAGACTGAGTCCGGAAGAAGCTCTCCGACAACTGAAAACGGATGGTTATACTCATATCCTGATCCAATCCAGCAACATCATAGAAGGGATTGAAATGGAATCACTCCGCAAAGACGTCGCCACGCAGGAAAAAGATTTCAAAGAGATCCGCATCAGCACTCCCCTTTTGTTCAGCCCCGGCGACTACGAAGCAGTGATAGCAGCCATCACCCCAAAAGGGATCAAAGACGGAGCGGTCCTATTAGTCGGACACGGCACCTACACACCGAACACGGCTCAATACGCCATGTTGGACTATATGCTCAAAGCAAAAGGGTTCAGCCGGTGGTCCGTCGGCACTATAGAAGGGTATCCTTCCTTCGACGATGCTTTGTCACAAATCAAAAGTGGAAGTCAGAAGACCATCCAATTAATACCGTTCATGTTCGTTGCCGGCGAGCACGCGAAAAACGATATTGCCGGAGACTGGAAAGAAAATTTGGAGAAACAAGGATATCGCGTTGATGTCCTGATGGAAGGGCTCGGACAAAACCCCGCCATTCAAGACATTATCGTACAGCATGCACGTTTCTGTGCCACCCACAAATATCTTGATATCATCAAAAAGAAAAAAGAATATGCTCAGGGTAAGGAAAAATATGAATAATCATCCTCCGATGGTCGTTTCGATCCCATAGTCGGCAAATATCTCCCGGCAACGTCCGACCGTCTCGTCCGAAGGGGCAGCGAAAGCATATCGATCCGGATTGTAGACCGTACCCAATTTTTCATGCTTGCCCTTGCCAATGTCATGATATAAAAGCAGGTTTACAGTCCGGTGCTCCCACGGCAACGAAGCCAGGAAAGCGGCACTGCGTGTTATATTTTCTTCATCGGCATTCACACCTTCGATCAAAGGAATACGAAGATAGAAATCGTGTCCGGCTTCTGCAACCATCCGAAGATTGGACAGGATCAATTCGTTCGGGACACCGCAATATTTCGCATGCTTGGCCGAATCCATCTGCTTCAAATCGACAAGGAGAAGCTCGCAATTATCCATCACGTCGCGTACGATCTCCGGCCGGGCGAACAGCGTCGTGTCGACAGCCCGATGTATCCCCTGTTCCCCGCAACGGCGCAACAAGTCCAATAACGGTTCGGGATGCAACAACGGCTCTCCTCCGCAAAACGTCACGCCCCCCTCCGAACGGTCCATGAAAACGGTTTCCTTCTCAATCTCCTTCATCAAGGCTTCGGCCGAATACTCCGTACCCGATATCTCCATCGCCAAAGCCGGACACACCTCGGCACAGATTCCGCACAGGGTACAACGCGCCCCGTCCGTCACGATCCCCTCCGGCATGAGTGTCAATGCCTGCTGCGGACAAGCCTCGACGCATGTCCGGCAACCGATGCATTTCTTTTTCGTATAGAGTTTTTGCTTCCGGCTGGAGATTCCTTCCGGATTATGACACCATACGCACGACAGGGGGCATCCTTTCATAAAGATCGTAATCCGGATACCCGGCCCGTCGTTGATGGCATATCGTTTTATATCGAAAACAAACATCTTTTTTCAATTACTAAAACGTTTCCTGTTCCGTCCGCATGATCACATCCGCCTGCAGATCGGCATTCATGTCATTGAAATAATCGCTGTAACCGGCTACGCGGACCAGAAGGTCGCGATAATCTTCCGGACATTTCTGGGCAGCATAAAGCGTCTCCGTATCGACGATATTGAACTGGATGTGATGTCCACCCAAAGCGAAATAGCTGCGGATCAACGAAGACAACTTGGAGATATCCTCCTCACGCTTCAGCAGGCTCGGCAGGAAACGCTGGTTCAGCAACGTTCCTCCGCTCTTCACCTGGTCAAGCTTGCCGAGCGACTTGATGACAGCAGACGGCCCGTGCGTATCGGCGCCATGAGACGGAGATGTGCCGTCCGAGATGGCACGCCCGGCCAAGCGTCCGTTAGGAGTCGCCCCCATCACCTTGCCGAAATATACGTGACAGGTGGTAGACAGCATATTCAGGTGGAAACATTCGCCTTTCGTATTCGGCTTTCCTTCGATCGTATCATAGAGATCGTCAAACACCTTCACAGCAATACTGTCGGCATATTCGTCATCGTTTCCGAAGAATGGCGTGCGGTTCAGGATCGTCTGTCTCATCGCCTCGGCCCCTTCGAAATTATCGGCCATCGCTTTCAGCAGTTCGTCCATCGACCAGCGTTTATCTTCGAATATATGTTTTTTCAACGTTGCCAGGCTGTCGGTAATCGTACCGAGTCCCGTACACTGGATATAGGTCGTATTATAGCGCGGGCCGCAGTTGTAATAGTCCCGTCCTTTCGCTATGCAATCGTCGATGAAGAGAGACAGGAAGGTGGCCGGTGCATACTTGGCAAACATACGGTCGATATAGTTGCTGACACGCACCTTCATATCCACAAAGTAGCGGACCTGCTTCATAAAGGCGGCATATAGTTCGTCATAGCTGCCGAAACCGCGCGGATCGCCCGTCTCCAACCCGACCTTACGCCCGGAAACCGGATCGACACCGTTGTGGAGCGTCACTTCCAAAATCTTCGGCACATTCAGGTAACCGGTCAGCACATACGCCTCCTTGCCGAACGCCCCGACCTCGATACAACCGCTGCAACCGCCTTCGCGTGCATCCTGCAACGATTTTCCCTGGCGCATCAACTCCTGGATATACACATCCGGATTGAACACGGACGGATAGCCATGTCCCTGGCGGATCACCTTGCAACCGGCACGCAGAAAACGTTCCGGTGTGCGGGCACTGATATGGATCGCACTGCCGGGTTGCAGGATATGCAGTTCTTCGATCGTTTCGAGCATGATATAGGAGACCTCGCTCACCCCGTCGCTACCATCGGCTTTCACACCGCCGATATTCAGGTTCGTAAAATCATTATACGTACCGCTTTCCTTAGCCGTGATGCCGACTTTGGGAGGAGCCGTGTGGTTGTTCACCTTAATGAAGAAACAGGACATCAATTCTTTTGCCTCGTCGCGTGTCAACGTACCGTCGGCAATCCCCTTTTCGTAGAAAGGAGCCAGATGTTGGTCGAAATGACCGGGATTCATCGCGTCCCAACCGTTCAGTTCGGTGATCGTCCCTAAGTGGACGAACCAATACATCTGGATCGCCTCCCAATAGTTGCGGGGAGCATGGGCCGGAACCTGGCGGCAAACTTCGGCAATACGGCGTAACTCGGCCGCCCGTTTCGGGTCTTTCTCCGTCAGCGACATTTCATCGGCGAGGTCCGCATGTCGTTCGGCAAACAAGATGGCGGCGTCGCACGAGATGGACATGGCAGTCAGCTCCTCCTGCTTGTCGGTCGCTTCGGGATCGTTCATGAAATCGAGCCCGTCCAGTTCTTTCCGGATACGTTCTTTCAAATCCAGCAGTCCGTACTTATACACCTTTCCGTCCAAAGCGGTATGTCCCGGAGCGCGTTGTTCCATAAATTCGGTAAACATCCCCACCTCATAGGCATCCTTCCACTCCTGAGGCACATGGCTGAAGATACGTTCCCGCTGGGTACGCCCTTTCCAGTAAGGGATCACTTCGCGTTCATACGTGTCGATGTCTTCCTGGCTGATCGTATAACGCTGCAATTCACGTGTGTTCAAGACATGCAGATCCTCCACACTATGGCAGGTCAGTTCCGGGAAAGTCGGCACACATTTCGGTTTCGGTCCGCGTTCGCCCACGATCAGTTCGTCCTTGCCGATATAGATCGTCTTCTGCTTGCAGATCTCATAAAAATTCATGGCCCGAAGAATCGGAATCGGATATTTTCCGTAGTTTTCCTTGTAGAAACGGGTTTCTATCAAAGCGCGTTCAATAGACAGGGAGGGCTCGGCTTCGAACGTCTCTTGTCGAAGACGTTTGATCCGGTCATTCATTCCATAGGCATTTGCCTCTACTGCGGGGGCGAAATTAGATGCACTGTGCGGTGCACGCTGAGCTGTGATTGTAGTCATATTATATAAAAGGCTATTTTTATTCAATTATTTTAATCTGATAAATTCCGGACAGATACAGAGATAAAACCACCGGCATAGAGGCCAATGACTTCAGATACTAATACAAACCGAAAGAACTCTTACCCGAGAACGGTAAAAGAGAAAGGGGGAAAAACGCCTGTCAAGAAATCAGGCAATTGAATAGTCGTCTATAAGATTTAACGAACATATTGTAATAATTTAAAATCAACACTCGATATTAAGTGTATGATTGCAGCAAATATAGACATTTTTCCATAAAAACAAAAGAAATCATATTTATTTAATAAAACCCGGTGCACCCCATCCTGTAAAAAGATCAATCAAGCAATCCCATACGCTTTCAACTTATTATAAAGCGTTTTGCGGTCAATACCCAACAGCTGGGCTGCTCTGGTCTTATTGTTGCCGGCTTCTTGCAGGGCACGTTTGATCATTTCGCATTCGTGCGATTCGTTTTTCAACTGGATATTGACCGGAGCGGAAACCGGACCGGCAGTCAGCTCTTCCGGGAGTTCGTTACGGGTAATATAGCGGCCGGTCGCCAACAGGGTAGCATACTTGATAGCGTTCTTCATCTGGCGCAAGTTGCCCGGCCACGAATAAGACTGGAAAATCCGGATCACTTCATTATCAAAGCCAATAATATCTTTCTGCAATTCCATATTGGCTTGATCCAGGAAGTTGTTGGCAAACAGCAAAAGATCTTCTTTCCGTTCCTTCAGATCAGGGATACGGACGGTAAACTCGTTGATACGATGATACAAATCTTCGCGGAAATCCCCCTTATCAATCGCAGAACGCAGGTTCTCGTTTGTCGCGGAGATAAGACGGACATTGATCGCGATCTCCTGATTGCTACCGATCGGTTTTACTTTCCGCTCCTGCAAGGCACGAAGAAGCTGCACCTGTACCTCATAGGACAAGTTGCCGATCTCATCCAGAAAAATCGTACCACCTTGGGCGGCAACAAAGGCACCTTCTTTATTATCGATAGCTCCGGTAAACGAACCTTTCACATGCCCGAAAAATTCAGACGCGGCCAAGTCTTTCGGGATCGCTCCGCAGTCAACAGCAATAAAAGGGGCTTTCTTACGGTTGCTCTGTTCGTGAATACGGCGGGCAACATACTCTTTCCCCGTACCGCTCGAACCGGTAATCAATACAGACATATCTGTCGGAGCAACCAGACGTACATGCTCGTAGAGCTGGCGAGCAGCTTGGCTCTGTCCCTCCACATACTGGCTATGCGTTCCTCCCGGCAGTTCGGGACGTTTGGCTGAACGCGCAGGACGTTCCGGCTCGGTGGCAGAAGCGACCGGGCCTGTTTCCGTCTTTATCACATCCTTGATTTTGCCTAAAAGTTCTTCCGGGTTCAACGGTTTGGCGATATAATCGGACGCCCCTAACTTGATGGCTTGCACGGCGGTTTGTATCTCCGCATAGCTGGTCATCATAATCAGGGGAATTACAAAATTATTTTCTTTTATCCATTTCAACAGATCGATTCCATCCCCGTCCGGCAAACGCAAATCAGACAGGATCAAATCGAAAGAGGCATCCTCTATCCGGCTTCGCGCATCCGAAACCGATGATACCGAACTGACCTCGAAGCCTTTCCTCCCCAGCCAGGTTTTCAGCATCAACGAGAATGTTATATCATCTTCTAAAATCAGAATAGACGGCATATTGTTTTTATTTTATTTCCTACGCAAATATAACGGATAATTGTCAATTCAAAAAGCCCAAGTCGCCTTTTTCCACGCCCCCTCGAACGGACCTTGCTTGAATCTCTTCAACCACCAATGGCAGAAACCTAACTGGAGGACGAACAGCAGGACACCGACTCCGAAACTGGCTGTCGTACCTAAAACATTATAAAGTGACAAACCATAGCCGAAATAGACAAACGATCCTATAATAGACTGTGTCAAATAGTTAGTCAAACTCATCTTTCCGTATGGCACCAAACTGTGCAGCACTTTATGGGTCGAAACTTGTTGCCACAGGAAGACGAAACAAGCGACCAACACACACATGAAAGAGAAATTGCGGAAAGAGGAAACCACCGTATTCATCGGAGTCAGCATCGCCTTGTTGGAGATCATATCCGGCAGGGAAGCCGTAATGAAATACAACGGGACAAAGCAGACCGCGCCGATAACCAGCGTCCGCATCCAGAAAACCCGATGTTCGGACAGTTTGGCAAACAACTGTCTGCGTCCGATCAGCATACCCAACAGGAACAAAGAGGCAGTCTGGAAGAAACGTCCGTACCCCCATGCCCACAACAGACTGAACAACTGGCCGTCCCAAAGGTTGGACTTGACCATCGCCCAGAAATCCGGCTGCGAAAGGAACGGATACATACGTTGGCTATGCACACGCCAAACGCCGGCTGCCGGCACATAGTCAGGATTCATCATCGCATAGAAAAACTTGCCGAGTTCGAGCGGTTGGAGCATCAGGATAATAGCGGCAATGAGGACCGCCCGGTCGCTCCATTTGCAGACTAACACAAGCACCACGCCAATTATAGAATAAAGGACTAATATGTCGCCAGGGAAAAACGCCCCGTTGAAACAGCCGATAATGAACAAAAGGAAAAGCCGCCACAGGAAACGCAAGCGAAAGTCTTTGCCTTTCTTCGCCTGGTTGTTATATTGAATGAAGAAACTGAATCCGAACAGCAGAGAGAAAATCGCATAAGCTTTCCCGGAAAAGAGGAAAAACAATGTTTCCCATATCCCTTTATCCATCGCCTCCATAAAAGCCGAAGAAGCTGCCGGGAAGTCATAGAAATTAAAATGTTCGATGTTGTGTAGTAACATAATAGCCATAACGGCAAAACCGCGTAGTGCATCCACCACCTCGATACGAGGCGACTTAGCTAAAAGTCCGTGCTCCATTGATAATGATTTATGATTTTTAATTTATGATTTATGATTTACAATTTTACGAAAGGCAAAAGTAGATAAAGAAGTCATATAAAACAAAAAAAGCACCCTTTTAGGCGCTCTTTTTGTTTGCAGACTTAAAATAGATACTCGAACATAGTAACTTTAAAACGGTTTTTAATGTAGAAACGTCCACTTCCGCTTCTCGTTATAAAAGAAGCGAATACCGTGCCAAACTCGGCCCGGCGCACGACCTGTTTTTGTAAACTCTTCTATTTTAACAGATAAGTCACCCGGAATGTTTTACAGGAGCTAATTATTACAACGTTACAAATGGGGAATTGTGGACATACATGGGGAATTTTTCTACAAATACCGCTCCACAGCCTGGCCCACAACAACACCCGCCTGCCGGATCACTTCAGATAAAAGCCGCTTCCAACCTTCGTCTGTCAGTGCTTCGTCGTTCTTCTCAAGGATTCTCAGTTGGGCTACCAAGTCAGAAGCTCCCAACATGGTGAAAAGCGGGATCAGCTTATGGGAGATTTTGGCAGCCGGAACACGTTCGGTCTTCTCCAAAGCTTGTTGCAGCAACGAAACGCTCTTGTTCGTCTCCTCGGCAAAAGTCCGGATAATGGACGCGGAGGCTTCTTTGTCTTCACCAGCAAAAGCGGTAAGCGAATCAAAATTGAATTCGGGCGACACCTCGGCTTGTATATCTGCCTGCAACAGGTTATTCAACAAAGCGATCAACTGCTTAGCCGTGAAAGGCTTGTTCAGGAATCCGGTAAAGCCGACTTCCAGATAATGGGTATGCTCGTTTTCCACACTGGCCGAAAGCGCGATGACAGGCACGGTATCTGTACCGGGGACACCCGACGAACGAATGACGTTGAGCAGGCCGTAACCATCCATTCCCGGCATCTGTATATCGGTTATGATCGCGTCGAAAGAACTATTACGCAAAATATCGACCACGGCAAACGGATTTGAACAACTGGCGACCTCCACATGGTTCCGTTTCAAAAACTCTTCCGTCAATGCCAACTGCAACGGATCGTCGTCGACCAGCAAACAAAAGATTTCGCGTCCTCCGAAACTCCCGGTTTCCGTTTCGTCTTCCTCCTCTATGGCAGGCGTGGCAGGCAGTGTCTGCACTTCCGACTCCTGCAAAGGCAGGACAATCGTAAAATCACTTCCTTTTCCCGGAACACTCTTTAGCGACAAGGTTCCTCCCATCAGTTCGATCAGCTTGCGGGTAATGGAAAGTCCGAGACCGAAACCTTCTTCCTTTTCAGTTCCCGACAGACGGGCAAACTCGCCGAAAATCTTTTCCTGTTCTTCTTCCGGAATCCCGACACCGGAGTCGGAGACGGTAATTGACAATTGAGGATGGACAATGGACAATTGACAATTTAATTTGACTATTAAGACGATGCGCCCTTCGTGGGTAAACTTGACAGCGTTGGACAACAAGTTGCTGACTACCTGGCGGAGACGTATCGGATCACCGGAATAGATGCGATCCATCCCTTCCTCTTTCATATTCAGAACAAAAGCCAGTCCTTTCGCCTCGGCTATCGGACGGAAGCTCCCGTATATTTCGTTAAAAAGCGTACGCACGCTGAAGGGCACGTTCTGTATCTCCATCTGCCCCGATTCCAACCGATGAAAATCAAGCAAGCCGTTCACCAGCGAAAGGATATGATCGGCCGATCCGGTCATATTTTCCAAATAATAACGTTGCCTTTCGTCCGGACGACGGCGCAGCAACAGTTCGATATAACCGATTATGGACGAGAGCGGCGCACGGATATCGTGGCTGATCGTCAGCATCAGCTTCTCCCGGCTATGGAGCAGGTCTTCGGCATATTGCTTGGCTTTCTCCAATTGCTGCCGGTAATACTGGCTCCTGGAGATATCACGCGTGATCAGAATGATAAAGACCACCACGATAATCAGCGACAGGATAGCGATGCCGCCAATGAGATAAGAGGTTTCGCGCAGCACCTCCTGTTTCTTCACGACACGCTCCATCGACGCGTTCATCTCCTCTTCTTCTATATCGCGCAACATCTGGTTGATCCGGCTTGTGATGATACTGTTATTATAACGTAAATTAGCGGCACGCTCCAAAAGTTGGTCGACAAGCTGTTTACGCTGGTCGGCCACACTGTCCTGCAAATTTTTCAGGACTGTCACGATCGTGTCTGCCGGGTTGAAGGAGTTCACCAACGTATCAGTCACGATCTGCCGAGTCGTATTCACGATAACAGTCGAATCCTCTTTAGGCGGTGAGAATGCATCGGCAAGGCGGCGGAAAAAGCCGCGGTGCTTATGGGGCTGGGGAGTTTTCACGGAATCCTGGTGCACGATCACGCGCTCCTGTATTTCGACCTGCCGGATCATCGTATCTTGCCGGGCGATCACCTTCTCGATGTTTTGGGTGTACAGATGTTCCGCATTCGTCTCGCGCCAGGTTTCCAACAGGCGGCGCGTGTTCCAACGCTTCTGCTCGATCAGCATATCGATCGTGTCGATCTTGGGATATAGTGCGGGATTCGACACTAATGTACGCAAGGAATCCATATTCTGCAAAGCCTTGTTCAGCGTGCGGTTGAAATGCTTGATTTCCCCCTGCGGAAGCCCGACCATTTGTCCGAGTGCTTCGCTTTCGTAGAGCAATGACAAGGTGTTGGTCACGAGATAGACCTTCTCGCTCGATTTGTTGTTCGGGTCGTCTTCGCCGACAAACTGTTCGATGATGTTATAGATATAAACGACCGAACACACGGCTATCAGGATCAATAACAAGTATCCCAATATGACTTTACTTGTAATATGCCCGTTCTGTGCGCTCATCAGTCTTTCTTATAGGCCATTTTCCATTTGTCCAACATAACGAAATCCGCTTTCTTCAATCCAACCTTCCAGAACGGGACCGGTTCGTCGTGATCACCGAGAAACATACGGTCACGAACGGCAAAAGCAGGGTTGGTCAGGGCCAATGTGGAATCGGATACCGAAGTCCGGACACCGGCAATATCCAATACCGTATGGAACACGCTGTTCGTGCTGACCGGATACGCCCCGTGAGACATCGCCGTCCGGTATTTCTCCGGGAAAACGGTCCGATAATCGTCCGAAAACCAAATAATATACGGGATATGGAGCTGATAATAAGTCGGTATAGGCGAAGCATGCAGGTAACGGGCACGCGCATCATCGAAAATATCTTCTCCATGATCGCTCAGATAGAGCATCGACGCACAAACCTCCTTCTTTTTCAACATGTCGACAATCTCTCCCAAGACATAATCCGTATAACGGATCGAATTGTCATAAGCATTGCGCAGTTCCTTCTTATAAGACTGGCGAATGCCTTCGGCCTTATCCGGCGTATAAATCCGGAACTCGGCCGGATACCGCTCATGATAATTGAAATGCGACCCGTATGTATGGAGGACGATAAACATATCCTCGTCCGATTTATCCAGTTCCTTTTCCAAATACGGCAAAAGGGCGGCATCGTGCAACGAGGTCAGATACGATCCGGTGTTGAACGTGCTCATATCAATAAACGTATCGGCCTCCCGGTAGAAAGCCCCGATCATCGAAGTGGTCAGTTTCTGGTTGGCGATGACAAGCGTACGGAAACCGGCTTCCTTGAAAGCGGTGACAATGCTTTTCTCGTCATATATCACGCCATAGTTTTCCGCGCTGGCGGCAGACAGGATGATCGGTACGCTTTTGTGCGTATTGTTGGATTGCGTCACGACATCCGTAAAATGCACCAGGCCATCGAGCCCCTTCATCCGCGGAGTCGTATTGCGTTCATATCCATACAAGCTCCATTCCATAGCCCGCGAAGTCTCTCCCACCACAAGCACGTAAATCTCGCGCTTGCCATCCGCCTGTCCCGTCCGGACCGAGTTGAACTTAAAATCGGCGGAAGAGATCGAATAGTTGGCGTTTTTGTTCGATTTGGTAATCGCAAAATAGAGATTATAAAGCGCATTGACCGGATAGACATCGTTCTTGAGCGAGAAACTGTGCTTTTGCCAAGAAGGCAGAAAGCAAAGCAGCACCCCTACCCCGAAAAGTCCTAAGCTTCTGAACGCCCACCGCTTGCGAAACACGGCGGTCAACCTGTCTTTCATGAGGACCGAACGCGTAGCCAGCCACAAGGTAGGAAGCGTATAAAAGAAAAAGACGCAAACGATGACAAGAAAAATATTCCCTAATAATTCGCTTGCCTCGGAAGCATTCGAACTTGTCAGGTTCAGGAACATGTCCACCGCTATCACCGACTCGCCGAAAAGATACAACAGGACCAATTGCCCTCCGTCCAATATGATTTTCGGCAACAGACACCAGACCACCACTCCAGGTTTACGCGCCAGCAGCAAAACTCCCATCCAGAACGCCAGCGGCATGACGATAGAAGCAAGGCCCACCGGAACAGGCAAAGGCTCTGTGAACAGAAAAACACAGTTCGGAATGATGAAAAGCAAGCCGAACAAGAAATATAAGTGTTCCTGTGAAGATATCCAACGCAAAATATTAGTAAAGTACCTCATCGATTTTTGCCTAAAAAGCCTAATTTTATCAACTATTCTTATCACTATTCCACAACAGTACTGCTGCAATCGGCAAAAATAAGCGTTATCCATCACATACACATACAGAAGAAGCACAAAAAAAGTTATTTCAATGTCTGCCTTGCCCGATATCATTTCGTCAGCAAAACAGTCACTCCCCAGCCCAAATAGAAACGTTAAAAAATATTACCCGCTATAGTAATTCCAAATATATGGGGTACTAATCCGATTTACATGGGGTCGTAATGACATTTTGATATTTTAAAAATCATGCAAATGCTTTCAATAATCTTGCAATATGCTGGTAGCAGAACTTTGTTGCTTCCGACTGTCGCTTTTTATTTTTAATTTCGGGCAACCGAAAAAGGGGAAGATTATTTAAAATCATCAATAATAATTAAGGTAAAGACAAAATGAAAAGACAAATCATGCTGCTATCGGCTTGTACGGTCGCTTTGCTGAGTGCTTGTTCGTCGAACACACGCATCGCAAACGAAGTATATGCCCTGTCTCTTATACACATCTGACGCTGCCGACGACTAGTCG
>OWKE01000962.1_pt1 | contig 12204 bp, 6 predicted proteins | sample 1732631 | NCBI WGS metagenome assembly OWKE01 (sample SAMN05065736, study PRJEB22554) | human gut metagenome | biome: ENVO:2100002; feature: ENVO:00000062; material: ENVO:00002003 | host: Homo sapiens | place: USA | reverse complement strand
TCGACTAGTCGTCGGCAGCGTCAGATGTGTATAAGAGACAGAAAATCTATCGACCGGATTGCCAAACCGAGTGCCCAGATACTGGAAGCCAAACAAAAGATATTATTCCAGTTAGGTACACAATCTTTTGCCAACGCCGACTTCGAACAGGCTCTTAAATACCTGAACCAGTCTATCGCTATCGGACAATACAACCGCCAGACCAAAGCAGACGCTTACTACTGGTGTGGAGAGTCATATTATCGTCTCAACCGAATGGTAGAGGCAGCCCGCGATTTCAACGCCTACCTGCAACTGACCACCCAGCCCAATAACGAAATGTACGCGTTGGCTAATTACAACTTGGGCTATATCGCTTTCCATCGGAAAGACTATACACAGGCAAGCAACTATTTCCAAAAATATATCCAATTGGAAAAAGGAGAAAACACAACGGCGCTTGCCGACGCTTACAACCGTATTGGTGACTGCCACCTCCATGTACGTAACTTTGAAGAAGCCAAACATTACTATTCGCAAGCCGAGCAAATGAATACTCCTTCAGGAGATTATTCTTTCTATCAACTCGCTCTCGTATCCGGCTTACAGAAGGACTACACCGGTAAAATCACTTTATTGAACCGTCTGGTCGGCAAATATCCCGCTTCACCTTATGCTGTAAACGCCATTTATGAGAAAGGGCGTTCCTATGTGCTAATGGATAACAACAATCAGGCTATCACCTCCTTCAAGGAACTGCTGAACAAATATCCCGAAAGCCCGGTCAGCCGGAAAGCTGCCGCAGAAATCGGTTTGCTGTTTTATCAGAAAGGAGATTATAACCAAGCGATCGAAGCATATAAGCAAGTTATCGAGAAATATCCGGGCAGCGAAGAAGCACGCCTCGCCATGCGTGACTTGAAGTCTATTTATGTAGACTTGAACCGTATTGATGAGTTTGCCGCTTTAGCGAATGCCATGCCGGGACATATCCGTTTCGACGCCAACGAACAGGATTCGCTTACGTATACCGCTGCCGAAAAGATTTATATGAAAGGCAGAATGGAAGAAGCCAAAACAAGCCTCAACAAATACCTGCAGACTTTCCCCGAAGGAGCTTTCAGTCTGAATGCACATTACTATCTCTGTCTGATCGGCAGTGAACAGAAGAATTATGATATGATTCTCCTCCACTCCGGCAAGTTATTGGAATATCCGAATAATCCATTTGCGGAAGAAGCACTTATCCTGCGGGCGGAAGTACAGTTTAACCAACAAAATACGGCAGAGGCACTGGCAAGTTACAAAATGCTGAAAGAGAAAGCAACCAATGTAGAAAGACGCCAGCTTGCCGAAACAGGTATCCTGCGTTGTGCCTTCCTGTTGAGAGACGATGTGGAAACAATCCATGCCGCTACCGATTTACTGGTAGAGCCCAAGCTTAGTCCGGAACTAAGAAACGAAGCGCTCTATTACCGTGCCAAAGCTTATACTAACCAAAAAGCTGGCAAGAAAGCAATGGACGATTATCGCGAATTGGCTAAGGACACACGTAACTCTTACGGTGCCGAAGCGAAATATCAGGTTGCCCAAGGGCTTTACGATGCCAAAGAATATGCTGCTGCGGAAAAAGAACTTCTCAACTACATCGAACAGAGTACCCCTCACGCTTACTGGCTGGCACGCAGCTTTGTCCTTCTATCCGATGTTTATCATGCGACAGGCAAAGATCTGGACGCACGCCAATACCTATTGAGCCTGCAACAGAACTATCAAGGTAACGACGATATTGAGAGTATGATTGAAAGCAGACTTCAGAAACTGAAAACTGAAAATTGAGAATCTAAAAAACAGAAATGATATGAAACGAGCTTTTTATATAATAGGAGGACTTACACTGGCAATCTCAATACCGTCAGCTCTTCAAGCCCAGACTACCCAACCCAAAGATACGACCATGAACCGTACTGTCGTTGTGGAACAAGAATATAATCCGGATATTATGGACGCCTCGAAAGTGAACGTCCTGCCCAAAGTGGAAGAACCGACAGTCAGCAAGAAAAATGTGGAATACGCCACGACATTCTTTCCGGCGACCTCCGTTCCAGCAGGTCTGATGCGCCCCTATACCGGAAAAGAAACACAACCCGGCAGCACTCCCGGATATGTGCGTGCCGGTTATGGCAATTACGGCAATCTCGATGTACTCGCCAATTATTTATTCCGCTTGTCTGATAAAGACAAACTGAATGTACGCTTCCAAATGGATGGGATGGACGGTAAACTGACCATTCCTTTCACCGACAGCGAGAAATGGAATGCATTCTATTACCGTACACGTGCCAACGTAGATTATACACACCAGTTTAACAAGCTGGATTTGAATATTGCCGGTAACTTCGGACTGAGTAATTTTAACTTCAAACCGGGAAGTGCGAACAGCAAGCAAAAGTTTACATCCGGAGATTTTCATGCCGGCATTCATTTCATCGATGAAACCGCTCCCCTGCGTTTCAATGCCGAGACGAATCTGTTGATGTACGAACGTCAGCACAATATGCTCAATGAACATACAGACAATACATCGCTTAAAGAAACAATCATACGTACCAAAGGAGATGTCACAGGAGCGATCAACGACCAGCAATCGGTTACTATTGCATTAGCTATGAACAATTTCTTGTACAGCGGATATACAAAGAATATCTCCACTGGAGATGAATACTTCAAGAATTATACAACCCTCCTTCTGAATCCTTATTACGAACTGGATAATGATGACTGGAAATTACACGTCGGCGCCAATGTGGACTTATCTTTCGGATTCGACAAAACATTCCGCGTATCACCGGACATCACTGCACAATACATATTCTCTGACAGCTATGTAGTTTATGCCAAAGCAACAGGAGGGAAACTTCTCAATGATTTCCGCAGATTGGAGAGTATTTGTCCTTATGGCGAACTACCGGACGCCCATCTTTCTTCCACCTGGGGATATGTGCAACGTCCTTACGATACATACGAACAAATTAATGGTACGCTCGGATTCAAGGCCAGTCCTTATCCGGGAGTATGGTTCAATATATACGGAGGCTACCAGAACTTGAAAAATGACTTATCTTATTCAGCTTTCGGAAGAGCGAGTGTTACCCATTTCGAATCTTATCTGAATTTCTCGCAAGATAATACAGACAATCTTTATGTCGGAGGTGAAGTTAGTTACGACTATAAAGAAATCGTGTCTTTATCTGCCAAGTACACTTATCGTAAATGGGACAGCAAAACAGAAGAATATCTGTTGGCTGTAAAACCTGCCAGCGAAATGTCTTTCAACGTTCGTATTCATCCGATTTCCGCCTTGAATATCAATCTCAGCTATGACTACATCAACAGGGAAGAAGTGGAAGGATACGCAAAAATGGCTGCTATCAATGATTTGCACATTGGGGCAAGCTATAATGTGTTCAAAGGAGTATCGGTCTATGCGCAAGTACACAATCTGCTGAACAAGAAGTATCAATACTATTTAGGTTATCCTGCCGAAGGATTCAATTTCCTAGGGGGCCTGAGTTTCCGGTTCTAAAGTCAGCAAAAAGATAAATCATAGCAAAATAAATCAGTTCCGGCTTAATCTATTACACACGCCAATGTAGTCAGATTAAGCCGGAACTAGTTTTATCAATCAGATTTTATCTTTCTAATCTATCGCAAAAATACTTTAATTATTTTATTCAGCCTTTATATATACTACCGAACGTCCTGTCCCATACTTTCTCAAAATGCCTTGCCCAATAAAAGTATTTATATCTTTCAATGCCTGTGTTTTTGTCTTTCCGACAAGTGAAGCATAATCCTGTCGGTTAATACACGGATTCTTCACACGAAAGGGAGAATGATAACGTTGCAATACCAATTCACTCTCAATATCCTTCTTAAACTGACGGTTTATTCTCAAATTAATGTCTTTAAGAGATACTGATGGTGAACGTAAGTCTTTTGGCTTAGTCACTTCTTTGTCCACACTCAAAGAAAGAGTAAAATAGCCAATATCACCCAATTCAACGGAAAATCCTTTCAAAAGCAAATGCCGTAATTCTTTCGAGATAGCTTCTATGATACCCACCACTTGCGCATGAGGCATACGCTGAAATGCTACAACTTGATCTGCAATTTCTTCGGCAGTATAACTACCCTTCAATACCACACGTGCATGTAAAGGCAACACTTCCCCTTCCTTGTCAGGATTAGGTGTTTCGTAAAGGTCATAATTAACACTCATTACTCATTTGTTTTTCATTGGGGAAGATTATTCTTTTCATCCTCATATACTATTTACTTCATTGGCTAGTCAGTTTTCGTTCAACAATTGTTAAACGAAAACTAAAATACTAACGAGACAAATGTACGTAGAATATACAGACATTAATCTATACTAACCAACATTTTATTTTATCCGATAGGTTTTCCTAGTGAATGTAAACATATTTACCCACAACTTCAAAAGTGGCTTCCTGTACTATCACAAAGCGTTTTATAGCATTTTGTGCACCTTATTTGGAGAATATTGCACATCTGTTTTCCACACCTCATCTAACTTTGCAGTATTGTTAAAAGCCAACAAATCCATTAATTGTTGACCTTACTTCAAATGAAGCAGATTATTAACTTAACATATTATTAATCTTTCATTATTAACCTAATTAAATTAAACAGTATGAGAAACGCGCGTAATTTAAGATTCCGTTTTCTTATTATGTTTCTTTTGTTCATACCAATGATGTATGCCTTACCCCCTGAAGGTATTACTATCAAAGGTAAAGTAACGGATGAAACACTCAAAGAAGGTGTTCCCGGTGCTAATGTAACTGTAAAAGGTACAAGCATAGGAGCTATTACAGATTTCGACGGCAACTTTACAATCGTCGTTCCAAACAGAAAGTCGGTGTTGAGTATCTCCTTTATCGGGTATGTAACCCAAGAAATAGTAGTGGGAGACAGGAAATTTATCACAGTCACCTTGAAAGAAGACTCGCAGAACCTTGGTGAAGTAGAAGTGGTAGCTATCGCCTACGGTAATCAGGACAGGAGAATGCTTACGAGTGCCGTCTCCTCTATTGACAACAAGGAGTTGATAAAATCACCGGCAACAAGTATCACGAACATCCTTGCCGGTGCATTGCCGGGGGTATCTTCAGTACAGACTACCGGACAACCGGGTAAGGATGCCGCCGCCATTTACGTACGTGGTGTCGGTTCATTGAATGATTCACAGTCCAAGCCCTTAATTCTGGTAGATGGTGTCGAACGTGCCTTTTCACAGATTGACCCGAATGAGGTAGAAACTATCTCCGTGTTGAAAGATGCCTCTTCTACCGCAGTGTTCGGAGTAAGAGGCGCGAATGGTGTCATACTGATTACTACCCGTAGAGGTAAATCGGGAAAGACACAAATATCCGCCAGTACCAAGCTAGGATTGCAGCAACCCATTTCACTGGTAGAGCAGACAGGCAGTTACGAATTTGCACGGTTCTGGAACATGAAGCAGGAAATGGATCATGTCACCAATCCCAAACTTTACTTTACTCCGGAACAGATAGAGGCTTATCGTACAGGCTCCGACCCTATCATGTACCCTAACATGGATTGGAAGAAGTATATCTTCCATAATCTCTACCTCCAAAGCCAGAACAACGTCAACATTTCCGGTGGTAACGACAATGTACAGTATTTCGTATCGGTAGGTTATACGTATCAGAACGGACTACTGAAAGAACTTCCCGGACAGTTGTATGACAACAACTACCGCTACAACCGCTATAACTATCGTGCCAATATCGACGCGAACCTGACCAAGACCACTACCATGAAATTGGGTGTAGGCGGTGTGCTAGGCAAGATACAAGAACCACGCGACGTTCAGTCGGGTACAGGTAACGACCCGAATGCTTGGGTGATAGCGCAAATATGGTCACATCCTTTTGCCGGACCGGGGTTTATCAATGGAGTACGTACATTGGTTCCCGATGACCTGGTACCCTTAGGAGAAGTAATGCGCGATGGTATGTTCGTATTCTACGGAAAAGGATACAACCAAACGTATGACACGACGTTGAATATGGACTTGGACATCACACAGAAATTAGATTTCGTCACTCCGGGACTGAGCGTTTCCGTCAAAGGAGCCTACGACAATCAATTCAAGTTATATAAGGAACGTGCCGGAGGAGCCATAGAATCACAAACAGTATACTACCAATCATATTTCGACTCGAACGGGAATATGCCCCAGACCGATCCCGATTACGACAAGACACATATTTTCGTACCTTCCGGCAGCGATACTCCGCTGACCTATTCGGAAAGTAGCGGACGAGCACAAAACTGGTACCTCGAGGGACGTATCAACTATGATCGTATGTTCGGCGATCATAAAGTGTCCGGACTCATCCTGTACAACCAATCACGCAATTACTATCCGGACAGCTACACTTATCTGCCGCGCAACTATGTAGGACTGGTGGGACGTGCCACGTATGCCTATCAAAGCAAATACCTGCTCGATGTAAACGTAGGGTATAACGGCTCGGAAAACTTTGCTCCGGGTAGCACACGTTTCGGTATCTTCCCTTCTTTCTCAGCTGGCTGGATAGCCACTGCCGAGAAATTTATGGAAAACCAGAAAGTAGTGGATTACTTAAAGCTCAGAGCTTCCTGGGGACGTGTAGGTAACGACAAAGGCGTAAATTCCCGCTTTATGTACATGCCTGCCGTATGGGGTGGCTCAGGAAGTTACAGTTTCGGTATTAATAATCCCATATCCCAATCGGCAGCCGCCATCTCAAGTATGGGTAATCCGGAAGTGACTTGGGAAACTGCGGAGAAACAGAACTACGGTATCGATCTTAAGTTCTTCAACAGCCGCCTGTCTGCAACTTTCGACTATTTTATCGAACACCGCACGGGGATTCTTATTTCTCCAGAATCTACTCCGAACATTATCGCAACCTCTCTGCCTAACCTCAATATAGGTAAGGTAAACAATCACGGTTACGAAATCTCTTTGGGCTGGCGCGACAGGATAGGTAAGAATTTCGGTTATTACGTAGATGCCAACGTCTCCTTTGCCCGCAACAAGATCCTTTATATGGACGAAGTACCCAAGCAGTTCTCTTATATGAACCATACCGGCGGTTCTACGGGACGTTACAGCAGATTGTACAACTTTGTCCGTCTTTATCAGTACAGCGACTTTACTACCGGTGCCGGTGGCGAGTTAGTTTTAAATCCGGAACTTCCGCAACCCTCCGTGAAGGTATATCCGGGCGATGCTATGTACGCTGACCTCAACGGTGATCATGTCGTAGACGGTAATGACAAATGTGTGACCGGCTTTGCCACCCGCCCGGAATATGTATTCGGCATGAACATGGGTTTCAACTGGAAAGGCTTTGACCTCTCCATGCAGTGGGTAGGCTCCAAGAACGTCAACAGAATGTACGAAATCGAATACCGTATCCCGTATACCAATGCAGGAAAGCGCGGTCTGCTAACCTACTTTTATGATGGTTGTTGGACAGAGGAGAACCAATTGGGTGCTGTCTATCCGCGTGCATCGGAAACTTCGGAAAGCTGGAATTCCGAGCCCTCTACTCTTTGGCTGGCAGATGCTTCTTATCTCCGCCTGAAAAGTCTGAGCCTCAGCTACACGCTCACCGGAAAAAAATTCTTGAAGAAACTGGGACTTACTTCACTCGGATTCAATTTCAGCGGTTATAACCTGCTGACTTTCTCACCGCTTAAATACCTTGACCCGGAAAGTAACCCTGACAACTATGGAGAGTATCCGCTGATTAAGGTGTACAGCTTTGGTTTAAATCTTAACTTCTAAAAGAACAACTTTATGAATAGTATATTAAAAGGATTCATGGCACTAGGATGCCTGCTAATGGCTTCTTCCTGCTCTGAAATCAGTTTCGGAGATAAATTTCTGGGCAATCAGCCTGAAAGTTCCGGAGCAACCACCAAAGAGATGTTTTCTTCGAGAATAAATGCCGAAAAGGTGCTGACAAAAGCATATACCGGATTACCTTACGGGCTGCCCACCACTTCCGACTGGAAGTTAGGTGTGAACATCCTCGAATCTCTCACTGACTTATGTTACAGTTTTCGAGACAACATCAACGACGGTCCTCTAAAACTTTATTATAACGGCGCACTCAGTCCCACCAACGTTCCCCGAAGTGCAGCCTACCGTTATGGAAGTAAAGCCGACTGGACTGCCATCCGCTACGCCTGGTGCTATATCGAGAATGTAAAAGATGTGCCCGATATGTCGGAAAGTGAAAAGAGCCAACGTATCGCTGAAGCGAAAACCGTTATAGCCCTTTGTTACTTCGAGATGCTTCGCTATGTAGGCGGCGTGACGTGGATAGACCACTATGTAGACGTCAACGAGGAGATGAACTTCCCCCGCATCACATTCGCCCAAACCGTGGAGAAGATTGTAGCTTTGCTCGACGAGGTCATCAACTCCAACTTAAAGTGGAAACAGGATGACGCGGATGACGGACGTATGACCAAGGCGGGAGCTATGGCACTGAAATTCAAAGTACTGCAATGGGCTGCCAGCCCCACTTTCAACTCTGACAAGAAATGGCATCCCCAAGCGGACGAATATACCTGCTACGGCAACTATAGCGCCCAGCGTTGGGAAGCTGCAAAGGCAGCAGGCGAGGCTTTCTTTGCGGAAGTGCAAAGACAAGGCGGATACTCGCTGATCCAGCCGGAGGAAGATACTCATCGGGCAAGACGTCTTGCCTACCGCCGGGCATACTATAATCGTGGCGGTACGGAAATACTGATCTCTACCCGTCATGGATATGATGTCAACACTATTTGGGAGTATATCGACAGCCGTCCTTGGGGGTATCTTCCTACATTAAACTATGTCGATATGTTCTCTTGGGCGGACGGAACCGATTTTCCGAAAGACTTCAACTGGCAGTCTCCTTCCCGTCAGCCTTTCTTTACCGTGGGTGATATGGAACCTACCCGTGACCCGCGCCTGTATGAAAATGTGGCTTGTCCGGGAGACACCTATTGCAATGGAACAGTCGCCCCTGTCCATCTCAATCATCCCAACTACAAAGCCGGTAGCGGATTCATGACCATGAAGTTCATCTTACAAGAGAACAGTGACCGTGAAGGGCCGATACAGTGGCCTCATACCCGTCTGCCGGAAATCATGCTGGGATATGCGGAAGTACTCAACGAAGTGAATAAACGTCCGAACGATGAAGCCTACAAGTTGGTGAACGATGTACGGAAGAGAGTAGGTCTCTCCGAACTTCCCAAGAACATGAATTACGATGAGTTTCTGGAAGCCGTACTGAGAGAAAGAGCGCTGGAATTGGGATTCGAAGAGGTACGTTGGTTCGACCTTGTGCGCAGAGGTCGTGAAAACGATTTCAGAAAGCAACTGTACGGACTGCGGAGCAGAGGTAACGACCAACACAATCCCACAGCGTTCACTTTTGAGAAAGTAGAATTAAGCGACCGCTATTGGGTAGACAGTTGGGATACCAAATGGTATCTGGCTCCGATACCTCAAGACGAAATCAACAAGAGATATGGAATGACCCAAAATCCGGGTTGGTAAATTGATACGCAAACTAATATTCTATTGAACAATGAATAAAATAAACTATATATTAACCACTCTACTCCTGGGAGGTGCGGTAGTTCTGAACGCGCAGACACCAGCAACGGTATCGGATATGCAGCTGGCTGACACCTTGAGCGTAGGATACCGTATAAACGTATCTTCCCAGACCAGTAGTTATTCTGTCAACGGAGTCAATGCTTCTGCATTCGAAAAATCTCCGCATATAGACATCAGCAAAGCACTATATGGGAAAGTAGCCGGTCTGAACGTATATCAAGGCGCAGGCTCGTCAGCCGACAACGTTTCTTCTCTCTCCATACACGGTCATGCTCCGTTAGTGTTGATCGACGGTTTTCCTCGCGACATCACCGATATTAGTTCTATGGAGATCGAATCGTGCTACGTACTGAAAGACGCCGCTGCTGCTGCCCTCTATGGTATGCGCGGTGCTAACGGTGTAATATTGATTACGACCAAACGCGGCACAAGCAATGGACTAAAAGTAAAGGTAGACTATAACTTCGGCGTTAACACCCAGTTCCGCTCTCCTGACTTTGCAGACGCCTATACGTATGCGAACACTCTCAATACCGCACTGAGTGGAGACGGTCTGTCCGCACGCTACAATATCCGGGAATTGGAGGCTTTCCGTACAGGTATTTACCCATACGACTATCCGAACGTAGACTGGTGGGAAGAAACGTTGAACAAAACCGGATTTACACATAACCTAAAAATGGCTTTCAGCGGAGGTGGCGAAAAGTTCCGTTTCTATACCGTAGTAGATTACTATCGTGACCGTTCGATGCTGAAGAAAAATACGGAAGACACACGTTACGACACCACGCCCACAGATACACGCTTAACTGTGCGTACCAATCTGGACGTGAACGTGACTAAAAGTACTTATCTGAAACTCGGAATCGCTGGAAAACTGAAAGAACTTCGGGGAACCCGTTACGGGCGTAACGCTATCTTCAATGACATTTACGGCATTCCTTCGGCCGCATTCCCCATCCGTCATGAAAACGGCATCTTTGGAGGAAGTTCAGTCTATGGAGACAAGAACCCGATTGCCTTACTGAAACATTACGGACATATCCGTAATGTATACGGAAGCCTGCTCGCCGACTTGAGCGTCCGCCAAAAACTGGACATGCTGACCAAGGGATTGGCAGTCGAGGCGGCTATTTCTTTCGATAACATCGGAGGAATGTATGAAACCAGCAGCAAAAGTTACCGTTATATGAACAGCGGAGCCAGTATTTCCGACGATGGCACATTGATAACCACTCCTACTATTTGGGGCACAGACTCCGAAACCTTGGGACACAGCCAGCCTTTTGAAAACCTGTTGTTCAGAAGCAACTTCCAGGCAAAAGCGGACTATAGCCGTACCTTTGACAAACACCGGGTAGGAGGAGCATTGATTTACGACATGCAGTCAGTAAATAGAAACGGCAGAAACAATTCACAAAAAAATCTGTCAGTTTTAATGAATGCCACCTATACTTACGACGACCGTTATACCCTTAATGCCGTATTCAACCGTTCCGGTTCGGCATATTTGCCGGATGGAGACAAATTCGCGAACTATCCTGCCATATCTGCCGCCTGGATCGTATCCAACGAAGCATTCATGGAGAAAATAACTCCGATTAATATCTTCAAGATTCGTGCCTCCTATGGTCTTTCCGGTTGGGATGGAAACTTGAGCCACGAATTATGGCGCCAGTCATACGGTTATGCTGCAGGTTACAACTTCGGCGAAAACGCCGGAAGCGTTTCAGGAGGTAGCGAAGGTAACTTGCCAGTAGTCGGATTGGTAGCGGAGAAATCCCAAAAAGCGACTTTCGGATTTGATCTTTCCGCTCTCAACAACCGGTTAAATGCTACTGTGGAAGGTTTCTACGAGAAACGTTCGGATATACTTGTGTCCGGCGCCAATTCCACGTCCGGCATCATCGGTGTCACGGTGGGGCAAGTAAACGAAGGAATCTATAAATACAGAGGATTTGATGCCTCTTTGAACTGGAATGACAAAGCCGGTGATTTCCATTACAGTATCGGAGCAACCATGTCGTACTTGAACTCGGAAGTAGTCAATGTAAACCAAGCCTATCAAGAGTATGACTACTTGTACACCAAAGGCAACCGTGTGGGACAGATGTACGGTCTGGAAGCAATAGGATTCTTCAACAGTCAGCAGGAAATCAACAACAGCCCGCAGCAAACATTCTCAGGCATCGCTCCCGGTGACGTGAAGTATAAAGACCAAAACGGTGATAACCGCATTGATGAAAAAGATGTGGTAAAAATGTTCGGTTCCTCACTACCACGTTTCTACTTCGGATTCAATCTGAATTTCTCCTATAAAAGATTCGAACTCTCTGCCGACTTCCAAGGAATGACCGGTGTAACAGTCTCTCTACTTGACAGCCCGCTTTACCGACCGCTTGTGGACAACGGAAACATCTCGAACACGTTCCTGAACGAGGAAGTTTACTGGACCTGTCTCTTATACACATCTCCGAGCCCACGAGACGCGTAGTAATCTC
>OWKE01000949.1_pt1 | contig 12358 bp, 9 predicted proteins | sample 1732631 | NCBI WGS metagenome assembly OWKE01 (sample SAMN05065736, study PRJEB22554) | human gut metagenome | biome: ENVO:2100002; feature: ENVO:00000062; material: ENVO:00002003 | host: Homo sapiens | place: USA | reverse complement strand
ACGAGATTACTACGCGTCTCGTGGGCTCGGAGATGTGTATAAGAGACAGCCAATCAACTACTTTTGCTACAATATCATTCTGACGAACTACAATAAACTCTTCGCCGTCTAATTTTACTTCTGTGCCGGCGTACTTGGAATAAATTACTTTATCACCAACTGCAACCTGCATCTCAACCTCTTTACCATCTACAATTCCGCCAGGTCCAACTGCAATGATCTCCGCCTGCTGTGGTTTCTCCTGTGCGTTACCCGGTAATACAATTCCTGATTTTGTTGTCTCCTCTGCTTCGAGCTGCTTTAATACGACTCTGTCTCCTAAAGGTGCTAACTTCATTCTAAAAACCTCCTTTTTGATTTCCTGTTACTAGCACTCGCTATATTCGAGTGCTAACCATATGCATAATATATTTCATTTTCTTTGGATATGCAATATAGAGCGTTTCTGTATTTTTGTCTATTTTCATATTATTCTTTTATTTTCTTTCTTATTCTCTTATTTTCTCGCTTTTTGTATTTTCTTACTTTCCCTTTTCTTTTTCCCGCAATTCCTGTAAAATATAAGAAAAAGAAAATAACGTAAAGGTAGTAATGGTATCAACGAGACAAACACAAATATATCTACACATTTATAGTAATGAACGACCTTTACAATTTGATCCTTTTTTATAGTTTATTCCTTTGGATATCGAGCGTAAAAGAACCGATCTTAATGGGAATTATTTAGTTAATGAACGAATACATTCCACTTCTTCTGCCGAATAAGGGGTCCCATCACTACGGAATATATCGTGGAACCACAATAGAGGTTCAGAAACATCAAGTAATGGAGTGTCCCATGCATAGATCGTATTTGTTTTTCCGGCTACAAGTCCCCAGTTTATTGCACCGATATTTTCTTTCTTTAGCATTGGCATAATATCTTGGAAAGTACTATTTTGAGTACGTGCCATATATTCCGTGCAAATCATCGGACGGCCATATTGCTTCAATGTGTCAATGAGCCGTTGATGCGAATCCAGACCTTCATACGTATGATAGGTTATCACATCCGAGTTTTCCAACTGAAACTTATTCAGATTAGTCAAACTCATATCCCAGACTCCGGCCGACAAGGGTTGCGACGGGTTAACTGTTCGTCCCCACGTAAATATATTCTGCAATAACGGCAGACTTCTTTCACCGTATCTATATCCGCCCGAACCACCGGGCTCATTATATAAATCCCACAACACAATTCTCTTATCATCCTTAAAAGTGGTAAGAATGTCTTTCACATAATTCTCCAAGACCGGAAGTATCACTGCCGGATCACCTTTATAATACAAATCTCCCGGATCACGCGCCCATCCCGAATTGTGTACTCCCGGCTGTGGTTCCGGCTGTTTGCCAGCCTGATATACAGGATTCCAACAATCATCCAGGAAGACGAAGATGGTAGAGATATGATGCTTGTCGGCAATAGTAAGGTATTCATTGATACGTTTCTTAAAGCCTTCCTTATCTGTTTCCCAAACCAGGTGATGCAAATATACGCGCATACAGTTCATACCTATTTCTTCCGCCCAACCCAGTTCACGATCAATAGTAACCGGATCAAAAGTATCTGCCTGCTACATCTCCATTTGGTTGATTGCCGTGCTCGGAATAAAATCACACCCACGAAGCCATCCCCATTGCTGATACCATTCATTAGCCTGCTCTTTCGTCCAGACTTCACGAACAGAGACTGTTTTCTGACTGCAGGCAATTAACATAATGCTAATAAAAAATGAGAGTAATATCTTTTTCATAATCGAATTTTACTTTATCTAATTAGAAACCTTTATTCATTTTCTCCATGTAAATATAACCATATCCCCCGGTTCAACCGCTATCGTAGAACCATCCGGACTTACAGTTGAGCCATCCTTCAGCACTCTGCTAACAGAACCATCCACATCAATTGCCAGATTCATCACATTACGAAAGTCTTTATTTACAACTACAAGATATTGGTTACTACCTTTCTCCAAGAAAGAGACAACAGCACCGGTATCACTCGTAGTCAATGATTTTATAGGAGTCGGCAGACTTCCCAAAGCTGTCGTTCCTTCCGGTATTTCACTTCCGGTATGAGATACTGAAATTACTTGTGCTCCCAAGAATATACCCGCAAGTTGTTGTACTTCCTGATTAACAGTCTTGACCAAATTATAAACTTCGGTCGGTTCGTCATGTTGAAGTCCGCGATAGGTAAAATACTGGATTGCCTGCGCACCATAAGCCAAATCACTGAAGACTTGTAATCTCAACTCGGGCAATGTCGGTATCTTATAAAAATGAGTTTCATCAAGCTTGTGGGAAAGTGCAAGTGCAAATGCCCAGAACGGCTTATTATTCTCTTTAGCAGCAGCCGATATTTCTTCCAGATTCCGATACCAGTCCGGACGGACAATGCTGGGAGCACCATTTATAGATACAATAGGATAATTGTCAAACGAAATAAATGGAACAGGAACTTGTTCTATAAACGACTTTATATTTTCAGAATAAAGTTCTTTCCCCCATGCCCAATTGGGGTATAAATTTATATAACAAGGATGATGGCTGTCGATGGTTTTAATCTTCTTCACCAATTCGCCCAAGCCCGGCAAATCATTCACTTCCGGTTCATCCTTCAAATGGTAGGCATACAAAGCCGGATGATTCATCATCGCTTTTACGACCTCTTCGGCAGTACCAACAGACAAGAGGTCCTTACAAGAAGTTATCATTTTCACTCCGGTCTTCTGTGCGGCGTCAAGCACCTTCAATGTTGTTTCCAAATCATCATACCATCCCAGATAAATATTAATGCCGGATGCTTTCATCACCGGGAATTTCTCCAGCGACTTATCTGCTTCCACTCCGGTCCATGCTATAATCGGAAACTCTCCATCAGTTGTAGGAATATAAGAATTACCCTGCATGATCTCAATTTCCTGTGTCTTCACTCCGTTAGGCACCACACGGAATACAGCTGTACGTCCGGTTCCTGTATTTGCATTTGCAGTAATTGTCACAGTTCCGTTTCCACTCCCTTTGGCCGGTGAGATGGTAACCCAAGACTGATCCGTCTCGTTTACAAATTTCCATTCCGTATTAGACTTTATCGAATAAACCTCCGTAAAACCGTCATTACCGATCTGTAACTTCTCCAAATTTCCGGAAATAGAAAAAGAGGCTTTCTCCGGGTCCATCGAACAGGACATCAATACCATTGGCAACATTGAAAAAAAGAATGCGACCAGTAATTTCTTACTATATGTTTTCATTGATATATACATAATTCTATTAAATATTAAATTAAAGACTATTAATCTTGACCCCCTCTTAATTATAAGGAGTCAATCGTATCACTTCTTTGGCTTTATCAATATGTATCGTATAAAGTCCGGCTTTAAAATCAGGACCGGGAATCAGATCGCCAGGGGCACTTCTCGTAATCAGGTTAGCAGGTTCAACCGTATACAGATTCTTCGTGTCCTCCTCTTGTGCCCAACCATATCCTCTAAAGAACTTAAATCCCATAGTCTGGTCGATATACACAACTGCTTCAAAAGCACTTGCACCTACCTTCTTAAAGAAGAACCATTGGTGAGGATATGCGAAATCCCAAGCAAGTGTAGCCACATAAGGTTCACGCGGGAATCCAACTCCAGTACCAACAATATACATCACTTCCGGATAAAAGACATCCCGCGGCCGCTCCATATACATAAAACCGTTTGATGTATTATATTTCAAATTATAAAGTACCGACGGACCATCGAATTTTGCTTTGCTTCCTGAAACATCTTTAAAGAATTCCGGCCGGAGCATGTTAGTGACATCACTACCAAAACCTATAAAATTAATCTTGGCACTTTCCACCAGCTGAACATCCAACTGGACATATCCTCCTCCCACATCAAAGAAGCGGGACTTATCAATATCAATGCTGTATGTCAAAGTCTTATCAGTCAGAAAACTCAACATATCAAAAGTGATATTCTCCAATGTATAACTCCCTACCTTAGGAGTCGGAATCGATGTAGCTGCATCATCAGTCACAATCGCGATCTTATCGTCTGAATATCCCCATACCAAACCGGAATAATCAGGTTTATTGTTTATTATCTTTTCGGCAACTTTAAAATGGTCGCCAATCCCTGCCAAATCCGCCGCACTCGTCCGGAAACTATAATCCGTTTCATTCTGACTCTCCTTGTCCATTTCATACACATTTCCCAAATCATCAACAAGGTATAATTTGGAAGGTGTTTCCGGACGGGTTACCGCCACACTTGCGGCCTCATCCAAAGTCAGGGTCGATTCATTGCCACCTAAATCGTTTACAGCCTTTATAGTTACCACAGGACGTCCATTCTGGAAACCGGCAACAAAAGGTAAAGTAGCTTCCTCTTCAATAACCGTAGAACGCCCACTCAATCCTTTAGACAAATTCAAGATTTCGGCCCCATCCATTGTCACTAATAATTGGAATGAAACCAAATCATTATATTCATCACTGATCTGTGCGGTGAACTTCACTTTATCACCAGCCGCCACAACCGTTTCACCATTCACGCCCCGCAATACGGCATTTTCTATTTTAGGTTTTGAAGGTGTAGGCCACTCCGGCCATTCACTTGGCTTACTAACATCATCTTTTGCACACGAAAGGAGCAATAACGACGACATGAATAATACATATATCTTTTTCATTTTTCTAAAGATCTCTAGTTTAACAATAATGAATGATGACATTAATTGCGAGCTGCCGCAAGATCCGCTTTCCATCCCTCACGTTCAAATGTCTGTACCAACACTTTTCCATAAGATTCCGAAGCTTGTTGAACCGCGTAATTAGGAATAGGCACATATTGATGTGTAGGAGCCACTCCTTTGATCTTCGCTGTACGTTGCGCATACTGATTAAAACGGATGAGATCTATTTTACGCATCCCTTCATACAACATTTCATGTCCTCTTTCCGTAAGTAAAGCATCTAGGAAGGCTTCAACATTCGCTGTTGCCGATGACGGAAGATCTCCCAGTCCGGCACGCTTACGCACCTCATTGACCGCAGCAATAGCATCAGCGGACGGAGCTGCATTGTTTTTACGTACTTCGGCTTCCGCATACATGAGCAATACATCTGCCCAACGGGCTAACGGTATATCAGTCCCCTGAAAAGCCGTGGCCGTTTCAACCGGGAATTTATTAATTATAAATCCGTCCCATGTGGTTGTATTCCGGTCAATCCAAGTTCCGGCAGTCGTATAATATTTGGTAAGGATCACTTCACGACGTTTATCCAAAGGATCATACGTATCCCAAAATTTCGGAGACACGTTGAAGGTTTGTCCCCATCCCTGCCCTTGCAAGTAGAAAGGAGTCGGATTTCCCTGATCGTCCACTCTGGCTGCATTATCGGGAGTAGCGAGCATCATCAGCGGGTTAAAGTTACCGGACTTATTCGTACCGTCCGCCGTTTCATCACAGCTGACAGCCATAATCACTTCCGAATTGAAGTTATTGGCATTTTTAAATTGCTCAATATAAGGATTATCCCCTTTCTTGAAAAGACTATACCGCCCCTTCAACTCATTATACATATCAATTGCTTTCTGATAATAACCAGACATATAATAGCCTTCATTCAAGCAATGCCGCATGATGCATACACGTGCATAGTCTTTATTGTAACGTCCCTGTTCTGGCTGTGTATCTGCAATATACTGATAAGCATAATCAAAATCAGCCATAATCCACTCCGTCATTTGCTGTAATGTCGGACGTACCAGATTTTCCAGCTTTGAAGGATTAATCAGATCGTCCGGATCGACAATCAAAGGAACAGGACCATATACATGCAATAAATAATACATCATCAATCCCCGACAAAGACGGGCCTCGGCAATAAACTCCCTTTTACGCTCTTCGGAGACCACTTCGGTAGAAGCCTTCTCCAAAGTTCCAATCACATTGGTGAAGTAGGAAATCTCACTTACTTTCGGAAAATGATTCGGCCTTTCATCACTTAACGTACCACTCGTATAATAGACACACTGACTGAAATCGGCTTTGGAAAGAAAGTAGTATCCGCCTCCCCAACCATTATTCCACACAGCCATTTCATCTGTCGGATAATCAAAGAACTTCAGTACACCTCCGGCAGGGATATACCAACCGTGCTGATTACCACTTGTTCCAGCACCGATCCAATAGGTCCATGTTGTCGTAAAAGGCATATAGCAGGTCATCATAAATGATTCGTATTCGGCTTCAGTCACCGGATAATTAGAAACATTCAACGTGCCATACATCTTCGGATCAAAATTATCCTCACAACTGCACATGATAAATGCAATCATGACAAACACCTTAAATAATTTATTCTTATTCATATTTTCAATCTTTTCTTTCGTTACAGGTTTTCTTAGAAACATATTTTTGCTCCGAAGGAGTATGTTCTCGTCATCGGATACTCCGCTTTGGAGCCGTCACCCCCCGTCTTTATTTCAGGATCGACACCTACAAACTTGGTAAAAGTAAACGGATTCTGACAGTCGATAAAAACTCTGATAGAACTCACATAATCACCCACTCTTCCCAGCTTCTTTCCTGAAAGGTTGTATCCTAAAGTGATATTCCTGATACGTACGAACGAAGCATTCTGATAATCTTCCTCAAAACCTACGTTACCAGGCAAAGCGACAGCCTTTGTTGAAGCGATACCACGACGGTTTCCATTCTGATTGGTTTGAGAATTCCAGATAGTATATACATATTTGTTCGAATTCTTGGGACTCGTGTAATACACATCTCCGACAAGTGCCCAACGATATGCATAGTTATAGCGTGTACGTCCGAATTGTCCATACATAAATACATCCAGATCAAAATCTTTGTATACAAATGTATTTCCAAAGCCTATGTGAATTTTTGGAAGTGTATTCCGCATCTTTACATCATCAATCGTTATTTTATTATCCCCATTTGCATCCTTAATAATCGGATAACCGGGCTGTTGCGCATCTACCGGCAAAGATTTTTGCGATTCGGGCATATTACTTTTATCTATGTTGATAACGCCTTCCGTTTCATAGTAATAATAAGCATTCACCGGTTCGTTCTTACGGATTCGATATTCTTCATAATAATAATTGGGCATCCGTTCTTTCCAAACAGCATTATGATGTGATAAGGTCAATTGTGAGGTCCACTTAAACACACGGGGGATTTCAAAGTTAAGTGAGTTAATAGTCGCATCCCATCCGTAACGTACATAATGTCCATAATTCATCGGGACGGAAGATGTCATACTAAGCGGAGAGGCAGAGTCATATCCCAGCAAGTTGGTTACATCATTGCGGAACATATCAAAACTTCCCCAGATTCTATCTTTTAAAACAGAAAAGTCTACACCTATATTTTTCATGGTAGTCTTTTCCCAAGTAACATTCGGGTAATCAGGACCGCTAAGCAGATAGGGTACATAAGTCACTGAATTGTTGGAAAACTTGATATATTGGGCTGCCAGACTGAAAGTGCCATAAAGCGAACTACCCAGATTATCATTACCTGTCTGTCCATAACTACCACGAATCTTCAACTGGTCAATCCATGATATATGCTTCATAAACGGCTCGTTAGATAATTTCCAGGCCAATGATACTGAAGGGAAATAGGCATATTTCTTTCCCGGGAAAAACTTATCCGTTCCATCGCGGCGAATAGTAGCGGCAACTACATATCTGTCGAGCACATCCACACTTGCCCTGGCAAATTGAGAACGACGTTCATCGGCTGCTCTGAAAGAAGTCGGGTAGAAAGCGCCTTCCGCAGCTTCCACCTTATCAGCAGCAATGTGATCGTTAATCTGTTCGTAGTCAAGTTCAAGACCATTTGAATCGTTCGTATACCTTCCCATACCGACTACGGCATCGACACGTAACAAATCTCCAAACTGCTTTTTGAAAGTCAACGTGCCTTCCATAGTTTGGTTTCTACGTTCAACATATCCCAAATGCCCTCTTGATTTATACATGTCCATAAAATATATATCAGAAGGAACATACAAGTTACGGTTAGCATTTTCCTTATTGATACCATACATCAAGCGGAAAGACAACATATCCTTGATTATATCCACATCGGCAGCAAAATTTAGATAATAACCGCTTGTTTTAGTCCGGTCACTAACTTTTATCATTTCGGCCGGGTTAGGGTAATTTGAATATAAGGTAGGTTTTCCGTCCTCACCTCTGATCGGTAAATAAGAAGGATAGGTTAAAGCCGATTGTATGGCATCATACCCATTTCCACCCCCACCGCCACCGGAAGTTGAGTTTGTATATTCATTCTCATTTACATTGACAATTGCTGTCAACTTAAGAAATGGAAGCAATTGTGAAGATATGTTTGTCCGAAGAGCATAACGTTCCATAGCGGAGTTTTCTACCGTACCTTCCTGTTTGTAGTAATTTCCGGACAGATAATATTTCAGCAGTTTAGAACCGCCCGTAATTGTGATATTATGATTATTGATGCTACCATCCTTTAATACACAATCCAGCCAGTCTGTTGTTTGAGCGGCAGCTATCTGTTGAGGTGAGAATTGAGGTACCCATTTATTATCAAAAGGTTTATCACCATAAGGATACATACCGTTCGTAAATAAATAGTTTTCTTTATTGAAAATGTTGGCAACATTCATGTATTCTTCCCCACTCAAAGGTTCCAGATACGGATAGTTTTTCACGATAGAATAATTTCCTTCATAAGTGATTTGGGGACGAGTTTCAGTACCTTTCTTTGTAGTGATCAATACGACCCCATTGGCTGCACCAATTCCATAAATGGAGGCAGATGCATCCTTTAACACTTCGATAGATTCAATATCGGCAGGATTAAGTCCGGCCAATCCCGAACGATTGATAGAGTTGGGCATAACCTGATTTCCGTTTCCAACCTCTAAAGAAGTGGAAGGCATCATTACTCCATCCACTATAAAGATAGGAGTACCTGCCCCACGAATTGAAAGGTCAACTGCTCCACCCGGTTGCGGGCTTGTCAACGTAGCTTCCAGTCCGGCAGCCCGCCCAAGCAACATCTGTGACATATTACTTGTTGCGGCTCGCGATATTTTTTCCGTTTTTACCGTTGCAATGGAAGTGGTCAGATTCTTACGGGTGGTCGTTCCATACCCTACCACAACGACTTCATCCAATTGTTTTGAATCCTCTTTCATCGTCACATTCAACGTCATCGGTCGGGTAATTTTCTGCGTATATGTAGTGTAACCTATTGAAGTAAATTTCAGTGTCGAGCCTTCCGGAACTTGCAACTGGTAATTGCCATCTATACCGGTAATCGTTCCTTGAGTAGCCCCTTCTATCATCACAGTCACTCCCGGAAGAGCTTCGCCGGATTCATCCACTACTTTGCCTGTCACCTTGACCGGCTGTTTGTTATCCTGTGCCCGAGATGAAACTTTGTTTAATACAATCTGACGTTTTTCAATCGTATAAGATACTCCTTCGCCTTTAAAAAGTCTATCCAGTACCAGAGTCATCAATTCATTTTTCACAGAAATACTTACGATACGGCTTACATCAACAATATCTTTGTTGTATAAGAAACGATATTCTGTCTGATTTTCGATACTAGTCAAGACCTCCTCTACAGTCACATTTTTCAGTCGCAATGTAATTTTGGCGGATTGTGCCAGGATAGGTATACTGATAGCTTGCAAAGCTATACAAAACAACCATATAGCACAGATTCTCCCCATTTTTACATTCGCAGGTACATTAATTCTCTTTTTCATTTTTCTAATTGAAATAAGTTTCATACCTTTACATGTTTGGTTATTGGTTCTACAAATAAGTTGATTAACGAATAACTGAATCTTTGGAAAGGAAGGTGAGTCAGACCTTCCTTTTTTTTTATCAGTTGTCGGAAGCTGAATTCACTGATTATGTCTTTCTCATGGCTTGTATTATTTAAAGGTTAATAAATGTGTTTTTCTCTCGTTTCTATCAATAAGACGTTTCTAAAAATAAAAGCCACATTGGATATCGCATTATTTTTTCATCTGCATTATTTTTTCTTCAAACTATCGTTTATCCCAAATAATCTTTCTATTTTTACCCCCGACAATAGAACCTTTACTACAATACTATGCCGAATATCCAACAACAGACTTCCGACGACCGTTTTCTGGTAATAGCACTAAAACAGGATGATAAACAGGCTTTTACCCGACTATTCCATATTTATTATAAAGATTTGGTATTGTTTGGCGGTACTTACATCCCGGAGAAATCTACCTGTGAAGATATTGTGCAAAATATCTTTCTCAAACTATGGAATGACCGGAAATCATTGGTAATTGAGAACTCACTAAAATCATATTTACTGAAAGCGGTCAGAAATTACTGTCTGGACGAATTACGCCATCGCAGGATTATAGATGAACACATTGCTTACGAACTTAAATCGGATTCTATAGATATAGATACGACAGAAAACTACATACTGTATTCTGATTTATGCCGACAACTTAAAAATGCATTGGAACAATTACCTCCTCAAGAAAGAGAAGTGTTCGAGATGAGCCGATTAGAAAACATTAAATATCAGGAAATAGCCAATCGCCTGAATATCTCTGTCAGAACGGTAGAAGTACGTATCAGCAAAGCATTGAAGCAGCTCCGCATCTTATTAAAAGATTTTTATTTACTACTTTTTTTATTTCTTTTCCACTAATGAATGTGGGATTTTCTTTCTGAAACGTCTATTATATATAAGGTAAAATGCATTATGATAAATAAAGATTCAGACATAGAGATTATAATCTCCAGATATCTCTCGAAAGAGGCTACACCAGAAGAAATAAAGGTACTGGATGATTGGATATCGGCTACTCCCGAAAACTATAGGAGTTTTCTATCACAAAAGAATGTGTGGGAAGTCAGTCACCCGGCTTTTAATCCGGAAGAGATAGATGTGAACAGTGCGCACAGAAAAGTAATGGAGCAGATTCTCCATCCAAACCAGCCGGTTTCCGTTCGTCCTAAGTTGTCCTTCCTACACTATTGGCAGCAAGTGGCAGCTATCTTACTTCTTCCTTTACTGATATTATCTGCTTATCTTTATTTTAAACCCGCTTCTCAAATTGCAGAGACTTATCAGGAGCTATTCACTCCTTATGGCACTTGGTCGGTAGTTAATCTGCCTGACGGTTCTAAGGTTTGGCTAAATGCCGGAAGTTCTTTAAAGTATCCGACTCAATTCAATGATAAGCAAAGAGTTGTTTCAATGCAGGGTGAAGCCTATTTTGAAGTAGAATCCGATAAAGAGCATCCCTTCATCGTAAAAACAAAACAACTAACTGTAGAAGCTACCGGCACTGCATTCAATGTGAACGCATACGCTCCGGATCATGTAGCAGCAGTGACGTTAGTAAAAGGAAAGGTCGCAGTTACTCTTGACCAGAAAAAGACGATTTCCCTTTCACCGGGAGAGAAAATTGACTATAATCTAGCCACTTCTTTATATAACGTCAATAAGACCAACACTTATAAATGGTGCTCATGGAAAGATGGAATACTCATTTTTAGAGATGACCCGCTGGAATATGTATTCAAACGTTTGGGACAGACTTATAACGTGGAATTTATTCTGAAAGACGCCGAATTAGGAAAGTATTCCTATAAAGCGACTTTTGAAGGTGAATCTTTAAATGAGATTTTGCGCTTGCTTGAAATGAGTGCACCTATTCGCTGTAAAGAGGTTAGTAACCGCAACAGCAATAATGAGAAGTTTGAAAAGCAGCGTATAGAGGTGAGTAGGATTGTAGGGAAATAAGTTTGTATTAGTACAAACTTAATCGTATGGCTTCAAATTAATTTCATTTGGTAGTATTAAGTTGTACGACACCCGGGTCTCATGCACACCGACACCCGGGTGTTGAACATGCTGACACCCGGGTGTCGTGCATCCTGACACCCGGGTGTGGTAAGAACTGCCTTTAAACAATTAATGATCATGAAAGCTGTTTGTTTTATATTTCTGTTCTTGTTTTGTTCTTTGTCCTCTTATGCGCAGGTCATAGGGTTTGAAGAAAAGGTTCCCGAGACGTTCAAAGTTTCGGGGAAAGGTGAAGTGAAACTTTCTTCTCTTTTCTATAAAGAGGGAGAAAGCAGTCTGGAATGGGATTTCCAACCTGCCTCGACACTGGACGTTCAGATAGAACCTTTATCGCTGAATGCCAAAAAGGAACAGCAATTTGGTATTACCTGTCTCTTATACACATCTCCGAGCCCACGAGACGCGTAGTAATCTC
>OWKE01000875.1_pt1 | contig 13215 bp, 10 predicted proteins | sample 1732631 | NCBI WGS metagenome assembly OWKE01 (sample SAMN05065736, study PRJEB22554) | human gut metagenome | biome: ENVO:2100002; feature: ENVO:00000062; material: ENVO:00002003 | host: Homo sapiens | place: USA | reverse complement strand
AGATTACTACGCGTCTCGTGGGCTCGGAGATGTGTATAAGAGACAGACGTTTACAAGCCGCCCGAAAGATGGACAAAGGAGAAAAATCCGCTACTTTATCAACTGTAAGATGACGGGAAAGCACTAGTTTATCAAACGTCCTCTCACGCAATGCATTTATAAAGGTATGAAAGCAGGAGGCATATTCCTCCGTAGAAGAAGTCAGGAACGATTCTTGTCCTTGCATCCGCAAAGCGACTTCCCGTTCTTCTGCCGTATCATTGTCAATCGGCAAAGGTTGCCCCCACTGATCGGGTTGAATCAATACGACAGGACACGTCTCACTCACCTGAAACGGAGCGATGACAAATCCTCTCTGTCCATTCAGTTCTTTCAGGTCGTATATCAGACGTACCGCTCCTTCCGCCTGTGTCAACAGACGGGGAACTTTCTCCCCGGGAATACGGTAAACAGCAAACGGCTGCTTCCGCTGAATAAATGCATCAATAGTTGTCAAATTACTTATTTCTTCGTCGGTCATCTCTTTTTCATCACACTGTTGACTACCCGTATGGAAGACACTAGTTTGTTTGTTGAAGTAAACACGTCTACATTCCATACATGGGAGGAACGTCCCTTATGTACAACTGTTCCTACTGCACGCACTGTATCTCCTTCATGTGCAGAAGATATGTGGTTTCCACTGACCTGCATTCCTACTACAATCTCGTCCGGCTGGCAAAGAATCATTGAACCGAGTCCGGCAACTGTTTCCGCCAATGCAAGAGTAGCCCCGCCATGCAAAATGCCAAAAGGCTGACGGGTACGATGGTCTACCGGCATTGTTGCTTCCACACGGTCTTCGTCGGCATAGGTATATTGAATTCCCAAGTTTCCCATCAATGCGTGGCGTGCCTGCGCATTCAGTTGGTCAAGGGGAATTTCGGCTACACGCACTTCGGATATGATAGCCTTCTCCACTGCAACGGCCACTCCGTCTTCCTCATTCGAAGCAGTCACATAATCGGCACAGGCTTTCACCGAGTCTTGTGAATGTCCCATAGCTATACCCAGCCCCGCCAATTGAATCATTGTTACGTCACACACACCGTCGCCCACAGCAATCACTTCCTCACGCTTCATACCTAGCACCTCCAGCAAAGCACCCAAAGAATTGGCTTTGTCGATGGCGCAGGGAACTACTTCCAGAAAATAGGGCTCCGAACGGAATACGTCCAACGCCCCATTCAGTCGTCTCTTCCAGTGATCTTCCAAACCAAGCAATGCTTCTTCGTCATCGCTCACCAGCATACACTTACAAGGAGCAAAATCAACGGCAGCAGAAAATTCTTCTTCTTTGATTATTTGCAGGTCATTCAACCGGGCTTCATTTTGGATATGTTCATTTTCAGGAGAATCCGTTATGATCGTATCATCATGATAAGTGAATAAAGCAAAACCGTTTTTACGGGCTTTCTTTTCCAGATACGGCAACATTTCGGGATTAATCCGACGTTCAAACAGAATTTCTCCGTTTTGTGCATTGATAATCTGACAGCCATTATAGGAAAGGATAAAACCTCCATAGTTTCCAAGTTCGAGCATCTTGGCCAGCGGCATTAGGCCATAAGTCGGTCTGCCGGACGCCAGCACAATACGTACTCCCATTTGCTGAACCTTCAACAGGGCAGCCAATGTACGTTTACTAATTTCTTTCGCATCATTGAGGAGTGTTCCGTCTACATCAAGAACCAATAATTTATACTTCATGATTACACGATTTTGATTTAGATTACAAAGGTAGGAAATTGAGTGAACGACAGAAAGCGTAAACAGATAAAATTACTTTAATTTCACTCTCTCAAACGCATTTCCAGATAATCGCGAAGAATTCGGGCGTGATTATACACCGGTTCTTTTGAAGCATAAAGTAGTGTTATCACCGGATGTGGTTTGATAAGAGTCAGAAAATCAGCCATTGATGGAGAAGCATCCAGCTCTTTTTGATACTGCGTGACAAAATCTCCCCAATGTCCGGGAATATCTTCATGAAACCATTTACGTAATGTAGGGGATGGTGTTATGTCTTTTGCCCAATAATCGTATTTCAACCATTCTTTCTTCATTCCGCGTGGCCATAATTTATCTACCAACACCCGGTATCCATCTGTTTCTGAAAAATCTTCGTAAACCCTCTTTATCCTTACCTGTATCATTTCCATTAATATTTAGTTATCAATAGATAAACCGGGAAAAACGAAAATTGTTTAGTAGAACTATTTAATTCCTCAATGTGTCCTGCGCTTTTTTAAATTCATAAGGAGTCATTCCCGTCTTTTTCTTAAAAAGGTTATATAATATCGGGGCACTATTAAATCCGGATTCATCAGCGATGGCACGTATGGTATAGTTAGGATATTTTTTCATTAGCTTGATCGCATAATTAATGCGCAGTCCGTTGATGTACCCATTGAAATTAGTTCCGGTGCATTCTCTTATCATCCGGGCAAAGCGTGCATTATTCAGATGTACAATCTGCGCCAAATCTTCTCTTGAGAGCTCTGGAGAAAGATATAGCTGTTTTTGAACGACTGTATGATTTAATTCCTGGAATATTTTCTTGTTCTCCTCTTCTTCCCCACTTTCTTTGTCTGTTTCGTCCAAAAGTTCATCCTGTTCTTCAGGAGAAATCAATTCCGGTTCCAATTCTGATGAAACCTCCTGTTCCTCGTACACTTCCAATAACTGATTACCATCTTTTTTATTGGCAAATTTCTCGTTTATCAGTTTGGCAAGCATCCTGTTTTTATACTCGATTATATGGTTGAAACGCCACAAACGCCAAAGTATAAACAGGGTCAGCACTACAATACACGCCAAAAAGCAGAGTGAAACATTCCTTATTTTTAGCTGTGAGGCTTGCTCGGCGATGTATTCTTCTTTTTCGGAAGCACCGTACATCGCGTTCAATTCTAATGCAGCATTTTTCCTGTCGGTACTGTTAATGCTATCCGTTATTGCAATGATGGTTTCACGTATTTCTGCGGCTTCTTTATAACGATTCAGCCCCAGATATGCCTGGACTTCCTTATTAAGTATAGTTAAATATTGAGCGTTCAAGGTATCCCGCTGTGTTCTCAACAATTCTTTAAAGTCCTTACAGTTGTCTATTACTGTCTCATATTGTTTGGAAAGAATCAAATAAGGAATCGAATACATCTTGCCATCCGGAGTATGAGATTCTTTTATTGCCAGATATTTTTGATAATATCCTTCTGCTTGCGCATATTTCTTTTCTAAATAAGAAATATAGGCCAAATTTGCATATAAATAGCTATATTGACCATCAATGTAGCCTTCGGGAACCTCCGGTACTTTCTCTAATTTTTTAAGAAGTTTTTCACGTTCATAAGCAAGAGCCAAAGCTTCATCAATACGGGAATCTGTCATTAAAAATCCCATCTCTGCTCCATAATAATAGGAAAGCAGCATCATTTCTCTCATATCCTTTGACCCACGCAGTAATTCAATCGTACGACCAAAATAATTATACGCCTCATCTTTCAATGATAGCCTCCAATTATTCTCTCCTATGCAAAAAAGCAATCTAGCTTCCGCCTCTCTGTCCTTCAGTTTTTGAGCCTGCATAATTCCACTAAGAGCATAATGCATGCTCTCATTATATTTACTCATTATGGATGAAAGTTCAGCTAAATAAACCGTCATCTTCAACATGTGCTTAGGTTCTCTTTGAGAGATGGAATCAAGCAAGTACGACTTCCTTGCATACATAAAAGCTAGTTTATTCATATACATATTACGATATGACAAACTGCGCAATTCATTAATCAGACGCAGAGGGAAGGCTTTTCTGGTTTCGGCCTCATCCAACAACTGTAAAGCACGTTTGGGGTTGGAAATATAAATATCTCTGATATATTTTTCTGTATACAAAGAGTCATTATTTATAATTTTATCAGCCCTTGAAAATTGATTGTGTACAAATAGAAGCACAAAAATACATACCCAAAAACGCATAAAACTCTTAATCGTGTTTAATCATTAATTATCCAAAGGTATGTATTTTCCAAAAAATGTGCAGACACAATTTAAATTTGCAAAATAAAAATAAGAAACATTAGCTAAACATATCAGAGACGTAACATGGTTCCAAGTCAGCTATTCTCCTGAATCACAGCCCAATGCTTTGCTCAATCGCCCTTCAAGGCATACACTTAAGTCAGTCGTTACAAACTTGCCATTATAAAAAAGAGTAAATATGGTAGCCGGAGTAGGTGCATTTTGCGCCTGTTCCATACTTTCCAATTCAATTATTCTCAATGGAATGTCTTTGCTCTTAGCAGCACTGACCAAAGAACCGCGAACGTGAAACTCCGTAAACGGGCAGCGATGGGTATAATAAACGACTATTCCATCCTTATCCGGACACTCACCGCTCAACACGCAATCATTAAAAGAAGGATCAGGAGCAGCCGGGTTTAGTTTCAAACTTAAAAGGCTGAATCCGTAAGGGAGTTTTTCTATTGTTTGGAAACCTTGTCGCAACAGCCATTTCGTGTCACTCATAAAATGAAATTTAGAAGTGCCCACCACTGTGACAAGCCCATCTTTCCCCTGCAATTTTGCATCATCAATGGCAGACTGCAATAATGCCTTACCATGTCCGCAACCTTTATATTTACCTGACACCCAGAAACAGTTTATCATCAGATAATTGGGAGCATTCACCGGAACCCATGCTTTTTCAGCAGGACCGTATTCGATAAACACTTTTGCCCGTTCATCAATACGTCTGAACACATAGCCGTTATCGAACTCTTTCTTCAGCCATTCTTTTTTGAGTTCATAACTATCCTTGCATTTCTTATCTGAGAAAGCACAGCATATATGTTCGTTTGCAATATTCTCCTTTGTCAAAGTGATGTAATTGGTTTCCATAATATTCTATTTAATTAATAGGTTAAACAAATAACAGTTCGATATTCACTCATTGTTATGAGTTGGTAGCAAATCGCCAAGCTAATATCCTGCTACTTTTAGTTCCCTGCTGCATTCGAATAACTTTATATTCGGACACATTCACCGATTTTAATTTGGTATATAACTTTTCCAGATTTTTTTCTTTAGAAACCAAACTCGTAAACCATCCGCAGTTCTTCTGATATTTTTGGCTCTCGGAAATCATATTCAATAAGAAACGAACTTCTCCGCCCTCGCACCAAAGTTCATTCGCACTCCCGCCGAAATTTAGCTGCACTTTATTTATCTTCGTACCTTTCAGACTGCTTAATTTGCGTAACGTTCCGTCTTCCGCCTCTTCACGCGAACTATGAAACGGAGGATTGCATATTGTCACATCAAAATACTCATCAGGCATAATAATTCCATCGAAAATCTTCTTACTATCTTTCTGAAGTCGCAAGTCAATCTTATGAGCCAACACAGGGTTGCAAGTCACTATCTTTCGTGCATTTTCTATCGAAACCGGATCAATATCAGTACCAACGAAGGTCCATCCATATTCAGTGTGTCCTATGATCGGATAAATGCAATTTGCACCTACCCCAATATCCAGACATCTACATTTAGACTTCTGTCCATTAGCATCTCCTGCCGGTAAATCCGGTGTTGTTCCGTTCGGCTGGATAAGATCGGCAATATAATGAATGTAATCCGCCCTTCCGGGAATAGGCGGACACAAATATTGCTTCGGTATGTCCCAATACCGGATGCCATAATAAGTTACCAATAATGCTTTGTTCAAAGCCTTCACCGCTTGCGGATTAAAAAAGTTTATAGTTTGTATTCCGAGGGGATTGAGCGATACGAATCTCTTTAATGGAGGATAATTTTCCATCAACAATGGAAAATCATACTGACCATTGTGCTTATTTCTTATATGTAACTCACCTTTTTTTGCCATGCGGGCAAAGATACAGAGAATTTTCCTGCCTACAAATTCTTCTTAACTCTTATCCTAACACTCTTCTGAATATCATATATAATATTCTACCATTTCAATCAGCCCGGCGCGTAAAGTATACTTAGTTGCTTCATATACATTATTCACACCCAACTTCCGGAAAATATTCTTTTTGTGGGTGATAATAGTATGAATGCTTGAGGTTCTTTCCAATGCTATTTCTTTCACAGATTTCCCATGTGCTATCAATTTAAGAATGTCAATCTCTGTAACAGTCAAAACAGAATGAATTTCCGGTTTGTCGGAACCGATTATCAATAAATTGGTTATCTGATGACAAAGAAATCGCTCCCCGTGTGCTGTACACATCAATGCAGAATGAATTTCCTCACCGGAGTTCTCTTTCAAAATCATACCAATATTCCTTTCTATACTCATCCTACGAATAAAGTCTTCGCTCAATTCATTGGAAAACAATATCCAACGAACTCTCGGAAAACGTTTTTCTATAATAAGAAACTCCTCTATACCATTGATGTCAAACAATGTATAGTCAAGTATAACGACACTGTCATTACATTCTACCAATGCAAGCATGAGCTCTTTCTTGTCTGTCACATCTATCATGCGACATCCACTGAATATAGCGGAAATATATCCATGCATTCCCATTCTGGTTATATCCTGATTATCTGCTATGATAAATGTAATGTCAGTGTTCATTGTTATTCTGTTTTTTAAATTCAACGGATATTTTTCAAACGCATATTGCAGCCCGGAGACACGGAGGTATCATCGTTCTTTATTAGCTACATCAAACCACAAACGGGTAGTAATCTCATCTGCTCCCTGATGGGATATGGCAATCTGATACTGCTTACCATTCAGTGATTGTTCCGTTACGGGATAAAAAAAGCGACGAGGTAACTCTCCGGAACCCAAAACGGAATCGGGACCAGGGATAAGCTGGGGATAACCGAGCCTGCGCCAGTCAGTGAAAGCATCGGGTCCCTGTCCATAATAAGCGATCCACTTCTGCCAGCCGATAGATTCATACCAATGTGCGGCGTCGAACCGAATCGCCTCCTGCTGTAAATAAGAATCGATTATACGATTGTCTATAATGCCAAACTGATTCAATGAAGCAGTAATAGCTTCGCGGTAGAGCGTTTCCGCATCAGCCGTTATCCAGCCGCGTGCAGCGGATTCTGCAAAGATAAACAAGACCTCGGCATACGTATAAAATACAGCCGGAGAGCTATCTTTCAAAAAATAAGTACCGGGACGGGAAACTTTATTAAATCCCTGATTATTAGCGGCATCAGCAGATAAGGAATTGGCAGCTCCTACATAGTTTTTCACACCTTCGTCTTGAGGTAGCTGGGCTAAAATTCCAATTCTCGGATCATTCCATTCATTCAGTTTATCAATCAACGTTTTTGATACCCGCTGATCATCACGTGAATTGAAAGCAGATGCCCATGGATTCCATTGTGGTGAAGAAGTAAAAACAAAACGGGCTATAGCATCATTGCTATCTATTACACTGTTACGATTATCCCAAAGGGAAGCAATAACCCGACGCGCTGTATCCTCATCCCGGTCAGCTAATTCAAGGGCGATACGTAGCCGTAGGGAGTGGGCCAATTGTTTCCAGCGGGTAATATCATTTCCGTAAATCAAATCCCCTTCTACCGTTCCTCCTGTGGTAGAAAGCAACTGGTCAGCAGCGATCAACTCCTCCAAAAGCCCGCGCAAAACAGTCTCTTGTGAATCATAAGCGGGTGTTACACTTTGTGCATATTCACTGTATGGTATATTTCCATACAGATTGGTCAGCAACAGGTAAACCCACGAACGCCACACTGTAGCTATCCCTCGATAATTATCATTTCCGAGTTCCGAACTGATAATAGCATTCAAGTCAGTTATTAGCGTTGCATAGCCGGTGTCCCACGTAGTGGTAAAGCTGCCATTATCCACATTATAGCAATCTGGCTCTGTATATTGTATTTTAGCCCAATGTTGCACCCACAACAGAGTAGAATTATAGTTCGTACTACTTCCCCAATAAAGATTGGCGGCATGATACTGTGCAGCGGCAAGTAAATAAGCCGGCTGTGGATTTTCAGTGGCATTGGGGTTGCGGTTGATATCAGTCAATTCATCATCACACGATGATAGAGAAATGGCAACCACTTGTACCCATATTATATATAAAAAATATATTCTTCTTTTCATCTTATCCTATTATTTAAAGGTTCACATTTAGAATTTCACGGAAAGGTTCACACCAAAGGAACGTGTTGTAGGCAATGAATAGGCTTCTACTCCTTGTGCGTTTCCAGTAGTCAAAGCCGATTCCGGATCTATATTAGGGACACTCTTATAAATAGTCCACAAGTTACGTCCCGTCAGTGTAACGGAAGCTTCTTGCAAATGCAGTTTCTGCGTCCACAAGCGAGGTAGACGGTAACTCAAAGCGACTTCTCGCAGTTTCACGTAAGAAGCATCATATACATTAGCTTCAGCAATACTGTAAATACGATGGTAGTATTTCTCGGCAGATACAACCTCTTCGTTCTTAGAACCACTTTCCGTCACTCCTTCTACCATAATGCCATCCTGATACACACGGGTGGATTGCCCATTGACCTGGGCATAGTAAAGTCCATCAGAGGATACGGAATAAGAAGGAGATTCTGGTAATCGTACATTGTTACCCATGGCGGCAGTATAATACCACAAGCCACCGTGCTCGGCATCCCGGCCCGATAATGTGTTAGCTAATACACCGGTATATTTTCCAGTTTTATTAGTGTTGGAAAAAATAGAACCACCTACACTTGCATCTATCAGAAAAGAAAGACTTAACGAACGATAACTGAAAGTGTTACTGATACCGCCTGTCCAGTCGGGCGTAAACTTCCCCAACGTTTTATTAGTGGTCGAAATCTTAGGCAGACCGTTAGCATCCACCACAACGTTTCCATTAGCATCACGCACGTATGAAGTGCCGAACAGGGTTCCATAAGCTTCGCCCACTGAAGCCAGTATCTGAATACCAGACGAGTAGAGCCGGTAACTCGTAATCAAACCTTCATCATCCAATTTGACAACCTTGCTGCTGTTGGCACCATAATTCAAATCCAGATTCCAACGAAACCCTTTCGATGTTTGTATAGGAACAGCGCCCAATTGTATTTCATAGCCACGATTACGGATATGTCCGGCATTACGCACCTGCGACGTGTACCCACTGGCAGCAGTAGTAGCTAGTTTCAATATTTGATTACGACTATCGGTCTTATAGTAAGTGAAATCCAAGCATAGGCGATTGTCCCAAAAAGCCGCCTCGAAACCAGCTTCTATAGATGACGTCTTCTCCGGTTTTAGATTCGGATTCATACCAATGGTAGAAGAACTTTGAAGTGGATTCCCATTGAAAGCTGTTTCTGAAGTAAAGACCGTTGCCAATTGATAAGGATTGGCATCTGCTCCCACTTGAGACCATCCTCCACGTATTTTTAGGTAGTTAACAGCTTTACTTCTCCACCCGAAAGCTTCAGAAAGCAACACACTAGCCGTCACCGAAGGATAGAAATAAGAATTGTTGTCCACAGGTAGTGTAGACGACCAATCGTTCCGTCCTGTTATATTCAAGAAAGCCCAACGACGGTAATCCAGTTGTATGGAACCGTAAAGGCCATATTGCCGTAAACGGTAGAAATCATTGGACGAAGTGAGCGGATCACGCGAGTTAGTCAATGTATAAAGATCAGCAACCGCCAAACGGGGAGCAGCCTGATAATTATTCTCATATTGTTTGTTACGTACATTAAAACCCAGAAGAGCGTCAATTCCCCAATTTTTATTCAACTGTTTGATATAAGTCGCCAATACTTCTGTGTTATTCTCTTTCACCGTATAGGCATCTTCAGCATAACTGCCGTAAGGCGAACCGGCACCTGCACTCCCCCATTTTACTTTGGATTTCCTCCGGTCATTATACCAGTCGGTACTAGTACGAAAACGCACATTCAACCCATCTGTCAGACGGAATTCGGCATGCAGATCACCTATCAGACGATGACGTTCCTGACTCTGTGTATTATAAGAAGCACTCCAAAAAGGATTGTCGTAATAGCTTGAATTCCAGTTGCGAGTATAGTCCGCCTTCAATGAGTTCGTATCCACTTGACGTCCGAACCACAAGAACTGAAGCATAGGACTGTTAGAACGTACGTTACTGCCCGAGGGGGTAGCTGACCCCGGCAAACTGGGAGCTGTATAAACGATGTAATTGGCTGTAGCTCCCACCACAATCCATTTTGCCAGATGGTAATCCGTATTTAGGCTGATATTCGTCTTATTAGTTCCAGCATCAGGAACGATACTGACTTGTTTTTCGTAGTTATATCCTACACGGAACTGGTATTTGTCGTCTCCACGGGCAACAGAAATACCGTTGTTTGTAGAAATACCCATGCGAAAATAATCGCGTACATTGTTGGGATGGGATACCCAGGGAGTAGCCACACGATTACCGTCAGCGTCCAATGGGCTATCGAACTGAGGAATCAACAAACCAATATCAAGACGTGGTCCCCAGCTTTCGTCTACCCCGTCATTCACACCTGCACCCTTGCCATCTACATAACTGAACCGTCCCCCTGCCCCTTGTCCAAAAAGATTTTGAAACTCCGGCAAGGTAGCAACAAAAGAGACTTGCGTGGAAGAATGTAATGTAATCCCTATCCCTTTCTGCCTTTTGTCTCCTCCCTTAGTAGTGATGACAATAGCACCGTGAGCAGCACGCGCACCATAAAGGGCAGCGGCATTCGGACCTTTCAATACAGTAAGTGTTTTTATGTCTTCCGGATTCAGGTCTGCTATTGCATTTTTAAAATCACGTCCGCTGGAACGTGCATTAAGCTGCGAATTATCCACTGGGATTCCATCCACAATAAAAAGCGGTTGATTCTCACCTGCAATAGAAGTTTCACCACGAATAACGATGCGACTGGAACCAACATCTCCTTGTGTATTGGTAATACGCACACCAGCTATCTTACCACTCAACGAATTTAACAGATTATTATCTTTCCCTTGCACCAAAGCATCCTGTTTTACTTCCTGTGCCGTATAGCCCAATGCCTTTTTCTCGCGTGAAATACCCAAAGCCGTTACTACTACCTCATCCAGCAGATGCGTATCACTCTTCAGTGTTACCGATACCTGTGGTGCAATAGCTACCTCTTTTGCCATCAGACTAATGTAAGAGATTAGCAGCCGGGTGGCTGATGGCGGGAGTCCACTCAGTTCAAATCTCCCGTTGACATCAGTTACGGTACCCAATGAAGTTCCTTTCACTATAACTGAGGCACCGATAACCGGCTCCCCATCTTCTTCTGTGGTGACGATGCCCCGCACTGTTGTCACCTGTGCTGCCCCTTGTATCACTCCTATTGCAAGAGCAAGCAAAAATAAATGAATCCTTTTACCCATTATTGTTTACTGTTAAAATGATGGGGCAAAGGTATTAGATATATACAAACTGATAAATCCCGTATGAATGGCATTTTATATACCATATTTGCGGTATATTTACAGTTGCGTGTATGACTTTCAGATTTTTGCTTCTAATCCTTTTTATTATTCAAAGCCTGTCTGACATCGTCAAACAGATCATCCACATCCTCCAAACCAATTGAGAAACGGATAGTCGTATCCAACACATCCATGTCCTGTCGCTGTTTATCAGTAAACGGTCCAAAAATAGTACTTGCAGGATGAATAGCAAGCGTCTTATTGTCAAACAAGTTAGTAGCGCGACGTATCAATTTCAGTCGGTTGATGAAAGCAAAGCATGCCTCTTTACTTTCCAGGTCTATCGTAATCATAGCACCGGCAGTCGGACCAAACTGTCTTTGTGCCAAAGCGTAGTATGAATTATCCTTCAGCCCCACATAATTCACACGTTTGACAGCAGATAATATGCGAAGCTTACCAGCCAACATAGCGGCATTGGCAGACTGTATCCGATATCGCGCGTCCAATGTTTCCAATCCGATAGTATGCATATAGGCCACATGAGGAGTCATATAAGCTCCCAGATTGAGTAACATCTCTGTACGCATACGTTTACCGAATCCCGGACATGTACCATAATCAATTACTAAACCACCAATGGAAGTGGCTCCCCCTGATAAATATTTGGTACTGGAAACCACTTCAATATCTACGCCTAAGCTATGTGAATCGAATTCTGTGAAAGGAATAAGCGTAGTATCAACGATGAGAGGAATTCCCCTTTCATGAACTATCCGTGAGAGCGCCTGTAAATCCGCCACTTCCATCTGCGGATTGGTGATAATCTCCACATAAATGCAGCAGGTATTACTGTCTACTACTTTCTCTACTGCTCCAATGTCTGTCAAATCACACAATCTAGGTTCCACCCCGAAGCGGGACAATGTACCAGCAATAAACGAATAAGTATTACCAAACAAATGACGCGATGTAACTATATTCTTTCCTGCAGCTGCAATTGAAAATAATGTATTACTAATAGCCGCCATACCGGAATTGAGGGCTATGACTTCTGCTGCCCCCGTAAGTTCCTTCACCTTATTCTCAAAAAAAGTCACTGTGGGATTCATCACTCTGGAGTAATCCGGAGCATCTGTCCGCCCGCAAAAAGCATCAGCCATGTCATCAGCATTGTCAAATTCATAAGCCGCTGTATGGTAAACCGGCATACTGAGAGAATTGTAAGCATCTCTTCTTTGGAACTGCGTATGAATCGCTTGGGTCTGTTTTTTCATCATTCTATTCATTAATATTATAACTATCAAATCTCGTACAATAAGAACAAAGGTAGATATAAAAACTGAAATCCGACAGTAGATAAAAACAGATATTTAACTGATAATAAGCATTTTGGAATAATATTCTTTAAACCGATAAATTCAATCTGAAAAAAGAGTGTTTATTCTAAAATAAACAGTTCAAATAGTGTTATTTTCTATTTCAACAGAAACCGCCCCTTTTTATGCTTATCTTATTCACATACACAAATAAAAAAATCCCCGTAAAGTACTACTTTACAGGGATTTATCTATTAATTGAAGCGGAGAGACAGGGTTTTGAACCTATAACTCTAACCGCTTATATGTCAGCTACTTTGCTTTCAAAATTTCAAATAGGTAACGAAACAGTAACGATTTTTAATCGTTAAGCCCTGTCTCTTATACACATCTCCGAGCCCACGAGACGCGTAGTAATCTCGT
>OWKE01000869.1_pt1 | contig 13263 bp, 10 predicted proteins | sample 1732631 | NCBI WGS metagenome assembly OWKE01 (sample SAMN05065736, study PRJEB22554) | human gut metagenome | biome: ENVO:2100002; feature: ENVO:00000062; material: ENVO:00002003 | host: Homo sapiens | place: USA | reverse complement strand
TACTACGCGTCTCGTGGGCTCGGAGATGTGTATAAGAGACAGAATAAAAACAGCAGCATGACTTATTATATTTACACACAAGCCTATGATAGATACTTCCGAAAATCTGATTATTATAAAAGGTCAAATCAAGACTCCTGAAATAGAAAGTTGCCAAAATCATAATGGCAACTATAAGGTAGTATTCCGGAATGTTCCCAGTGCGTATACTTACAAAGAAGAAAATGTCCTTTGGCTGACTGATCCGGACAAACCGGACCCCAATAATTATCAAATAATCAGTAAAGGGAGAACTTTATCAAACATCAAAGCCTTATCTATTTTTAAGGCCGGATCACACAACTATTGGCACATTCGTTTTCTGAATGGTAAAGAGTATGATTACAGAGAAAAGGACTTAGAAATTATCGAATCATGCTTGGGAGAGAGTCGTTCGAAAAGTATATTCGAATATTTGAAGAAAGTTGCCGATGCGAACGAATTGAAAGCTGATGACGGAACGAAGCTATTGGCAAAACAATATGAAAAGATTCATTTCATCGCAAACAACAGAGCTATTGCTGTATATCTGAATCCTCAAAAATATAAAATGCAGACCCGGACTGCCTCAACCTTGATTTTTCCTTTCGGTTGTAATGCAAGCCAGCAAAAAGCAGTCCAGGCAGCTTTTGAGAATCAAATCAGTGTTGTGCAAGGACCTCCGGGAACTGGAAAGACCCAAACGATTCTGAACATCATTGCCAATATCCTTGTGCGTGGTAAGACTGTTCAGGTAGTATCTAATAATAACTCCGCCATTGTCAATGTACTTGAGAAGTTATCCAAATACGATATGGGATTCATTGTTGCATTGCTTGGCAGCACAGCTAACAAAGAGAAATTCATCGAGACTCAAGAAGAGGAAAAACAATATCCGGAGCACTTTGAGTCATGGCATGATACGGATGTCGACCAACCTCAATTTCTCAATCAGATACATCATCAGACAGAAGAACTAAAAAGCATATTTTACAAACAGGAACGCCTTGCCATGGCAAGACAGGAAATACAAGCTTTAAAAATAGAGTGGCAACATTATCTGCAAGAGTTCGGAACAAAAGAATTTACTCTCCAACAACGGAAAAATTCCAGTTCGGCAGACCTTCTGAATTTATGGAATGAATGTCAGCAATTTGCAGAAAAAGAACAATCATCAAGTCCTCGGGGAATAGCAGCTTTTATTCAACGGTTGAAATGGTTATTCTTTAAATTCAGGAGCAAAACGATTTGTAAAATCCCTGATAAAGGTTTCTATAAACGGGAGATGAGTTTGATTATCGCCGACTTCCAAATCTTATTCTACCAAACAAAGTACGCAGAACTGGAAGTCGAAATAGACACATTAGAAAAGGAGCTTGCCAACAAAGATGCAGCAGAAATGGCTAGACAAATGACCGATACATCAATGAAATATCTAAGGAATCAGTTATTTCATACCTATGGCAATAATCATGACAAGCCCATCTTTACGCTCCCTGATCTAAGAAATAATTGGCGAGAGGTACAAAAAGAATACCCTATTATATTAAGTACGACCTTTTCATCATTAAGCAGTCTGCAACGAGATGCCGTATATGATTATATCATTATGGACGAAGCGTCACAGGTTTCCGTTGAAACCGGAGCTTTAGCCTTGTCATGTGCTAAAAATGCAATCATTGTCGGTGACACCATGCAACTTCCCAATGTAGTCACGGAAGAAAATAAGGAAAAGCTAAACTTTATCGCTAATGCCTGCCTGATTAAGCCGGAATATGATTGTGCCAATATGAGTTTTCTGCAATCCGTCTGCAAAGTTATTCCGAATGTACCACAGACCTTGTTACGGGAACATTATCGATGCCATCCCCGAATCATCAACTTCTGTAATCAGAAATTTTATGGTGGAGATCTTGTCATCATGACACGTGATAAAGGAGAAGAGGATGTCATTTGTGCCATACGGACAGCCAAAGGTAACCACTCCCGCAGCCACATGAATCAACGGGAAATAGATGTTATCAAAGAGGAAGTACTACCGAATCTATCTTATGAAACAGATGAAATTGGCGTCATAGCTCCATATAACAAACAAGTAGATGCAGTAAAATCCGCACTTGAAGAGGATATTGATGTCGCAACAGTCCATAAATTTCAGGGAAGAGAAAAGGAGGCTATCATTATGACCACTGTCGACGATATCATCACTTCCTTTTCCGACGATCCCAACCTGCTCAATGTTGCTGTTTCGCGGGCTAAGTCACAATTCTATTTAGTCGTATCGGGAAACGAACAACCCAAAGACTGCAATATCAGCGATTTGATTGCTTATATCGAATATAACAATGGCATTGTTTCCACCAGTAAGATTCATTCTATATTCGATTATCTATATGAGCAATATACAGATGCTCGAATTGCCTATTTGAAGAAGCACAAGAAAATATCCGAATACGATTCCGAGAATCTTACATTTGCATTACTTGAAGATATCCTGAAAGAAAATATCAATATGCGTCATTTGAATATCATTTGCCATTTACCACTCTATATGTTGATTCAGGATTATTCTCTATTGAATGAAGAGGAAAGCAAATATGCTGCAAATATAAACACTCATATTGACTTTCTGATTTATAATCGTGTGAGTAAACAACCGGTATTGGCTATTGAGACGGATGGTTATGCATTCCACAAATCGGGGACGAGTCAGTCAGAACGTGATATTAAAAAGGAGCGTATTTTAGAGTTGTACGGAATTCCGTTGGTGAGATTGTCTACTATCGGTAGTAATGAGAAGAAAATTATTGGAGATAAGTTAAGCGAAGTATTAAACTTGCATTAGAATGTTCATTGCAAATCATATTTTTTTGTTAGAATAGGAGTTTCTGCATATTCTAACAACCAAAAGAATAAATTTTACTCCAACTATAACAATTACATCAATAATAATGCCTACATTTACTTCTCATTTAAAGTATGACAGCACTATGGAAATTATTTTCTACTTTTGCATCAACCTCATTAAAAGTATCTGTGAACTTAAAGTGAGTACATAAACATTAATCACAATGACAAAAATATAATAGTATGGCAAAGACAAATACAGCCGAATTAGGATTTGAAAAACAAATATGGAAAGCAGCTGATTTATTACGTGGCAACATGGATGCATCAGAATATAAATCAGTCGTTTTAGGACTTATTTTCCTTAAATATATATCAGACAGTTTCGAAGCAAAACATCAAGCTCTTATCAATGAAGGAGAAGGCTTTGAGGAAGACAAAGATGAATATTCCTATGAGCATATTTTCTTTGTTCCCAAAGAGGCTCGTTGGTCGGTCATAGCAGAAGCAGCACATACTCCGGAGATTGGTACTGTCATCGACAACGCCATGCGACTGATAGAGAAAGAAAATCCTCGTTTAAAAGGGATTCTTCCTAAAAACTTCGCACGACCAGAATTAGATAAACGCCGTTTAGGGGATGTTGTGGATTTATTTACAAACGTTCAAATGAAAGAACATGGGGACAGTAAGGACATACTAGGGCGTACCTATGAATATTGTCTCTCCAAATTTGCAGAAGCAGAAGGAAAACTTGCCGGTGAATTTTTCACACCATCATGTATTGTCCGTACATTAGTTGAAGTGCTTCAGCCATATAGCGGACGCGTATACGATCCGGCTTGCGGCTCTGGTGGCATGTTTGTACAATCAGCCAAATTTATCGAACGACATCATGGAAATATCAATAACATATCAGTATTCGGTCAAGACAGCAATCCTACTACATGGAAAATGGCTCAAATGAATCTGGCGATTCGAGGCATTGAGCCTGACCTTGGAAAATTCAACGCTGACACATTTTTTGATGACCAGCATCCTACACTAAAAGCTGATTACATTCTGGCAAACCCTCCGTTTAACCTAAGTGATTGGGGAGCTAACAAACTTCAGGATGATGTACGCTGGAAATATGGTATACCTCCTGCTGGAAATGCCAACTTTGCCTGGCTTCAACACATGATTCATCATCTTTCCCCCAAAGGACGTATAGGGATGGTACTTGCCAATGGTTCTCTATCCTCGCAAACAGGCGGTGAAGGAACTATCCGCGAAAATATTATAAAGGCAGATCTAATAGAAGGTATCATAGCATTACCTTCCCAACTTTTTTATACGACAGGTATTCCAGTCTCTTTATGGTTCCTCAACCGGGCTAAAAAACAAACGAATAAAATACTGTTCGTTGATGCCCGCAACATGGGTAGCATGATTACCCGTAAGCTCCGTGAATTATCCGAAGAAGATATAATGAAAATAGCGGGTACTTTTGATGCTTTCAATTCAGGAACTTTAGAAAATGAAAAAGGTTATTGTGCTGTTGTATCAATAGAGGATGTAGCCAAACAAGATTATATCCTCACCCCGGGACGGTATGTAGGAATTGCAGAAACAGAAGATGACGGAGAACCGTTTCAAGAAAAAATGGAACGTTTGACTTCTGAATTATCTGATTTATTTGCACAATCCCATGACCTCGAAGAAGAAATTCGCAAACAATTATCTAGTATAGGATTCACAATCAAATAAATATTACTATATTCTTCGATTTATTAATTAACTCAATAATAGAAGAATATGAAAGAAAATTTGATTCAAGAAATTAGCAATGCGATGACAGATGTTTTAAGTATAGAACAAATGGCTCAACTTAATGGAGTATTACTTCAAGTTATAAGTAAATACACCATTACAAAAGACGGTGAGAAAGAGCATGAAAATGCTGCTACAAACGACCGTCTGCTTGAAATCTTTTTGTCCGCAAAGCAAGTTGAAGGCTGTACTACTCCGACTATCAAATATTATAGTTCAACAGTCAAACAACTTTTCAAGACTATGCCTAAAAAAGTAGTAAACTATTCTACAGAAGATATACGAGCATATTTGGCTGTATTCCAACGCAAGCATAAGTCCAGCAAAGTGACAATAGATAATATTCGACGAATCTTTTCTTCCTTCTTTTCATGGCTTGAAGAAGAGGATTATATTATAAAGAGTCCTATACATAGAATCCATAAAGTAAAAACCGGCACACAAATCAAAGAAGTGCTTACTGATGAGAACATCGAACACCTTCGCGACAACTGTACGGAAATTCGTGACCTTGCAATGATTGATCTCTTATGCTCAACCGGAATGCGTGTCGGTGAATTAGTAAAACTAAACCGAGAAGACATCAATTTTAACGAACGAGAATGCATTGTTTTTGGCAAAGGAAATAAAGAACGGATAGTATATTTCAATGCAAGAGCTAAAATACATCTGCAACAATATCTTAGCTCCCGTAAAGACAGAAACAAAGCATTATTTGTCTCTCTTGCCAAGCCACATAACCGACTGCAAATATCGGGTGTAGAGGTTCGACTACGTAAAATTGGGCATTCTTCAAAAATAGCTCGTGTCCATCCTCACAAATTCCGACGAACACTTGCTACAATGGCTATAGATAAAGGAATGCCTGTAGAACAAGTACAAAAGTTACTTGGTCATGTAAAAATTGATACTACCATGCATTATGCTATGGTTAATCAAAATAACGTAAAACTATCTCATCGTAAATACATTAATTAAAATGCGGATAAGATACAATACATATAACAATAAGAATCATCTGTTTTACAAAAACAGGCAGATAAATGATAATTTAGAGCAGCAGACACAGGCGTTGTTCAAGTCGTGGTTCGTGGATTTCGAACCGTTTAGAGGTGGAAAGTTCGTAGATTCTGAATTGGGAATGATACCTGAAGGATGGAACATACAACCTATTTCTAGTATCTTTAATTTTCAAGAGGGCCCAGGAATTAGAAATTGGCAATATGTTAATAATGGTACTAAATTTATCAACATTAGATGCATCAATAATGACATCATTAATATACAAAATGCCAATATGATTTCGGATGAGGAGGCTCAAGGTAAATATGCTCATTTTATGCTCAAAGAAAATGATATTGTTATATCTTGCTCAGGGACATTGGGCAGAAAGGCTTTAGTACTTAAAGAATATCTTCCTTTATGTTTGAATACCAGTGTCATCCGATTTACTCCTCGAATTAATAGACAATTAGGTTTTTTATACGGATATTTAGGTTCTTCTCTTTTCCTCAATAAACAAATAGAGTTAGCTTCTGGCAGTGTTCAAGCAAACTTTGGTCCAATACATCTAAAAGGAATGTCAATAGCGATTCCTGATAACAATGTATTAAATCAATTTTCTGACATAGTCAATTCTATAATACAAAAGAAAAAGAACATTATATCCGAATCGCTGCGACTTACGAATCTTCGAGACTCAATTCTGCCCAAATTGATGTCTGGAAAGATTAAAATTGATAAATTAAACAGCTAAAAACATTAGACGATGAATGACTTTGAAGAATATATAAGACAAGGAGAGCCTCAAAAAAGAGAAAAAGGCTATGCTTGGCAAACCGCTATCGGCTTGCAGGCGGTGGATGATTTAAAACCGTCTGAATATCTGATACAAACGGCACGTCAGCATATTGAGGGTGATATAACTATCGAAGAAGCCAAACAACTTATTGATAGCTACTATGAGTCTAAGACCGTCAGGGCAGACATAGAAGACAGAACGGAAGAAGCCGATAAGGTTTCGGCACGTATTGCTGAGATATTATCGGAAAAAACGTTCACATTCTCGCCTATTGAATATATCACCATTCATCGCCGCCTTTTCCAAGGTATCTATAAATTTGCAGGAAAGATCAGAGATTACAATATCACCAAAAAGGAGTGGGTGCTGAAAGGCGAAACCGTTCTTTATGCCAGTGCCGACAGCATACGCGAAACTCTTGATTATGACTTCATGCAGGAGAAGAATTTTAGCTATAAAGATTTAAACATCAACGATGCTATCACGCATATCGCTAAGTTTATATCTGGGGTTTGGCAAATTCACGCTTTTGGTGAGGGGAATACCCGTACAACAGCAGTGTTTACAATCAAATATCTGCGCACGTTTGGCTTCGACATCAGCAACGAAGCGTTTGCCTATCATTCTTGGTATTTCCGTAATGCTTTGGTTCGTGCCAACTACAACAATCTGAGTAAAGGTATTTATGCCACCACCGAATATATCGAAGCGTTCTTTCGGAATCTCATTCTTTCCGAACACAACGAACTAAAGAACCGAATGATACTTGTGCAAGAATCTTCTACAAAAAACGTTCAAAGTGCAAGCGCATCAAATGAGACTGCTCCAAAGTGTAATATTTGCACTTTGAGTTGCACTTTGGAAGAAATAGCTGTGCTTAACTTCTTACGAGAACAACCTAAAGCCACACAAAAAGAAATTGCTGCACATATAGGCAAATCTGAGAGAACAATCAAGACCATTACCGTAAATTTGTCCGAAAAAGGCATTATTGAGCGCAAAAACGGCAAAAGAAACGGCTTTTGGGAGATTAAAACCAACGATTTAACCCGCTAAATTCTCATTTATGGAAGAGTGGAAGAAATATAAGTTAGGAGAAATAACCAGTAAAATAGGTAGTGGCGCAACACCTAAAGGAGGACGAGATTCCTACTTAGGTGGTAACATCGCATTGATAAGAAGCCAAAATGTACTGGATTTTTCATTCTCCAAATTAGGTTTGGCTTATATCAATGAAGTGCAAGCTGAAAAACTTAGTAATGTTGAAGTTTATGAGAAGGATGTACTACTTAATATAACAGGAGATTCTGTTGCAAGAGTATGTATTGTACCTAACAATGTACTTCCGGCAAGAGTAAATCAACACGTTGCTATTATAAGAGGAAACGATAAGGTAGATTATAGATACTTGCTGTATTATCTGCAATATATTAAACCTCAGTTATTATCCTTATCACAAGGTGGTGCTACAAGAAATGCACTTACTAAAAAAATGATTGAGGAGTTAGAGGTAAAAATGCCTTCAAAAGGTATTCAAAAAGAGATAGTATCTATCTTGTACGCTCTCGATTCCAAAATCGAGCTAAACCGTCGGATAAATGATAATTTAAATTAATCGCCTAATATATTCGCTATGCTTTGGATTCGAAAATATATTAATCAAACACCGAGTTTCAACTACTTTGAAACTCATATTTCAACCATCGAAAAAACAGTTGAAACGAATCCTGCATTATGTATAGAAACCTGTAAAAGTTTAGTTGAAAGTATATGCAAAACAATACTTGCCAATCAAAATATCGAACACGATAACTATGGGCAATTTCAAGCTTTGGTAAAGCAAACAATAAATTGTCTGATAGATGCAAATGAATGCTATAAAGATGATTTATGTGAACTCGCCAGGAGAATAGCGTCAGTCTCCCAAAAACTAGCAGAAATAAGAAATATTTCCGGATTTGCGTCTCACGGTCAAGACATTAACCATATCTCAATGAGTACAACAATGTCCTTACTGGCATACAAAATAACAGATGTGTTAGGTGGGTTTATTATACATTATTATATAAATCATGCAAGTAAAAGAGACTCACGCATACATTATGAAGACTGCCAAGAATTTAACGAACTGTTTGACGAAGAAAATCCTCTGGAATTAGGTGGAGTTATTTTATCTGCTTCCGAAGCATTATATAAACAAGACTATCAAGCATACAAAGAAATATATTTTTCATATTTAGATAACTTAGCAAAAGAACGAAAATATGTCATTTACAGAAGGTAGTTATGAAAAAGCATTGATAGCTCTCTTCGAGAACTTAGGCTATCAGCATCAATATGGTCCCAATATTGAACGGGACTATTATGTACCTTTTTATGAAGAACAATTAATTGAAAGTTTAACCACTATCAATTATGGAAAACCTCGCCCGGCAATTGACGAAGCCATATCTAAACTAAAAGATATCGAAATAGGTAGCCTGCCACAGAGAAATGAGCTTTTCATGGACTATCTTCAACATGGAATCGAGGTCTCTTTTTTCGACGGAAAAGAACAATGTAACGATATCATCTACCTGATAGATTACAATGACAAAAACATCAAGCGTAATGACTTTAAAGTTATTAATCAATGGACGTTCGTTGAAAATTCAGAAAAGCGTGCTGATATAATTCTATTTGTCAATGGTTTGCCACTCGTTGTGATTGAGTTAAAATCTCCATCAAGAGAAGAAACAAATGTATCTGAAGCCTATCTTCAGTTACGTAATTACATGAAAGAAATTCCCTCACTTTTCGTATATAATGCCTTTTGTGTAATGAGTGACATGGCTTGCTCAAAAGCGGGAACGATCACCAGCAATGAAGACCGTTATATGGAATGGAAAACCAAAGACGGGAAATATGAAAGTTCCCAGTTTATTGATTATGATACCTTTTTTGAAGGAATATTCATAAAAGAACGTTTCATTGACATTATCAAGAATTTCATTTGTTTTTCTAAAGAAGAATCAGGTGCTGCAAAGATTTTAGCCGCCTATCACCAATATTTTGCTGTGAAGAAAGCAGTAGAACGAACTAAAAAGGCAACACAAGGTGACGGAAAAATCGGAGTCTTCTGGCATACGCAAGGAAGCGGAAAATCACTATCAATGGTATTTTACGCTCATCTTCTTCAGGATGAATTAAGTCAACCAACTATAGTAGTTATTACCGACCGGAATGATTTGGACGATCAACTCTATACTCAATTCTCCAAATGCCAACAATTCTTGCGCCAAATACCCATACAAGCTAAAAGCCGGGAAGATTTAAAATCACTATTAGCCGGACGAGAAGCCAACGGAATAATATTCACTACAATGCAGAAGTTTGAAGAATCTGACGAACCTCTTTCTCTAAGACGAAATATTGTAGTCATGACCGATGAAGCACATCGAGGACAATATGGATTTGAAGAAAAAGTAAACGAAGAAACTGGAAAAATATCAATCGGTACTGCAAGAATTATACATAATTCATTACCCAATGCGTCCTTTATAGGTTTCACAGGAACACCCATTTCTACTAAAGATCGAGATACAACAGAAGTGTTCGGCGACTATATCGACATCTACGATATGACACAAGCAGTATCCGATGGTGCAACTTGTCCTGTGTACTATGAATCTCGTGTCATCAACCTGAATCTTGACAAAGATACATTGAAAGCAATAGATGACGAATATGAAATACTTGCGTCAGAAGGTGCTACTGAAGAACAGATAGAAAAGAGTAAAAAACAAATGTCGCACCTTGAAGAGATACTTGGCGCACCTGCTACCATAGATTCATTGTGCAAGGATATTATAAAACATTATGAAGAAAACAGGCAATTTGAATTGACAGGAAAAGCAATGATCGTTGCTTATTCCCGCCCTATCGCAATGAGTATCTATCATAGAATCTTAGAACTTCGCCCCGACTGGACTGATAAAGTGAAGGTGGTAATGACAGGCAGCAATAAAGATCCGGAAGAGTGGCATGACATTATTGGCAACAAACAATACAAGAAAGAACTTGCCAAGAAATTCAAAGACAACAATGACCCTATGAAAATAGCCATAGTCGTAGATATGTGGCTTACAGGCTTTGACGTACCATCTCTGGCGACAATGTATGTCTATAAGCCAATGAGTGGGCACAATCTCATGCAAGCAATAGCTCGTGTGAACCGCGTCTTTAATGATAAAGCTGGTGGTCTTGTTGTCGACTATATCGGGATAGCCAAAGCATTGAAACAAGCAATGCACGATTATACAGTACGAGATCAAAAAAGATTTGGCAATCCCGATATCAAAAAAACTGCTCTTATTAAGTTTCAAGAGAAATTGGAAGTTTGCCAAGATATCTTCCACGGTTTTGATTATAGCAAATTCCAATCCGGCACTGATAACGATCGTGCACAAATTATCAAAGGTGGAGTCAACTTCCTCATGGACAGTAATAAGAATGATAAAATGCAACTATTCCAAAAGGAATCATCCTTATTACATAGTTCAATCACATTATGCCGTAGCCTGCTTAATGAGCAACAACGCTATGAAGCAGCTTTTTTTGAGACAGTACGCATATTACTATCCAGAATGACAGGCAAAGGTAAAGTTTCCAAAAAAGAAATAAACGCCCGTATTGGCGAACTTATCAAACAAAGTGTAAAAAGTGAAGGTGTAATCAATTTATTCTCGGATGTAAAAGCCGAATTCTCCATTTTTGACGCAGCATTCTTGGAAGAAATATCCAAAATGAAAGAGAAAAATATAGCAATAGAGCTATTAAAGAAACTTTTGGCGGAAAGAGTTACCATATATCAAAAAACTAATTTAGTTCAAGCGGAAAAGTTTTCTGATTTATTAAACAGAGCATTATCTAACTATTTGAAAGGATTACTTACTAATGAAGAAGTCATTCAAGAGTTATTAAAGCTTGCTGCAGAAATCTCGGAATCAGAAAATCAAGGCAATGAATTAGGACTTACTGCAGAAGAAAAATCATTTTACGATGCTTTGACCAAACCGAGAGCAGTACAAGATATATATACGAACGAACAACTAGTTGCGATGACAAAGGAGTTAACAGACGCCCTACGCAAAAATCGTACAATCGACTGGCAGAAGAAAGAATCCGCCAGAGCAGGGATGCGTCGTATGATAAAAAGACTTCTGAAAAAATACAAATATCCACCAGAAGAAGCTGAAAATGCACTGGAAACAGTTATTCATCAATGTGAACAATGGAGTGACAATGATTCTGATGAATACTCTATCAATGAAAGTACACAAAAGTATAACTTTCAACAAAGCTACTACTCAATAGCTGCTGACGAAATACATGAAGGATATAACAAAAAATTATAATATGGGTAAGACAATAACAACATACTTAATTGACGGAGATCCCCAAGGGACTCAATACGTATTTATCAGTAATAAAATTTGCCAAATGTTTATAATTCCACGTTCCAGTCTTTCCATTCTGAATGAAAGAACAGATTTACAAACTCCAGCTTTTTATATTCTTTTGGGAGAAGATGAAAAAACAAAACCCAAAGCATACATTGGAGAAACTGAAAATTTCAAAGAACGAGTGAAAGATCATGATAGCAAAAAGGCTTAATATTCATATCTAAAGATGCAGCAATGACAAAAGCAGATGTACAATATCTTAAACATCGAACTATTACAAATACTTTTGTATTGAACTAGAATAAACAAATTCCTAAAGATCCTAACCTACCCGAATATCAAAAAGATGCCATGGATGAGTTTTTTGAAGATATAAAATTCCTTTCATCATTTATTGGTTGCAATATTTTTTAAAATAGTCCAACCAAAAAGAACAGCATTTATTCTATACAAAAGGAAGAGGGTGTAATGCCAAAGGATTTACAGTTCTTCAGGTTTTACAATTTTGAAAGATAGCATCATTGCCCAGACACAGTTCCATCATTACACTGGAAAGCTAAAAGAGAAAAACTAATTAAAGAATATACTACCACTAAAAATGGAAGTTTCATAATGAATTCAGATAAAACCTTTTCTAGCCCCAGCAGTGTAGCAGATTTCTGTATAGGCAGCAGTAATAATGGATGGATAGTATGGAAAGATAAAAATGGAAATACTGTCACGATTCCCGGGCAGGAAGATGAGGGAGATATTTATGCTGTTTTATATGAAGCGGCAGAACTCGATGGACAAGCATTGGACGGAAACAATGTGCTGACCAGTGAGAATATCGTTGCTTTGGCCCGGGTAGAGGTAGAAAAGAAAGATGAGTTTACTGCATTTCATGTCGATTTTCACTACGAATCGCGCATACCGATCGATTGGCCGAAATTCATCCAGGACCAGCGGGATCCGTCGGATGATGGAACGGCTCCTTATCTGTCTTTCAGCGAAAAAAAAATGAAAAGTTACGAGTATAATTTGGCAGTAGTTTTCACTTCCAGCAAATATGGGGCATATTTTGCCGGTTCTGTAGGGAGTACCTTGTGTATCGATAAAGTAGAGATCGTTTGTGAAAAATAAGAATTGAGACAATGAAAACGATAAAGAGTATATACCTGATTGTTTTTTTACTGGTAGCAGGAACTGTTTTTGCTGAAAATAAGAAACCGGGTGCTTTGGTTCGCTCTACCTTGAAAGGATTGGAGTATCGGATTAAAGCAGGTGTCAATATCGGAGGAACTTCTCCATTACCCTTGCCGGCAGAAATCCGGGAAATCAATAGTTACCGGCCGGGTGCTC
>OWKE01000776.1_pt1 | contig 14776 bp, 14 predicted proteins | sample 1732631 | NCBI WGS metagenome assembly OWKE01 (sample SAMN05065736, study PRJEB22554) | human gut metagenome | biome: ENVO:2100002; feature: ENVO:00000062; material: ENVO:00002003 | host: Homo sapiens | place: USA | reverse complement strand
CATTTTATTTACTGCCAGAGCCGCTTAGGCGTGGCTATTTTTTAACGAACTATTGATATATAAGATGTGATGCAAAATTATACTTTAAATCCATAAAAACAATGGTAACCATGTTGAAAATAATGGTAACTATGTTGATTTTACTTATAAAGCTGCCCCGCGCCTCATTTTTCCGGCGCAGGACAGCCCCCTCTATGGGTTACTTAAGGATAAAACGTTAATTTCATGGTGGACATAACATTTAAACGATGGCCACTATGCTTCCATAGCCTAAAATTATAGAAATTATTGCCAACCCAACCATTGAGGGAGCGTTTGTCAAACAAAAAGTCGGAATAAAATCAATCTGCGCCAAATGAAAAATCGTTTGCCGCAGATTGAAAAATCACTTGGCGCAGAACGAAAAATCATTCTGCGCCAAGTGATTTTATAATTTCAGCATACTGATTTTCAGTAAATTAAATCATAGAAATCCGAAATCAGATTGTTAATCCTTTTGTTAGCAAAAAAGGATTCCTACATCATCCCCGCCCAACGCGCCAGGCCCTCGTAGACGAAGCTCGCCACGCCCAACAGGCAAATGCCCGCCGTGCAGAGCGCCAACGTGAGGCGCACGCCCGGATGGCTGCGCAAGGGGGCCACCGCCGGGAGGCCGTCCTCCGTGAGGGGCTCGGAGATGTACATGGCCTTGACCACCAACAGGTAGTAGAAAAGGGAGACGATGGTGTTCACCAACGCGAGGAACACGACCAACCACCACCCTTGGGCAAAGGCCGCCGCGAAGATGAAGAACTTGGAGAAGAAACCGGCAAACGGGGGTATGCCGCCCAACGAGAACAGGGCCAACGTCAGCACCAACGTCAGGCGCGGGTTCGTTCGATAAAGCCCGCGGTAAGCGTCACGGCCCGTCTGGCCGCCCGCGTGCTGTTCGACGGTGCTGATGACGGCAAAGACGGCCACGTTGGCCACCACATACACGGCCACATAGAACACCAGCGAGGCCATGCCCTGCGCCGTACCTGCAAGCACACCCAAAAGGATATAACCGGCCTGCGAGATGCTGCTGAAGGCCATGAAACGCTTCATGTCGCCCTGCAAAACGGCCATCAGGTTGGCCACGGTGATGCTGGCGACGGAAAGCAGGGCCACGGCGAGCGTCCAGTCTTCTTTCATCAAAGGGAACACAAAACGCAGGACGATGGCCAAGGCCACGGCAGCGGCTCCCTTGGAAATGACGCTCAGGTAAGCCGTCACGCTTGTGGGTGCCCCCTGATAGACATCGGCTGTCCACAGATGGAAGGGCACGAGGCTCATCTTGAATCCCATCCCGGCCAGGAAGAGCACCAGGGCAAACTGCTGCAACGCGCTGCCCTGAAGCATGGCCGGAAGGTCGGCAAAATAGAGCGTACCGGAAGTGCCGTAGATGAACGACAGGCCGTAGAGCAGCAAGGCGGAAGAGAACATCGTGCTCAGGATAAACTTGGCACCGGCTTCCGCGCTGTGGTGGCGGTATTTGTCGAGGGCCACGAGGCAGGCCATGGGGATGCTGGCCATCTCCAATCCGATGTAGAATATCAGGAAATGCCCGGCGGACACCATGAAGAACATGCCCAACAGGGTGGCGAGCGTCAGCACGTAGAACTCGCCTTGTTTATAATGCGTGTCTTTCCGCCCTAGCCATTCGCCGCTTTGGAGGAAGATAAGCAACGTGCCGGCCGAAAGGATGGACTTGACGATAGATGTGAACGGGGTGTTGACATACATGCCGCCGAAGAGTGCGCGGGTGTCGGGCGTAAGGTTCAATCCTATCTGGAGGGCCATCAGCACGCAAACGGCCGGATGGAACCAACGCCGGCGCAGCGGCCCGGCAAAAAGGTCGGCCAAGAGGGCTACCAACAGAATCAATACCAACGAAAGCTCGGCATGCAAAGACAATATAGCAGATAAATTACTATTCATGACTTGGATCAGGGAAGATTAAAATGTGAAACAATAGGCTCTACACTGAAACTGACGGTGTCGCTCACCCACCACGGGGCAAGTCCCAGTCCTGCCACACACACAATCAGGCAAATGACGGCAAAACGCTCGTCCCACGTGGCATCCGTCAACTTCAGATGCCCGGGGTTGCGGCACGTGCCATAAAGAATCTTGCCCACCACACGCAGGATATACACTGCCGTGACGACGATGCTCACCGTGGCGATGACGGTGCAGGCGCGGTGGAACACATCGGGATGTTCGAAAGAACCCACGAACACCGTCATCTCGGCCACGAAGCCGCTCAGGCCGGGCAGGCCGAGATTGGCCAGACCGGCAATGACGTACCCCACAGCCAGGAAAGGCATGACCTTCATCAATCCGTTCAACTCGCGCACGTCACGGGTGTGCGTCCGGCCGTATATCATGCCGATAAGGGCAAAGAACAAGGCCGTCATCAGCCCGTGGCTCAGCATTTGCAGGATGGCGCCCGTGCAGCTCGTGCGGGTCGCCATCAGCAAGGCGAAAAGCACCAGGCCGCAATGGCTCACGGAAGAATAGGCGTTGATGTATTTCAAATCGGTCTGCACCACGGCACTGAAAGCCCCGTAAACCACAGAAACCGTAGTCAGTATCAGGAAGAAGTCGCCCCACTGGGCCAACCCTTCAGGCATCAGGTACATGGCCACGCGGAAACACCCGTATCCGCCCAGTTTCATCAACACCCCGGCATGCAACATGGACACCGCCGTGGGGGCGGAAGCGTGGCCGTCCGGGCTCCATGTATGGAACGGGAACAAGGCACCCAACACGCCGAAACCCAGGAACACCGCAGGAAAGAACAGCCGTTGCATCCCTTCGGGGATGTTATGCAGTCCGGCAATCTCCAACACATTCATCGTCTGCGCCCCGGCCCCGTAATAGATGCCCAGGATACCGATGAGCAAGAAAGCCGACCCGCCCATCAGCATCAGCGTCAGTTTCATGGCGGCATATTCCTTGCGCCCGCTGCCCCATACGCCGATGAGCAGGTACATCGGTATGAGGGCCATCTCATAAAACATGAACATGGTGAAAAGGTCGGTGGAAATGAAGAAACCGAACACGCCCGTGGAGAGCAAGGTGAACCACAGGAAATATTCTTTCGTGAGGGGTTTCAGTTTCCATGAAGCGAAAGTGCCCGTGAACACGATGATGGCACTCAGCAGCAACATGACCACGGAAATGCCGTCCACCCCGACGGAATAACAGATATGCAAGGGAGCGTACCACACGACACTATCCGTGTAGAGCATCTCAGGCTGCGGGAAAGGCAGATTGGCAATCAACGCACGAAGCCGGAGATAATCCACGGCAAGCCAGACCGCCAGCACCAACAACGCGGAAGAACCGGCTACCATCACTCCCCGCACTTGGTTGACACTACGGGCCATCCACAGACCGAGCATCATCAACAGGGGAATCAATACGAAAAGACTTAATATATTCATATCGTTTTTACTTTTTTAAAGAATCGTCAGACGGCCAACAAGACCAAAGTCAAAAGGATAATGCCGCTCAGGAACCAAATCACGTAAGCCTGTATCCGCCCGCTCTGCATGGGCTGTACTTCCTCGGCCGAAGCACGGGTGCCCCAAGCCAGGAAGTTCATGAAACCGTCTATCACATGGCGGTCGAACCATGCCAACGGTACAGACACGCAGCGGAAAATAATCCGTTTGGTGACGAACAGCCAGGCTTCGTCCATATAAAAACGGCGGTAGGCCGCACGGTACAGTTTCGGGAAACGACGGGCCAAGGCATCGGGCACCGGCTGTTCGCTGCGAGCATACATGAAAGTGGCCAAGGCGATGGCCAATACAGCCACCACGCAACTTGTGGCTGCCACGCCACCGTCCAAATGGATGTCGTAAGACAAACCGTCGCCCGTGACAAAATGCCCGAAGGGAATGAAACCGGCCAAACAGGTCACGGCAGCCAATACCATCAACGGGAAAGTCATCGTAAGCGGACTTTCGTGCGGCACGTGCGCGGCATGCAGTTCCTTGTTCTCGTGCCCCCAGAAAATGCAATAGTACAGACGGAACATGTAGAAAGCCGTCATCCCTGCAATGAAAGTCATGACATAACCCATCACCGGGCTGAAAGCAAAGCAAGCCGTCAGGATCTCGTCCTTGGAGAAGAAACCGGAAAACGGCGGGATACCGGCAATGGCCAGGCAAGCGATGAGGAACGTGACATGCGTCACCGGCATATACTTGCGCAAGCCGCCCATCGTGGACATCTCGTTGCTATGCACGGCATGGATGATGCAACCCGCGCCGAGGAAGAGCAAAGCCTTGAACATGGCATGGGTGAAAAGATGGAACATGGAAGCCATGTAGCCCAGACCGCCTTCATGGCTCGGCATGCCAGTGCAGACTCCCAAAGCCACCATCATGAACCCGATTTGGGAAATGGTGGAAAAGGCCAACACCCGCTTGATGTCGCTTTGCACGCAAGCCACGGAAGCGGCATAGAAAGCCGTGAAAGCCCCGACGTAGGCCACAATGTGTAACGTTTCCGGCGCGTATGCGATATAAAGCGGGAACATCCGTGCCACTTGGTACACTCCGGCCACGACCATCGTGGCCGCATGAATCAACGCACTCACCGGCGTAGGACCTTCCATGGCATCGGGCAACCAGATGTGGAGCGGGAACATGGCGCTCTTACCGGCACCGCCCACGAACATCAGCCCCAATGCCCACGGCAGCATCAATGCGCCTTGCATAAGGTTCTCCTCGGCAGGCGCAAAGGTGAACGTACCCATATAATAACCGTAAATCAGGATACCGATGAGGAATCCGAGGTCGGCAAAACGTGTCACGATAAAAGCTTTCTTGGAAGCGGAGATGGCTTCAGGCTTCGTGTAATAAAACCCTATGAGCAGGTAAGAGGACACGCCCACCAGTTCCCAAAACACATACATCTGGAAAATGTTCGTGGCTACCACCAAGCCGAGCATCGAAAAGGTGAACAAGCTCAGGAAAGCGTAATAACGCTGAAAACCCTTCTCCCCTTTCATATACCCGAAAGAATAGATGTGCACCATGAGCGAGACGGTGGAAATGACCACCAACATCATCACCGAGATAGGGTCGAGCAGGATGCCCATGTCGATATGCAGGCCGGCCGTGAAAGGCAACCATACAAAATTATAAGGTACCAGGGTCCCAAACGTCCCGTCGGCCAAACGCGGCAAGGTGAAATAACCGTATGCCACGGCATAACTCAACACGGCCACAGCCCCCAATGACAACGAACCGACCAGACCGGCTGCGCGATGGGACATCTTCATACCTGCCAGAGCCAACACTAAGAAACTCAGTACGGGCAGGAGGAGTATCAATATCGTATATTCCATATCATTCTTCTTTTTATCAGTTTCCGGCGTCAACCCTTCAGGTCGCTGACATCATCCGTCTGGATATTCCGGACATTACGGTACACATTTATCATAATGGCAATGGCCACAGCCGTTTCCGCCGCCGAGATGGCAATGCCGAAGAGCGTGAAGAAATGGCCTTCGAGCGCACCCGGATAAAAATAACGGTTGAACACGGCAAAGTTGATGTTCGTGGCATTCAGCATCAATTCCACGGAGATGAGCGTGGCCAACAGGTTGCGGCGAGTAAAAAAGCCGTAAATGCCGGCAAACATCATCACCGTGCTCAGCACGAGGTAATAAATAACATCTATTTCCATAACTCTGTTTGTTTAATCAACGTTTACGCGCAATCATGATGGCACCGATCATGCAGGCCAACAACAACACACTGACGACCTCGAAAGGCAGGACAAACTGGTATTTCCCCATTCCGACAAGCGCGTTGCCGACTTTCACCGGATCCAGTTCCACCAACGGAGGAACGGAGAAACGTGCAAAACCGTAAGACGACAGCAAGAATACCGTCAACCCGAAACCGGCCAATACCGTCAGCATGGCCGCAAACCAACGTCCCCGTGGGATACGTTCGTTCATGTTCTTGTCCGAACGGGTCAACAGGATGGAGAAGACATAAAGCACGACGATACCTCCGGCATAAACCGACAACTGCACCGCTCCCAAATAGGTATAGCCCAACATGAAATAAAGGCCGGCCGTCCCGAAAAGCACAAACAACAGAGCCGTGGCCGCACGCAAAATACGCCCCGATGTCACAGCCAACACCGAACAGACCGCCATCATCAGTGAGACAACCCCAAAAACTACTTGCCCAAGAGTGATTCCTTCCATATTACATTATGCTTTTATAGGTTTGTTTTTCTCGGGAGCCGGTGCCAACACCGAACCTTCCCGGTTCAACGTGAGCAGCAACTTGTCACGCTCGAAAACCGAATTCTCAAAATCATTGGAAAAACGTATGGCACCATGCGGACAGGCATTGACACAAAGCTGGCAAAACATGCAGGAACCCAAATCATATTCATACTTCACCAAATACTTCTTCTTCTTTCCTTCCGCATCTTCCCTCACTTCGGAAACCACACGGATCGTATCGTTGGGACAGGCCATCTGGCACAACCCGCAGGCCACACAATGATGCTGGTTCCGGTCGTCATGAATCATTTCCAACTGTGCCCGATGACGTTCCGGTATGTAAAGCGTCGTATGCCGGTTTTCCGGATACTGCTCCGTCACTTTCTTCCGGAAGAACACCTTGATGGACGTTTTCAGTCCTCCCGCCAGACTCTCCGTGCTACGCCAATATCTCTTTATATATTTTGTGAATTTACTCATTTCATTACTATCGTTTTAAAAAACCAATCCGAAAACCTTCATCACCACCATGGCCAACATGACTACGAGCGAAAAGGGCATGAGGTATTTCCATTCCAACGTCAGCACCTGGTCGATACGCAAACGGGGGAAGGTCCACCGGATCCACATCAACAGGAATATGACGAAAAACGTCTTGCCCAGGAACCATACGATACCGGGAACATAGTCCATCACGGCATTGAACCCGTCGAGCCCGGCCACATGCAAAGGCATCCACCCCCCTAAGAAAAGCGTAGTGGCAATACCTGCCGTAATGAAAAGGTTCAGGTACTCGGCCAAGTAGAAAAAGCCGAAATGCATGCCGGAATATTCCGTATGGTAACCGGCTGTCAATTCTTGCTCGGCTTCAGCCAGGTCGAACGGCCCGCGGTTGGCTTCGGCATTGCCGGAAATGAGGTAAATGACAAAAGCCACCAACGTCAGGACATGTCCCCTGAAAATGTTCCATCCTCCGGCCTGGCTTTCCACGATGCCGCTGATGCTCATCGTCCCGCTCAGGATGACCATCGTAAGTACCGTGATACCCAAAGACAGCTCATAGCTGATAATCATGGCACCACTGCGGACGGCACCGATAATCGTGTACTTGCTGTTACTGCTCCATCCGGCCAACAAAATACCGATCACCCCGATGCTCGAAGCGGCCAACACGAAGAATATCCCTATTTGCATGTCCAGAATCTCTGCTCCCTTGTGCCAGGGCAGACAGGAAAACGAAATGACGGAAGCCAGAATCACTAAATAAGGCGCCAGTTCATAAAGCACATGGTCGGACTTCCTGAGGCGTATGATCTCCTTGGTCAGTATCTTCAACACGTCGGCCGGCACTTGCAACAACCCGCCTTTGCCCCCCACACGGTTCGGCCCTATACGGCACTGGAAAGCGCCGCAGACCCTGCGTTCCATGTAAATGAGCACCACGGCCAACACGGCGTATGCCAACAAAATGACTATGCCCAACGCCAACCCTTCGATAAAAACAGCCCAGTCCTCAGGCATCACGCCGCACAACGTACGGTGTATCCACTGCGTGAACGGTTCCAGGCTGTAATAATCCAAAAATGCTTGATCCATATATTTAAATGTGTCTGTATGTTATCTGTCAATATCCGGTATCACGAAGTCCATCGTACCGCCGATGGCAATCAGGTCGGCTATCTTCCCGCCCCGGCACACGGTGTCCATGGCATGCACCAACGGCAGGCCCGTGCTCCGGTAATGCAAACGGTAAGGCATCTTGTCCCCCCGGCTGATGAGGAACACGCCGAACTCGCCACGACTGGCCTCGACGGAAGCCGTAAACACGCCTTCGGGCAATTTGAGGATGGGCTTCGTCTTCACCCGGAACTCCCCTTCGGGCACGTTGTCTATCAACTGTTCTATGATCCGGCAGGATTCCATGATTTCGTCCATGCGCACCATATAGCGGTCAAACGAATCACCATGGGTATAGGTGATTTCCTTGAAGTCCACCTTGCCGTACATTGCGTAGGGATGGTGCTTGCGCACGTCGTTGGCCCATCCGCAGGCACGGCCCGTACCGCCGGTACAGCCCAACGAGATGGCATCCTCACGCGAAAGCAAGCCGACCCCCTTCAGACGGGTGCGGGCAATGACGCTCTTCGTAAAGATGTCGTGGTATTCATGGATAATGTTCCGCAAGTGCACGATAAACTCTTTCGTCTTCCGCACGAAATCGGGATGCAGGTCGGCCTGTACGCCGCCAATCACATTGTAGTTCTGAATCAACCGCCCCCCGGTGGTATCCTCGAATATGTCGAGAATCATCTCACGCTCGCGGAAACCATAGAAGAAAGGCGTCAGCGCTCCCATATCCATGGCCAGACAGGAATAAAACAGGAGGTGGGAATCGATACGTTGCAATTCGTCCATTATCGTGCGGATATATTGCGCACGTTCGGAAACCTCGATACCCGCGGCTTGCTCGATACACATGCACAGGGCATGGCGGCTCTGGTGGGCGCTCAGGTAGTCCAGACGGTCGGTCAGCGCCAGCGTCTGCGGATAAGTCAGGCTCTCGTTCATCTTTTCGATACCCCGGTGGATATATCCCAATATGGGGTCTATCTTCTTGACCATCTCGCCGTCCAACGACGTACGCATACGCAATACGCCATGTGTGGAAGGATGCTGCGGGCCAATATTGACAATGAAGTCATCCGGGCGGAACACCACGTTCTCGCGCCGTTCGATGGTCCCGTCCGCACGCAAGTCATATTCTTCCGTCACGTCGGCGTTTTCTTCATTCTCCATGTTGAGCGGGTTGCTGTCCATGTCATAATCCTTGCGGAGCGGATAACCCGCCCAATCCTCACGCAGGTAGAGGCGGCGCATGTCGGGATGCCCCGTGAAGCGTATGCCGAAGAAATCGTATGCCTCGCGTTCCTTGATTTCCGCCGTTTTCCATATCCGGCACACCGAGGGCAGGAAAGGATCCTCGCGCCCGTCCGTGTCCGTTCGCAACGTCACGCGGCCGCCCGTCCGCGTCGACTCCAACTGGTAGAACACGCTCAGACGGCCGTCTCCGTCCGCCGCCACAAGGTCCCGCATGAAGTCCATCGGTTCTTCCGCGTCGTCGTGCAGCCGGCGGCATACCTCCGCCACGTCCCGATCCGGGACCACTACCACTCTCTCGCCGGCCTCTTCCACCGTGGCGGCCGCACACCACTGCCTTATCTTTTCTTCTATCATACTCCGGCCTCCTTTCTTTCCCCGGCTTCGTCCGGTTTCTCCTTGTGGTTGCGCCCTCCGAGGAAACGCTCCATCTTGATTTTACGTTGCAACTGCATCATCCCGTAGAAAAAGGCTTCCGGCCGCGGCGGACATCCGGGAATGTACACGTCCACCGGGATGATGCGGTCTATCCCGTTCACCACGTGGTAACTCCGCCGGAACGGCCCTCCGCTGATGGTACATCCCCCCACGGCCACCACGTATTTCGGCTCGGCCATCTGGTCGTACAACCGCTTCAGTACTGGGGCCATGCGGTAAGTTATCGTACCCAACACCATGATCATGTCCGCCTGGCGCGGCGAGTTGCGCGTCACCTCGAAGCCGAAACGCGCCATGTCATAACGCGCCGCCCCCAGGGCCATGAACTCTATGGCGCAACAGCTCGTGCCGAAAGTAAGCGACCAAAGCGAATTGCTGCGACCCCAGTTGATCAGATCATCCAGCGTGCCCAATACGATACCCGCCCCGTCGCGGTTCAGTTTCTCAGCCATGCGCAACAGGTAATCGTTATTCTTGAAATCGCCCGGCTCCATATCCTTTATCTTGGGCAACCCGTGTTTCATTTCCATTCCAACGCTCCTTTCCTCCAGGCGTAAGCCAGGCCCAGAATCAATACTGCAATAAAAAATACGATGCTCAACAGCCCTTGCATGCCGATACGACCTACCACCGCCGCCCACGGAAACAGGAACACTGTCTCGATGTCGAATATCAGGAACAGGATGGCATACAGGTAATAACCGGCATGGAACTGAAACCAAGCTTCCCCCCGCGTGGGCACACCGCACTCGTATGGCTCACCTTTTTGAGGATTGAACGTACGGGGAGCCGCAAGGCGCGCTATCAGCAAGGCTGCCGTCACCAAGGCAATTGCCGTAAGCACCACGACCGTTAACAATGTGAAATCCGTCATTCTTAAAGTTATATTTAATTTAACAACCAAAGATTATTTCGCTGTAAAAGGCATATCCTTTGTTTTCTTTTCCGAGGGGAAAAGGACCATAAGATATGGCACTCTGAAATGATACCTATTTATATAATATAGGCTTCCGTAGGGGTCACATCCTGATCCGTCTCAAGGTAAAGACATAATAATCCCTGCCGGGTCCGGAATCATAAGAATAGTATAATGACCTGCAAGGAGATAAAAAACAGCCTATGGAAGCATAAAGAAAACCTGATAATCTTTCCGAGACCGCCATGTACTTGAAACACGACGTTTCAGACCCTTCATCCAAAGCTAAAGACAACGGGGCTATGTAATCGGAAGTAAAAAAGAAATAAGGAGTATCGGATGTCCAATATGTAACTTCTTGTCCAAGACTTTCCACTGACGGGGAACTTGCCTCAGCACAAAACGCCGATGAACCATGTTTTTCCATCGTGGCAAAAGCCATTAAGAAAGACATGGAAAACAGTAGCCACATACAGAGTTTATGCTTCATTTCCTCGTCTCTTTAATGGGCGCAAAGGTACATATATTATTTTAAAGCTTATTTTATAGAGGATTAAAATATCTAAATTAGAACGATTTAAGTGCTACTTTAAAAACTACCGACATAACCATTCACAAACTTTGTCTTGAAAGTCTTGTGCAGCCGCCACACGTTCCACACCTTGATTCATAATACAAAAGGCCAGCAAATGGTTATTCCCCGACCGTGCATAACCGGCCAATGTGGATACTCCTTCCAAAGTCCCGGTCTTAGCTCTTACGTTTCCGTAGGCTTTTCCCTTCCTCATACGTTTTTTCAGCGTACCGTCAACTCCGGCTATCGGTAAAGAAATATAAAGAGGTGAAAAAACAGCCTCATCACGATAAGCGTATCTCAGAAAAGCAATCTCAAGTTCCGGTGTCAAGTAATTATATAAAGAAACCCCGCTCCCATCGGCCACTATATATTTTCCGGGATCATAGCCCAACCGCCCTATCAACCGCTCAATGTAGTACATAGCTTCTTTTCTTGAAGCGTATGGTTTTCCTGTACGGGCTGCCAACTGATAAAACAAGGCTTCGGCACATAAATTATCACTCTCTTTCATCATCGGATGCAAAACGTCTGCCAACTGGCGTGTCCGTCCGGCTAACAATACGCCATTTTGGGGACAACGGGCTTGTCCTCCAAAAACAAGTCGGATACCCAAACCATGCAACACCTCGCTGAATGCCCTTATGAAAATATTCTTCTTTCCATATAATAAAGGAGTCAGCACCGGCATGTCATCGTCCCAACACCAACCCCATCCCCATTGCAAGGTATCTTTCATCGACACGTCTGCATACAGTCTCCCTGTTATGGAATCCACATCCGATTCTTTCAAAGCCTTGCCGAAAGAAAGCAAATCTTCTTTCCCGAAACAAGGGTCAAAACCTCCTACGGCATACAAGTCCCCATACAAAACACGCCCCCGGATTTCGCCCGTGTAAAACAAACGGGTTGCCAAACGATAATCACTCCCCAATTCGGAAAGCGCAGTGACAGCCGTTACCAATTTTTCGGTGGAAGCCGGACGCATACGCTGTTTGGCCTGGTAAGCATACAACAAAGTATCGTCGGTCAAATCATACACACACAAACCTAATTGCGAAGTAAGCAATAGCTCATCTTGTAGCAAGCTATCCAGTCCGTCCTGCAAACACACCGACCACGAAGCCTCCTCCTCAAGCGGTTCACAAGAAATTCTCTCGGAAGAAAACAAGGGATTACCAACTCCCCCAACAAACCAAAAGAACCCAAAAAGTACTCTAAAAAGCCTCATATTCATAAGCCATCTGTCTTTTCAAGAAAATCTTCCTGTTTTCGTTTGAAATACCGGCAAAACTCTTCAGCCGGAAAAGGTGTGATAAATTTAATCGAACCGTCGTAAAACGTCAACATGACAGTATCCTTATTCTTTAAAAAGGACAATGAAGACGGCCTTACGATATCCACCTTTTCTATGTCGGACAAAGAATGCCTGCTGACTTTGGAAAACCGTCCTTGATGAATGAATAAGCAACCTTCATCGGTAAAAACATAATACGTATGAATCAAACGTTCCACCACGAAAACCAAAAAGACCATACAACACAATGCAGCCAAAGGCAATTTTACCCAAAAGAAATATATGGCCAACACTGTAGCAGGCAACAAACTGAAAAACAATATCTTCTTATTAATTTTTGCATGAAATGTCCGTATCATAAAACTAAAATTTAGTGCAAGTTACACTTTTTACGGATTAAATCCACAGAAAGCAAAAAAATATCCTGTATTTTTTGTTTATTTAAAAAAAGACATATACCTTTGAGACGATAGCAGAAAAACAAACTAAAACCTATATATTATGAGAGCATTATTTGTTTTTTTTAGCTTGTTGCTTCACCTTTCCGCTTTCTCTCAGAATGCGATAAGGTTTGCGTATGATGCGTTAGGCAACCGCGTAAAGAGGGAAATCGTGTTGCAAAATTCAGATGTTGCCAAACGAAACCTGTCATCGGAAGAAAAAAAAGAGGATAATTTCTATTCCGACATGCTCTCTGAAAAACAGATCCGTATTTGGCCCAACCCAACGGAAGGACACCTGAAAGTGGAAATCCAAGGACTCGCCCCTGAAGAAAAAGCCTGTTTGCGCATCACATCGATGAGCGGAGCGGTTGTGGACGTAAAAGAAACAACCTCCCCCGTTTCCGAACTTGACCTAAGCCATTGCACGAATGGAATTTACCTGCTACATATCGCAACGGGCGGACAAGAAACCACTTGGAAAATCATCAAAAAATAACGCTTATGAAACGGTTTCTGCTTTCTTTCTTCCTTTGTGCGTGCTGCCTCCTTTCCGCCCTCGGACAAGAGGGGTACCCGGCTATTGACAACGATTACGTACCTATCACTTACAAGATAGACACAAGAAATGAAGTGGGACAAATAGATATCACTTCAGGAGTATCTCCCACCGGTGCACGTACCTATACTGTCCCTATATCTGCTTATAAAGGAATACGGGGATTTAATCCGGAATTATCCTTTGTTTATAATAGCCAACAAGGCAAAGGTTTATTAGGAATGGGATGGTCTCTTTCCGGATTGTCCGTCATTTGCCGCACAGTACAAACACCTTATTATGATGGGAAAATCGCTCCCATAGCTTTCAACCGTGAAGATGTTTTTATGCTCGATGGTATGCGGTTGGTCAAGGTGGATTCCGTCACTTATTTGAGCGAGCGCGGCTATATACGTGTCAAAGCGAACTATGCAGGTAATTCCTTACAGTATTTTGACGTGGCTTTCCCCAATGGCCGAACGGCCATATTCGGTTATAAAACCAATACCAACAATAACCTGTATTACCCTCTCACGGAACTGAGTGATTTGTGGGGCAATACCATTACATACCATTATACTTCACAAGGGGACCATTACCGGATAAACAAAATTACATACAACGGAGCTTCCATAGAATTCTCGTTTGTCGGTTCACGGACAGACCCAGTATCCTTTTATCTTTCAGGACAGAAAGTAACAGAAAACTCTTTGCTGAAAACCATAACCTGTAAGTTTGGTAATACCATATTGGGAACTTATAAACTCAATTATAGGAATGAGAATCAAACGACGCTTAAACAATCCCTATTGGAAGAAATTGAGTATCTGAGTGGTGTGAAAAGCTTTCCTCCCTTGCATTTCTACTATGGTAAGGGAAATAAGGCAACAGGTTATGACACCCATTCTTTCGTCTGCAAAGGTTATGTAGGGACACATTCTCCAAAACGTTTTGTCGTAGCGCGGAATGCTGACCACGGTAAAGCTGACTTAATTGTAGCAATACCCGATTATCAAGATACTCATCAAATATGCTATTAATGAAACAAGGCCCTATTGTCATAGGACTATATTTCCAAAAGGTATATGATGATTATCGTCCCATATTCATCAGTTATCCATTATGGAAAGACTCGTTAAAAGATTGCATGCAGTTCTACATATTCCATCACGAATTTCGGAACAATAAAAATCTCCAATTAAATGTACCTATATTAAACCATCAAAGTAAATTATTAAAATATCAAAGTAATTTTACAGAAGCTGTAAAGTGTGTACAGTCACAGTCATCCAATTTGTTACAAGAAAATGTCTATGTAAAAGATATTTTCAACTATTTGGATTATCTGAGGGAACATGATCTTCTCATTAAACTCCAAAGATTTGATGGAAAACGTGAATTATTGGTTTATAG
>OWKE01000751.1_pt1 | contig 15299 bp, 10 predicted proteins | sample 1732631 | NCBI WGS metagenome assembly OWKE01 (sample SAMN05065736, study PRJEB22554) | human gut metagenome | biome: ENVO:2100002; feature: ENVO:00000062; material: ENVO:00002003 | host: Homo sapiens | place: USA | reverse complement strand
CGACTAGTCGTCGGCAGCGTCAGATGTGTATAAGAGACAGCGGTTCAACTGTGATATAGTATACAGGCTTGGAAATAGGTCTTTTTTTTATGCCTTTTTTTAAGGGTACAAACAACAAAGAATTTAAACGGAGGTGGAAGTCGTGCGTACAAAGATTACATTAGCGTGCACAGAATGTCAGCGTCGTAATTACAACATGACAAAGGACAAAAAAACTCATCCGGACAGAATGGAAACCAAGAAGTATTGTAGATTCTGCAGAACTCATACAATGCACAAGGAAACAAAATAGTCTAGGAACTGAGTGAAGGAGTACATTATGGGACAGAATGAAAAAGTCGAAAAGGCTCCAAAAACAAGCTGGTTTTCAGGTCTGAAAGCTGAATTTCAGAAGATTATCTGGCCTGAGAAGCAATCGGTCATCAGACAGACCATTGCAGTACTGGCGGTTTCAGTAGTTACCGGTCTTATTATTGCGCTTCTTGACTGGGGTATCCAGCAGGGCGTAGATTTCCTTATTGGTTTACATTTTTAAAACGGAGGCAAAGTGATTATGACAGAAGCGAACTGGTATGTAGTTCATACCTATTCAGGTTATGAAAACAAAGTCAAAGCTAATATTGACAAAACAATCGAAAACAGACATCTTGAGGACCAGATCCTTGAAGTGCGTGTTCCGCTTGAGGACGTCACAGAGGTGAAGAACGGTGTTCGTAAACAGGTTTCCAAGAAGATGTTTCCAGGCTATGTTCTTATTCATATGATTATGAATGATGATACATGGTACGTTGTACGAAATACCAGAGGCGTAACTGGATTTGTAGGTCCGGGAAGCAAACCGGTTCCTCTCACAGAAGCCGAGATGAGACCTTTGGGTATTAAGACGGAAAACGTGGTAGTTGATTTTGCTGAGGGTGACATGATAGTCGTTATCGGCGGTGTCTGGAAGGATACAGTCGGTGTTATCACAGCTATGAATTATCACAAGCAGACAGTTACAATTAATGTAGAGCTGTTCGGTCGCGAGACACCGGTAGAAGTAAGTTTCGCAGATGTTAAGAAAACAAATTAAGGAGGCAATTCCAAATGGCAAAGAAAGTAGAAGGATACATTAAATTGCAGATCCCTGCTGGAAAGGCAACTCCAGCTCCTCCAGTTGGACCTGCACTTGGACAGCACGGTGTAAACATCGTAGAGTTCACAAAGCAGTTTAATGCAAAGACAGCCGATCAGGGCGACTTAATTATCCCTGTAGTTATTACTGTATATGCAGACAGAAGTTTCAGTTTCATCACTAAGACTCCACCTGCTCCAGTATTAATCAAGAAAGCTTGCAAGATTCAGTCTGGTTCAGGCGAGCCAAACAAGAAGAAGGTTGCTAAGATCACAAAGGCACAGGTTCAGGAAATCGCTGAGCTTAAGATGCCTGACTTAAACGCAGCTTCACTTGAGTCTGCAATGAGCATGATCGCTGGTACAGCAAGATCAATGGGTGTTGAGGTGGTTGACTAACACTTAGCGAAGCCAACATACCCCTAAAATAGTTGCAAATTTATGCAACCTAAAATAATAACAAAGAAACGTAAATGTGGGAGGGTCCTCTCCCGATATTACCACCAGGAGGTTATTTTTTCATGAAAAGAGGAAAGAAGTATCAAGACGCTGTTAAGGCATTTGATAAGAAAGAGCAGTACGATGTTGCTGACGCTATCTCTATCGTAAAGAAAAATGCTACAGCTAAATTTGACGAGACAATCGAGCTTCATCTTAGAACAGGCTGCGACGGACGTCACGCAGAGCAGCAGATCCGTGGTGCGGTTGTATTACCACACGGAACAGGAAAAACAGTTAAGGTTTTAGTTTTCGCTAAGGGAACTAAGGTTGACGAGGCACAGGCAGCAGGAGCTGACTTCGTTGGAGGCGAGGAGTTAATTCCAAAGATCCAGAACGAGGGATGGTTAGACTTCGACGTTGTAGTTGCTACACCTGATATGATGGGTGTTGTTGGTCGTTTAGGACGTGTCCTTGGACCAAAGGGCTTAATGCCAAACCCAAAGGCAGGAACAGTTACTATGGATGTAACAAAAGCTGTTAACGATATCAAAGCCGGTAAGATTGAGTACAGATTGGACAAGACAAACATTATCCATGTGCCAGTTGGAAAAGCATCTTTCACAGACGAGCAGTTAAACGACAACTTCCAGTCTCTTATGGGTGCAATTAATAAAGCAAAACCTGCTAGCTTAAAGGGTCAGTACATTAAGAGCGCAACTCTTACATCTACAATGGGACCTGGCGTTAAGTTAAACGTGGTTAAGATTACACAGTAAGATAGTTAAACAGTTACAGTAAAACAATTTACAAGACCTATCAAACGCCAAGCAAAAGTTTTGCGGAAAGTAATTGACATCCGTAATATAGTTTGATATAATTGCAATGCATATTGCCGAAGACAGTAGGTGCCGCAAGGCGTAAACGTAGAACCTACCGAGGGAATTTTCGAGATTTATCTTGAATTTTGACTTGTACCCTTCTGTCGACAGGCAGGAGGGTTTCTTTGATTAATAAATCAAATACCTCATGTCTTTTATGCGAAAATCTAAAAGGAGGTAAATGAATCGTGGCAAAGGTAGAACTTAAACAGCCAATCGTAGATGAGATTTCCGGTGTTATCAATGGTGCACAGTCAGTAGTAGTTGTTGATTACTTAGGACTCACAGTAGCAGAGGATACTCAGTTACGTAAACAGTTAAGAGAAGCCGGTGTAACTTACAAGGTATACAAGAATACTTTAGTAAACCGTGCAATCCAGGGAACAGAGTTCGAGGGATTAAAGGATGTTCTTGAAGGACCAAGCGCATTCGCTGTATCAACAGAGGATGCAACAGCACCAGCTAGAATCTTAGCTAAGTTCGCTAAAACAGCTCCGGCTTTAGAGATTAAAGCAGGTGTAGTTGAGGGAACATTTTATGATGCTGAGGGTATGAAGGCAATCGCCGCTGTACCTAGCAGAGATGAGCTTCTTGGAAAATTACTTGGAAGCATTCAGTCACCTATCACAAATCTTGCTCGTGTACTCAATCAGATCGCAGAGCAGGGTGGCGCTGCAGATGCAGCCGTAGAGGCAGCACCAGCAGAGGATGCTGCAGAGGAAGCTCCAGCAGCAGAATAATTCAAATATTATATTTGAACCTTATTATCATAATTAAATTTTTAAATGGAGGAAATTATAATGGCAAAGTTAACAACAGCAGAGTTTATTGATGCTATCAAAGAGTTAAGCGTATTAGAGTTAAATGATTTAGTAAAAGCTTGTGAAGAAGAGTTCGGTGTTTCTGCAGCAGCAGGTGTTGTAGTTGCAGCAGCAGGAGCTGACGGAGCAGCAGCTGAGGAGAAGACTGAGTTCGACGTAGAGCTTACAGAGGTTGGACCAAACAAGGTTAAGGTTATCAAGGTTGTTCGTGAGATCACAGGTCTTGGACTTAAAGAGGCTAAGGACGCTGTTGATGGCGCACCAAAGGTTATCAAAGAGCAGCTTGACAAGGCTTCAGCAGAGGATGCTAAGGCTAAACTTGAGGCAGAGGGTGCTAAGGTTACACTTAAGTAGTCTGATAGCTTACGAGTTAATTAAAAATATAAAAAGAGTCGAGGGCAAATTTTTATTTGCACTTGGCTCTTTTTTATTTTTTAAAAAAGTACTTGCAATTGTCGGTGATTTGTTGTATAGTATACGTTGCACTATTGTGGTGCAGTGGCATTTTTATGCAATTTTTTAAATGATGCAAATTTGTCAATAGGTAAATTACACTAAAATGCATTCGCAAATATGTGCACAAGAGAAAAACCACAAGATATAGTAACTGGGGTGGTTTTTGAATCATTATCTAGATACTTGCTAGATTAAAATAAAAACGAGAGGTGAAACGTCAATGGAGAAAAACAGAATACGTCCGGTCACATCCGGAAAAAGCATGCGTATGAGTTACTCAAGACAAAAAGAGGTTCTGCAGATGCCAAATCTGATTGAGGTCCAGAAGGATTCTTATCAGTGGTTCTTAGACGAAGGTCTCAAGGAAGCTTTTGCGGATATCTCTCCAATCACAGATTACAGCGGAAAGCTTAGTCTTGATTTTGTAGATTTTACATTATGCGAAGATGATGTAAAGTATACAATTCCTGAGTGCAAGGAAAGAGATGCAACATACGCAGCTCCTTTAAAGGTTAAAGTCAGACTTCACAACAAAGAGACAGATGAGATTAATGAGCATGAAATTTTCATGGGTGATCTGCCTTTAATGACAGAGACCGGTACATTCGTAATCAACGGTGCAGAGCGAGTTATTGTCAGTCAGTTAGTTCGTTCTCCTGGTATTTATTACGGAATTGCTCATGATAAGCTCGGAAAGACCCTGTATTCTTGTACTGTTATTCCAAACCGTGGTGCATGGCTTGAGTATGAGACAGACTCTAACGACGTTTTTTATGTAAGAGTAGATAGAACACGTAAGGTACCTATCACAGTACTTTTACGTGCACTTGGAGTAGGTACAAACCAGGCTATTCTCGATATGTTCGGAGATGAGCCAAAGATCCAGGCATCATTCAGCAAGGACCCTGCAATCACAGAGCGTGAGCCACAGGGAAGCTATGAGGCTGGTTTATTAGAGTTATATAAGAAGATTCGTCCGGGCGAGCCACTTTCAGTTGAGAGTGCAGAGAGCCTTATCACAGCAATGTTCTTCGATCCTAGAAGATATGACCTTGCCAAGGTAGGACGTTATAAGTTTAATAAGAAGCTTGCTTTAAAGAACCGTATCAGTGGACAGGTTTTAGCTGAGGACGTAGTTGATCCTTCTACAGGTGAGGTTATCGCTGAGGCAGGTACTGTTGTTGACCGTGCGCTTGCCACACAGATCCAGAACGCTGCCGTTCCTGCTTTATGGATTCAGACAGAGACAAGAAATGTCAAGATTCTTTCTTCTATGATGGTTGACATCAGAAGCTGGATTCCTGAGCTTGAGGATCCTAAGTCTATCGGTGTTACTGAGCTTGTTTACTATCCGGTACTCGCTCAGATTCTCGAGGAGTATGATTCCCTTGAGGACAGAATCGAGGCTATAAAGAGAGATATATCTGACCTTATTCCAAAGCATATTACTAAAGAGGATATCTTCGCAACTATCAACTACAATATGCACTTAGAGTGGGGCGCAGGAACAGATGACGATATCGATCATCTTGGAAACAGACGTATCCGTGCGGTTGGAGAGCTGTTACAGAACCAGTACCGTATCGGTCTCTCAAGACTGGAGCGTGTTGTTCGTGAAAGAATGACTACACAGGACTTAGAGGGAATTTCACCTCAGTCACTTATCAATATAAAGCCTGTAACTGCCGCTGTTAAAGAATTCTTCGGTTCTTCACAGCTTTCACAGTTTATGGATCAGAACAACCCTCTTGGAGAGCTTACTCACAAGAGACGTTTATCAGCACTTGGACCTGGTGGTCTTTCAAGAGACCGTGCCGGATTCGAGGTTCGAGATGTACATTACACTCACTACGGCCGTATGTGTCCTGTAGAGACTCCTGAGGGACCAAACATCGGTCTTATCAACTCACTTGCATGCTATGCGAGAATCAATGAGTATGGCTTCGTAGAGGCTCCATACCGTAAGATTGACAAGACTGATCCTAAGAACCCGGTAGTCACAGAAGAGGTTGTATACATGACAGCCGATGAGGAGGACAACTACCACGTAGCACAGGCTAATGAGAAGCTTGATGCAGACGGACATTTCGTACGTAACTCAGTTTCAGGTCGTTACAGAGAGGAAACACAGGAGTACGATAAGTCAGCATTTGATTATATGGATGTATCTCCAAAGATGGTATTCTCAGTAGCTACAGCGCTGATTCCGTTCTTACAGAACGATGACCCTACACGTGCCCTCATGGGATCGAACATGCAGCGTCAGGCCGTTCCGCTTCTTACAACAGAGGCTCCTGTAGTTGGTACAGGTATTGAGACAAAAGCCGCAGTTGACTCAGGTGTCTGCGTAGTTGCAAAGGCAGACGGAGAGGTATTATCTTCAGAGTCAAACCGCATTATCATAAAAGAGACTGACGGAAACAAGAGAGAGTATATCCTTACAAAGTTCTCTCGTTCAAACCAGTCAAACTGCTATAACCAGAGACCTATCGTATTTAAGGGCGACAAGGTTAAGGCAGGCGATGTTATCGCAGACGGTCCTTCAACAAGTCAGGGAGAGCTTGCTCTTGGAAAGAACCCGCTTATCGGATTCATGACATGGGAAGGATACAACTACGAGGATGCCGTTCTTCTTTCAGAGCGTCTCGTAGAGTATGATGTGTATACATCAGTTCATATCGAGGAATATGAGGTAGAGTCCCGTGATACAAAGCTCGGACCTGAGGAGATTACACGTGATGTCCCTGGTGTCGGTGATGACGCACTCAAGGACCTTGATGAGAGAGGTATCATCCGTGTAGGTGCAGAGGTTCGTGCCGGTGATATCCTTGTAGGAAAGGTTACACCAAAGGGTGAGACAGAGCTTACAGCAGAGGAGAGACTTCTTCGTGCCATCTTCGGTGAGAAGGCAAGAGAGGTTCGTGATACATCACTTAAGGTGCCTCACGGTGCTTACGGTATCATTGTTGATGCCAAGGTATTTACCAGAGAGAACGGCGATGAGCTTTCTCCGGGAGTAAACCAGTCAGTACGTATCTACATTGCGCAGAAGAGAAAGATTTCTGTCGGTGATAAGATGGCCGGACGTCACGGTAACAAGGGTGTCGTTTCCCGTGTGCTTCCTGTTGAGGATATGCCATTCCTTCCAAACGGACGTCCATTGGATATCGTACTTAACCCACTCGGTGTTCCTTCACGAATGAACATCGGTCAGGTCCTTGAGATTCACCTGAGTCTCGCTGCAAAGGCACTTGGCTTCAATATCTCAACTCCTGTATTTGACGGAGCTAACGAGGTAGATATCGAGGATACACTTGAGCTTGCAAATGATTACGTAAATCTTCCGTTCGATAAGGAAGAGCTTGAAAAGGATTTACAGGCTGAGCATCCATACTGGAGCGCAGATGCTGAAATCTTCTATGATAAATATGTTGATACACTCCGTGAGGACGTTATGGAATACCTTTCAACAAACAGAGCTCACAGAAGCTTATGGAAGGGCGTTCCGATTTCAAAGGATGGAAAGGTACAGCTTCGTGATGGTAGAACAGGTGAGTGCTTCGATGGAAAGACAACTATCGGACACATGCATTACCTTAAGCTGCATCATCTTGTTGACGATAAGATCCATGCACGTTCAACAGGTCCTTACTCATTAGTTACACAGCAGCCACTCGGTGGTAAGGCACAGTTCGGTGGACAGCGTTTCGGAGAGATGGAGGTTTGGGCTCTTGAGGCATATGGTGCTGCATATACACTCCAGGAGATCCTTACAATGAAGTCCGATGATGTTGTTGGCCGTGTCAAGACCTACGAGGCTATCATCAAGGGTGAGAATATCCCTGAGCCTGGTATTCCAGAGTCATTCAAGGTACTTCTCAAAGAGCTTCAGGCACTTGGTCTGGATGTCAAGGTACTTGATGAGAACAGAGAAGAGGTTGAGCTTATCGAGACAAGTGAGTACGGTAATACAGATATCAACTCAATTATCGGAAACGATAAGGACTATGCATTCGAGGACAGTGAGTCCTTCGCAGAGCATGGTTTCTCAAAGAAAGAATTTGATGACAACGAAGAGCTTGTTGACATAGAAGAGGAAGAGTCTCCTGAGACAGCGGATGACGATATTTTTGCTGATGAAGTTCTTGATGACGAAGAATAATTAGAAGGGAGTGCCAAAATGCCAGAAACAAATAATATAGAAAATAATCAGGCAATGCAGTTTGATGCGATTCAGATTGGATTAGCATCTCCTGAAAAGATCAGAGAGTGGTCACATGGCGAGGTTAAAAAGCCTGAGACTATTAACTATAGAACATTAAAGCCTGAAAAAGACGGTCTTTTCTGCGAGAAGATTTTCGGACCAACGAAGGACTGGGAGTGTCATTGTGGTAAATACAAGAAGATACGTTATAAGGGGGTTGTCTGCGACCGATGTGGCGTAGAAATCACAAAGTCAAGCGTTCGTAGAGAGCGTATGGGACACATCGAGCTTGCTGCTCCTGTATCTCATATCTGGTATTTCAAGGGTATCCCATCACGTATGGGACTCATCCTTGACTTATCTCCACGTGTACTTGAGAGAGTACTGTACTTTGCTTCATACATTGTACTTGACCCGGGCGAGACAAAGCTTGCATACAAGCAGATTCTCAATGAGTCAGAGTATCAGGAAGCATGTGATACTTATGGACGCTCAGCATTCCGTGTAGGAATGGGTGCTGAGTCTATCCATGAACTTTTAGCAGCAATCGATCTTGAGAAGGATTCGGCAGAGCTTAAGGCAGAGCTTGAGAATGCTACAGGCCAGAAGCGTGCACGTATCATCAAGAGACTTGAGGTTGTAGAGGCTTTCCGCGAGTCAGGCAACAAGCCTGAGTGGATGATTATGACAGTTATTCCTGTTATTCCACCGGATCTTCGTCCAATGGTTCAGCTCGATGGAGGACGTTTTGCAACAAGTGATCTTAACGACCTTTACAGACGAATCATCAATCGTAACAACCGTCTTAGAAGACTTCTTGATCTTGGAGCACCGGATATCATCGTTCGTAACGAGAAACGTATGCTTCAGGAGGCTGTCGATGCACTTATCGACAACGGCCGTCGTGGACGTCCTGTTACCGGTCCAGGAAACAGAGCTCTTAAGTCTCTTTCAGACATGCTCAAGGGAAAGGGAGGACGTTTCCGTCAGAACCTTCTCGGAAAGCGAGTTGACTACTCAGGACGTTCAGTTATCTGTGTAGAGCCAAAGCTTAAGATTTATCAGTGTGGTCTTCCAAAGGAGATGGCAATCGAGCTTTTCAAGCCATTCGTTATGAAGGAGCTTGCCGCTAACGGAACCGCACACAATATAAAGAGTGCAAAGAAGATGGTTGAGAGACTTCAGCCGGAGGTATGGGATGTCCTTGAGGACGTCATCAAAGAGCATCCGGTTATGCTTAACCGAGCTCCTACACTCCACAGACTTGGAATACAGGCCTTCGAGCCAATCCTTGTAGAGGGTAAGGCAATCAAGCTTCATCCACTCGTATGTACAGCGTTCAACGCCGACTTCGATGGAGACCAGATGGCTGTACATCTTCCATTGACTGCTGAGGCACAGGCTGAGTGCAGATTCATGCTTCTGTCACCTAACAACCTGCTTAAGCCTTCTGATGGTGGACTTGTAGCCGTTCCTTCGCAGGATATGATCCTTGGAGTTTATTACCTCACAATGAGAAAGCTCGCTGATTACAAGGATGATCCAAAGATGGTTGCACAGGTGTCATCAGACACTGTATACAATGATATTGAGGAGCTTAGAAAGCTTACAACTCCTGATGAAAATACAGGAAAGGCTGAGCTTGGCTTATATGACCTCATCTGGTTTGAGGATGTTACAGACGGAAACCGTCGTGTGCTTTGCAGACCGATAGATCTTCTCGGCCGTTACTATGGAAGTGTTAATCTTGCAATGCTCGCTTACGAGAACAAGGAGATTACTCTTCACCAGAATATCTTTGTACACCGTACAGTAAAGCTTCCTGACGGCACAGAGGTTTCAGGTTTTACAGAGACAACAGTAGGACTTTTGATATTCAATGAGAACATTCCACAGGATCTTGGTTTTATAGACAGATCAAAGGCTGAGAATGCACTCAAGTTTGAGGTTGAGTTCCACGTTGGTAAGAAACAGATCAAGCAGATCCTTGAGAAGGTTATCAACACACACGGAGCTACAACAACAGCAGAGGTTCTTGACAATGTCAAAGCTATGGGATACAAGTATTCAACCCAGGCTGCCATGACAGTTTCAATTTCAGATATGACAGTGCCACCACAGAAGCCACAGATGATCGCTGATGCACAGGACACTGTAGATAAGATTACAAGACAGTACAAGCGTGGACTTATCACTGATGAGGAGCGTTACAAAGAGGTTATCGAGACATGGAAGGATACAGATGATGCCCTTACAAAGGCACTTCTTACAGGTCTTGATAAGTACAACAACATCTTCATGATGGCAGATTCCGGAGCCCGTGGATCTGATAAGCAGATCAAACAGCTTGCAGGTATGCGAGGACTCATGGCTGATACAACAGGTCGTACAATCGAGCTTCCTATCAAGTCATGCTTCCGTGAGGGTCTTGACGTACTCGAGTACTTCATGTCAGCACATGGAGCTCGTAAGGGACTTTCAGATACAGCGCTTCGTACAGCTGATTCAGGATACCTTACAAGACGTCTCGTAGATGTTTCACAGCATATGATCGTTCGTGAGACAGACTGCTGTGCAGGCACAGGACGTGAGATTCCGGGAATGGTTGTAAAGGCATTCATGGAGGGTCGAGAGGAAATCGAGAGCCTTCAGGAGAGAATTACAGGTCGTTTCTCTTGCAATACAATCTGCGATAAGGATGGCAATGTAATTGTTAAGGCCAACCATATGATTACACCAAAGCGTGCAGCAAAGGTTGTGTCAGAGGGTGTTGATGAGAACGGTAATCCAATCACACAGGTTAAGATCCGTACAGTGCTTACCTGCCGTTCACACATGGGAGTATGTGCTAAGTGTTACGGTTCAAACCTTGCAACAGGTCAGGCAGTACAGGTTGGTGAAGCAATCGGTATCATCGCAGCACAGTCAATCGGTGAGCCTGGTACACAGCTTACCATGAGAACCTTCCATACAGGTGGTGTTGCCGGTGGAGATATCACACAGGGTCTTCCTCGAGTAGAAGAGATTTTCGAGGCACGTAAGCCTAAGGGACTCGCTATTATCACAGAGTTCGGCGGAATTGCCACAATCAAGGATACAAAGAAGAAGCGTGAGGTTATCGTTACAAACAACGAGACAGGCGAGACAAAGGCTTACCTCATTCCTTACGGCTCACGTATCAAGGTTGTAGACGGACAGGAGCTTGAGGCCGGCGACGAGCTTACAGAGGGTTCTGTAAATCCACACGATATCCTCAAGATTAAGGGCGTTCGTGCGGTTCAGGATTACATGCTCCGTGAGGTACAGCGTGTTTACCGTTTACAGGGTGTTGAGATTAACGATAAGCATGTCGAGGTTATAGTTCGTCAGTGTTTACAGAAGATCCGCGTAGAGGAGCCGGGAGATTCAGATTTACTTCCGGGCAGCATGGTTGATGCCCTTGACTTCTTAGAGCTCAACGAGAAGCTTGAGGAAGAGGGCAAGGAGCTTGCAGTTGGCTCACAGGTATTACTTGGAATCACAAAGGCATCTCTTGCAACCAACTCATTCCTGTCAGCAGCTTCATTCCAGGAGACCACAAAGGTTCTTACTGAGGCAGCAATCAAGGGCAAGGTTGATCCACTTATCGGTATGAAGGAGAACGTAATCATCGGTAAGCTCATCCCGGCAGGAACAGGTATGAAGATTTATCGTAATATCAAGCTTGACAGCGATGTAAACGATGACGATACACTTGATTTTGATGATGATGATTTTGCGGATTTCGCAGAGGAAGAGGCAGTCGGAGTCATTGATACAGATGCTGAATCAGTTGATGAAGAATAATTACTGATGTTTGTACTTAAGCTACAGAAGCTGTTACAAACCAAAAACAAAGAAGTCCGGGAAACCGGACTTCTTTCTTGTATTATATTGAAAACAAAATTGGCCTTGACAAAACAGACAAGGATTTGTATAATATTTTAGCATGCATAAGATTGCACTGCTTAAAATAAAACAGGAGGTGAAAATAATGCCAACATTTAACCAGTTAGTAAGAAAAGGACGTCAGACATCTGTAAAGAAGTCTACAGCACCAGCTCTTCAGAGAAGCTTTAACTCTCTCCAGAAGAAGCCAATCAACACTTCTTCTCCACAGAAGCGTGGTGTATGTACAGCTGTTAAGACAGCTACTCCTAAGAAGCCTAACTCAGCTCTTAGAAAGATCGCCAGAGTTCGTCTTTCAAACGGAATCGAAGTAACTTCATACATTCCTGGTGAGGGACACAACTTACAGGAGCATAGCGTTGTTCTGATTCGTGGTGGCCGTGTTAAGGATTTACCAGGTACACGTTACCATATCATCCGTGGTACATTAGATACTGCAGGTGTTGCAAACAGAAAACAGGCCCGCTCTAAGTACGGCGCAAAGAGACCAAAAGCTGCTAAATAATTTAGCAACATTGTGTATCACAAACAGAACTAAAGTAGGTTAGTGTTGGGATTAGACCTGCAGATGCAGGATTTCACTATATGAATACAATTCCGCACGAACACATTAGAGAGACACATGTGAGTACCGATGAATTAATCCACAAATATCATGATTAAGGAGGGAAGTAACGTGCCACGTAAAGGACATACTCAGAAAAGAGACGTATTAGCAGATCCAATGTACAACAGCAAAGTAGTTACAAAGCTTGTTAACAGCATTATGTTAGACGGTAAGAAAGGCGTAGCTCAGAAGATTGTATACGGAGCATTTGCTACAGTAGAAGAGAAGACAGGAAGACCAGCTCTTGAAGTATTCGAAGAGGCTATGAACAATGTAATGCCAGCTCTCGAAGTAAAAGCAAGACGTATCGGTGGTGCCACATATCAGGTACCAATCGAGGTTCGCCCTGATCGTCGTCAGGCTTTAGGCCTTCGTTGGTTAACAGCATTCTCACGTGCCAGAGGAGAGAAAACTCAGGCTGAGAGATTAGCTAACGAGATCATGGATGCAGCTAACAACACAGGCGCATCTGTTAAGAGAAAAGAAGATATGCACAAGATGGCAGAGGCAAACAAGGCATTCGCACATTACAGATTCTAGTTTCTGTAAGAAGCTTACAGCTTTGCTTTTGATTCATGCAGCGAACCGGATTTGTAACAGAGTCCGGTTGTGCATAGGACACTAAATATAGGAGGAAAAAACCTTGGCTGGAAGAGAATATCCACTTGAGAGAACCAGAAATATTGGAATCATGGCTCATATCGATGCTGGTAAAACAACACTGACAGAGCGTATTCTTTATTATACTGGTATTAACTATAAAATCGGTGATACTCATGAAGGTACTGCTACCATGGACTGGATGGAGCAGGAGCAGGAAAGAGGTATTACAATTACTTCTGCCGCTACAACATGTCACTGGACACTTGAAGAGTTCACTAAACCAAAGCCAGGAGCACTTGAGCATCGTATCAATATCATCGATACACCGGGCCACGTTGACTTCACAGTAGAAGTTGAGCGTTCACTCCGTGTACTTGATGGCGCAGTTGGTGTGTTCTGTGCAAAGGGTGGTGTTGAGCCTCAGTCAGAGAACGTTTGGCGTCAGGCTGACACATACAATGTACCTCGTATGGCATTCATCAATAAGATGGATATCTTAGGTGCAAACTTCTACGGAGCTGTTGACCAGATCCGTACAAGATTAGGAAAAAATGCTATCGTACTTCAGTTACCAATCGGTAAAGAGGACGATTTCAAAGGAATTATCGACCTTTTCGAGATGAAGGCTTATATCTACAATGATGAGAAGGGTGACGATATCACAGTTACTGATGATCTTGGAGATATGGCTGATCAGGCTGCAGAGTACCGTACAGAGCTCATTGAGAAAATCTGTGAGTTAGATGACGATCTCATGATGCAGTATCTTGAGGGTGAGGAGCCATCTGTAGAGGATATGAAGAAGGTTCTTCGTAAAGCAACATGTGAGTGTACAGCAGTACCTGTATGTTGTGGTTCTGCATACCGTAACAAGGGTGTACAGAAGTTACTTGACGCTATTGTTGAGTATATGCCAGCTCCTACAGATATCCCTTCAATCAAGGGAACAGATCTTGAGGGAAATGAGATTGAGAGACATTCATCAGATGATGAGCCATTCTCAGCACTTGCATTCAAGATCATGGCAGATCCATTCGTAGGAAAGCTTGCATTCTTCCGTGTTTACTCAGGAAAATGTAAGGCAGGTTCTTATGTATTAAATGCAACAAAGGATAAGAAAGAGCGTATCGGACGTATTCTTCAGATGCATGCTAATAAGAGACAGGAATTGGATGAGGTTTACTCAGGTGATATCGCTGCTGCTGTTGGATTTAAATTCACAACAACAGGTGATACAATCTGTGATGAGCAGCATCCGGTTATCCTTGAGTCTATGGAGTTCCCAGAGCCAGTTATCGAGCTCGCTATCGAGCCAAAGACAAAAGCTGGACAGGGTAAGTTAGGTGAGGCTCTTGCAAAGCTTGCAGAGGAGGATCCTACATTCCGTGCTCATACTGATCAGGAAACAGGTCAGACAATCATCGCTGGTATGGGTGAGCTTCACCTTGAGATCATCGTTGACCGTCTTCTCCGTGAGTTCAAGGTTGAGGCAAACGTTGGTGCACCTCAGGTTGCTTACAAGGAGACATTTACAAAGGCTGTTGATCAGGAATACAAATATGCTAAGCAGTCAGGTGGACGTGGACAGTACGGACACTGTAAGGTACGTTTCGAGCCAATGGATGCCAATGGAGAAGAACTTTTCAAGTTCGATTCAGAGGTTGTCGGTGGTGCTATTCCAAAGGAGTACATCCCATCAATCGGCGAAGGTATCGAGGAGGCTACAAAGGCCGGTTCTCTTGGTGGATTCCCAGTAGTTGGTATCCATGCAACAGTATACGATGGATCTTACCATGAGGTCGATTCATCAGAGATGGCATTCCACATTGCCGGATCTATGTGTTTCAAAGAGGCTATGGCAAAGGCTGCACCTGTATTACTTGAGCCTATCATGAAGGTAGAGGTTACAATGCCTGAGGAGTACATGGGAGACGTTATCGGTGATGTTAACTCTCGTCGTGGACGTATCGAGGGTATGGACGATCTCGGCGGTGGAAAGATTGTACATGCATATGTACCACTTGCAGAGATGTTCGGTTACTCTACAGACCTTCGTTCTAAGACACAGGGACGTGGAAACTACTCAATGTTCTTCGACAGATATGAGCCGGTTCCAAAGAATGTACAGGACAAGGTTCTTGCTAACCACGCAAAATAATTGCAAATTAGCAAACAATTTATAGTACAAATGATGAAATATATACTATATATGCTGTCTCTTATACACATCTGACGCTGCCGACGACTAG
>OWKE01000734.1_pt1 | contig 15772 bp, 10 predicted proteins | sample 1732631 | NCBI WGS metagenome assembly OWKE01 (sample SAMN05065736, study PRJEB22554) | human gut metagenome | biome: ENVO:2100002; feature: ENVO:00000062; material: ENVO:00002003 | host: Homo sapiens | place: USA | reverse complement strand
CATTGCAATTAGCAGGATTTAACTTTTAAAAGGTCATGTGGAGACTTATTCTCAAGCCTGATCTGTCAATCCCGGGCGAATCACGATAAGTGAGCCTCCAGATATAGTCCAAACGTAACACCTTGAAAATGTTTTCAATACCGACACCCGCCTCCACATAAGGTGTTTTTCCCATTGTTTGTGTGTTCTCTATCGGAAAAGCGAACAAACCGTCGCTCAAAGCCGGGTTGTTTTTATCGCTCAAATGTCCATATAATCCACGACAGGAAACTATTTCTCTCCATTTAAGTTTTTTCAACAACGGTACCCGGTTGAACAGCCATCCGTTGAGGAAATAAGTAACATCCCACGAGAAATATTCATCGTTCATAAACTCCATCGCATTCATCAACGAGTAAGATTCCGGTTGGATGGTATAAGAAAGGTTGGCATTAGGCATGATAAGCAACGGAAAAGGTACTTTATCCCACACTTTACCTGCTTTTAGTATAACGTCCGTATAGCCGAACGCGGAAAACCAGAAGCGTTTCTGAATACCGGCTTCGGTATGATTGTAAGTGTAATCGCTGCCCAACACTCCTTTTCCGGCAATGGTATGCGACAAGGTAAACACCGGTGCATCCAACGATACGGGAAAACGGTTCCATTGGGTCTGGAAGAATTTCTCATTCGAAGCATAACGCAACTTCAACTCTGCGGCACTGATAGAGAAATCTTTTACCGGGGTGTAGGTATCTCCTTCTTTCTTTAAAAAAGGAATCAGGTAGGAGGACTCATCTTTCCGTGTACGTGCTGTCAACTGGAAAGAAAAGCCGGAATAAAACTCATTGGTATAGGTCATCTCCGCCTGCCGGAAATAGCCGATACGGTCGTCCTTCTCACGTTTCAAGGCCAGAAACACATTGTCTTTGCTTGTATACAGGTAATTTTGTCCGTACTGGTTCACATCTGATTCGTAACGCAATTTCAATGAATGGATGGGAAATTCGTTGGCGTATTCTTTCTTCTTCTTGAAAGAATATTCCAGTTCCGCCAATCCTTTCACTCTTTCATCTTTAAACCCGTAAGCCACATATCCTTTGCCAAACAGGTGCGGATTGAGCCAGGCGGTAGTCATACCTCCGGCACGGATACGGGGACCTTCCAATGTGTTACCGCTGATAGTGGCATTCATCGGGCCGATATAGAAAAGCGGCGCTTCTTTGGAGGTAGGAATATATCCCGTAAAGAGAATGGAGAGTACTTTCTCCGTCCAGTAATATACCGGATAACTGCGTAATTGTGTCATCAGGCGGTCTACCGAGTTTTCCTGCTGGGAGATAGCGGCTTGCGGACGATTCTCCGCCCAGAATGTTTCGGGACGCGACAGGGCTTCCGTCTCTTCAATAATACGTTCGGGTTTGGTGAAGGCTTTGTCGGCTTCGGCAGTCGGCGTAAAGGTGTAGTTGCTGTAATCCGCTACACGGCGGGCAAAAATACCGTCCTGTCCTTCGGTCAGTTTAAACTCAACAGTGATACTTTCATGATCGAGCAGACGTGTGCCGTCTTCAGCGCGCTTAAATTCCTGTTCGAGCAACATGTAGTCTACAAAGTTCAGGTTTATCTTTTTGGAAAAGTTGAATACGGCACGTTTAACAAAGTAAGTAGAGTCGAGCGTCACATACAGGTGTCCGTTGAAACCGAAAGACTCGGAATTAAAAGGTGTGAAAGCAAGGTCTGCACAAGGCTCTCCAGCAATCTGCAACGTGTCCATCAGGTAATATTTATAAAAGCCTGTGCCGATACGGGACAAGGGACTGACAAACTTATTTGTAAACAGGGAAATGTTGTTTTCGTAGATATCGACGTCTTTAAAGACTTCATTGATGGCTGCCTGCATCCCTTGTTTAGAAAGAAACTCATCGACACCGGCCTGTTTGCGCCCTTTCACCCATTGCTTCTCGGAACGGGGAGATTTCCGGTAATAGTCTGTGGCAAGCAGTTCACGGGCTGATACCGTCAGAATCGGTTTACCGGTAACAGCAGAAGTATCTACATATTCCGTCAGGAAATCAAATTTACGATATAGCCATTTTTTCTGTTTCTCTTCATCGAAGTTATTCAACGCAAAGGTGGTCTTTTCATAACGTTCGCGTTGCCAGAAGTCTTTCTCGTAGGGAGAGTAGTTGTCACGGCTTTCAATCATACGGCGGACAAATTCTACGGCGGGATTATCTTTCTTCCGGTAGTGCTCACGTTTGGGTTTGACTACCACTTCACCAAGCGCGTATTCGGTAGGCGCAAGTGCTACTTTATAGGATGCATTACGGGCAGGGCGAATGGTGCGGACATAGTCATTATATCCGATTACAGAGATTACAAGCACTGCTTCGGAGCGGTGGGTTTTGAAGTAAAAGCGTCCGTCGCTTCCGGTAGTAGTTCCTTCGGTCGTGTCTTTTAAGCGTACAGATGCATAAGGCAAAGGTTCTTTGGTCAGAGAATCAGTCACCACCCCTTGTACCACATACTGCGCACTGAGCGGAATACTGATAGCCAATAAAAGAAAGAGCGTCAATGTGCCTTTTTTCATTAATCTCATACCTTAAATCCTATTGAATTGAGCGGGGCAAAGGTAGGAGTGATTTCAAGACAAAAAAAGGTCTATTTGACGGAAGAAATGTTCTTATTTGACACAATTAGGGGAAAGTAATACGAAATCGGGTCAGTCCGTCGGCATAGGTTCGCAAAGAGAATGTGCACCCATGACGCATCAGTACTTCGCGAATAAAGATGAGTCCGATTCCCTGACCGTTCGGTTTGGTAGAGAAGAAAGGACTGAACAGTTTAGCTTCTGTTTCTTTGCTGATTCCCTGACCGTTATCTATCACTTCAACAGTGGCCGGAGCGAGGGTGCGGACTATTATTTCCCCATCGGCTTCAATGCTTTCCGCTGCATTTTTGATGATATTTACGAGTACTTGCTCAAACAAAGCGGCATCCAGCATCACATCTTTCAGACTTTCGTCTATTTCCATGCGGAGTGTAATGCGACGGTCATTACACATTCCTTCCATAAACCGCTTGCAGGTGAAAACCAAATCATTCAGATTGACAGAAGAGAGTGTCGGTTCGGGGATTTTCACCACATCGGCAAAACGGGTGATGAAACGACTCATCGAGAAACAACGGTCGGTACATACACGCATCACGTCGCAGATGTCTTCCATTCCTTCTTCGCTGGAAAGGGCTTGTTCTACCGTATCCAGTGTGGAAGTAATGCCGGCAGTCGTGTTGTTCACTTCGTGGGCAATCATGCGAATCACTTTCTCGTATGCTTTCTTTTCCGCTTTCATCACTTCGTCGGTGAGAGTTTCTACCAAGTAGAAAGGATGCTGAAATCCACGATCAATGAAAGAAGAATGAGTACACCGGTAGATATTCGAGTCGTTCAGACGGACGGTTACCTTCTCTCCTTTCGGGAGGTTAGCCAATTCCACCGCTAACGGAGAATCGATCTCTTTCATCTTCTTGCCTTGTACGTCTTCCAAACGAACACCCAGCATTTTCAAAGCCATCGGATTCAATTCCGAAAGGTCTTCATCAAGGGAAGTTATAATCACTCCCATCGGAGAAGCTTTAATCAGCAAATCAAGAAAATTATTCTGTTCACGCAGGCGGAGACGTTCATTCTTGAGCTGTTCCATCATGCGGTTGAAGATATTCACCACACGATCGGCCTCATATTGACCTACAGGGCTAAGACGGCTACTGAAATCCTGCTCACTCAACAGTTCCATACCGCTTCCGATTGTATTCAACGGCTTCACAATCTTACGATAGAAAAAGGTCAGATAAATGAGGATGAAAAGTATCAGCCCCTCCCCTATGTAGAAAAAGATTGTATTCAGTTGACTGGAAAGGAACAGCAATACACTACCTAATGCCAGCAGCAGAAAGACTAGTATGTAAAAGAATCCTTTTATACGCACGTTATCTGTGGTTAACGGTTAATCTTAATATTATTAGGCACGTGCCTAAATTTATCACATTGTTATATTATATTTTTCGAGACGGCGATAGAGTGCTGCACGGCTGATACCCAATGCCGTAGCTACCTGACTCAAATTTCCTTTGTAACGGTCCAACGCCTGGAGAATGGTCTGGCGTTCTATTTCATCCAAAGTCATACCAGCCAGAGCTGCGCCTTCGGTCACTCTTGCGTCATCGTGGCGAATATACTGCGCATCAAAATCGGAAGCATCAAGCAGCGGTTTACCACTTACCAGAATGGTACGTTCCACCAAGTTCTTCAATTCACGAATATTCCCCGGATAGGGCAAACGGCTCAAGAATTGCAGGGCATCGGCAGAGAACTCCGTACGGGGCAATCCGTTGGTTACCGCCTGACGGTCGGCAAAATGACGTGCCAGCAAGGGAATATCTTCGCGACGTTCGCGCAAGGCCGGCAGTTTCACTGTTATCAGATTGATACGATAGAAGAGGTCTTCACGAAAAGTACGTTCGCCTACCATTTTGCGCAAATCGGCATTGGTGGCTGATACTACCCGGATATCCGTTTTTCGAGGACGGCTGTCGCCGAGCACTTCAAATGTCTGATCCTGCAATACACGCAGTAACTTCACCTGGCACGAAAGGTCGAGATCACCTATTTCATCCAGGAAAATCGTCCCTTTGTTTGCCATTTCGAAACGTCCGATACGGTCTGCGGAAGCATCGGTAAAAGCTCCTTTCTTGTGCCCGAACATTTCACTTTCGAACAGGCTTTGAGAAATACCTCCAAGATTCACTTTCACAAAGGGGTGTTTGGCTCGCTGACTGTTGATATGAATGGCCTCGGCTATCAATTCCTTACCTGTTCCGCTTTCCCCTGTAATGAGGACAGAGGCATTGGTCTTTGCTATGCGGGCAATCGTGTTCAACACACCCATCAATCCCTGGCTACGTCCGATGATGTGGCTGCGGTCGAAAGAATCGCTCTGTTCCTGCGTTGGTTCCTGTGGAGTGCCCGAAAGTTGGAGTGCCGTTTCAATGCGTTGCAACAAGGCGGCATTATTCCAGGGCTTCGTTATGAAATCAAAAGCTCCCGCCTGCATTCCTTGCACGGCAAGTTGGATACTTCCCCAAGCGGTCATCAATATCACCGGTGTTTCGGGACGGAATATTTTTACTTGTTTGAGTAGGGTCAAACCCTCCTCACCCGTTGTAGAAAGAGTGAAGTTCATATCCATCAGGATTAAATCCGGAGCTACGGAACGTACTACTTCCATAGCTTCCCGTGGACCGGGAACGGTCTGTGCTTCATATCCTGCCCGCTTCAACATGAAGCTAAGCGAAGAACGCACTGCGCTGTCGTCATCAATTATCAGAATCATAGTTATATTTGAGTTTTACCCAGTCAATTAACAACTTTGTCTCACACTCCAAAGGTACTAATAAATAGTTTGCTACCAAATGATTGATATATAAATCACGGAATGCACGCTTCAATAATACAAGTTACGTAATAAAGCTGTTTTCTTATTATTGTATTTAAGATTTTCCACTGCACTAAATAAAGATTTTCAGTACAGTAATTTATAATTGTTTATGCAGTCGAGTAATTATCCCGTTATAACGGGACAATAGTCACCTTATAGAGTGATAAATATCATCTTATAAGATGACTATTGTCACTTTATAATATGACCACCTGTCTCCGAAAGGATTAAAACTCTTAAGATACGAAATTAATTCGTAAAAAGCAAGAACGGAATAGAAAATAATACTATTTACAGCAAGTTCCTCCATAAGATTCAAAAGCTTTTTCCTACCCTTTCTATTGCCGGATAATTTCATCAAAATCAGCTTCAAGTTCGGTATTGGTACGAAAATCCCATAGCGTCAGACTGCGAATCTGATAATAGTAATACCAATAATAATAGAGTTCGGAAATATGTTTCTGTCTTGCCTCATCTTTAGAGTTCTGCGCATCATTCAGGTCTAAGGTATTAATTTTGCCTATCAGGAAAGTTTCAATACTTGTTTTATATCGTTGCTGGGCTATCGCATCGGCTTCTTTGGCTATGTCCAACTGTTGTGCCTGATTATTGAAATGCTCCACCAACAGAAAAATGTCCTGATTGAAGTTTATCTGTTCCTGACGAATCTTTGAAAGCACTACATCCCGGTTGCTCTTGGCTACCCGGACTTTCCCACGGCGTTTTCCCCAATCGAGAATCGGAATCTTAACGCCTACCTGAACAATCTGATTGTCCTGCAAGTTCCTGTAAACGGCCGGAAAATTCCGGTTCTCACCCGTATATCCTACGCTTGCAAACAAATCGACACTACGCAAATTTCCGCGTGCAGTAGCTACTTCATAATCGGCTTCCAACTGGCGGCGACGGATATTCTGTGCAAAAGAATTACGTTCCAATGCTTTATTTAACACCTGATTGTACTCCATCCTCGGGCCATCCACAGCTTCGGGAAGAACCGGGTTTAGTACTTCATCCTCTCCCACTCCCAAAAAAGCACGGAGCTGGAACATCTTGGCATTGAGATCACTCTCTGCTTCCGTCAATGCTGCTTTCGCATTCAAAGCGGAGAGTTTCAACTGCAAGAGTTCATTCTCGGAAATCTGCCCCATTTTGCGTTTGGCAAGGGCTACTTCATAAAGGTGGTCGGCGTTTGTCTGGTTCTGTTTCGCCGTGCCAAGATTTTCTTTTGCCAACAAAAGATTAAAGTAATAAGTGATGGCACGCATCGTCACTTCTTCGGTAGCAGTGATAAAAGCTGCTTTCGCTTCGGCATAACGAACCGGTTCGATGCGTCTGTTCCACTTTATATTATTGACTCCAAAGATGGGTTGTGTAAGTTGTAATGTGACAGGAACCGACATAAAATGCCGGTCTCCTCCGGCTCCCAATTGCTTGATATAGTCGAGAGAGGAAGTCAGCGAAAGTTTACCACCGGTAAGCCAGATGTTTTGATCGATAGAAAGATCACCGGTAAGCCCCAATGTGTTATTACGGACGAAACCGTAAGAACCGTCCGAATTTTGATAGGAACTATACGATTTGTTATAATTGGGCAGGGTTCCGGTCAAGTTGACTTCCGGCAGAAGATCAGCACGAAAGGTACGAAATTCCCAATAGGCCGTTTTCAATTCATTCAAGGCAACAGCAGCGTCAACAGATTGAATACGCGCCATAGCAATAGCTTCATTCAAGGTTATTTCCCTTTCCTTCTGTGCCGACAATGCCAACGGCAGGCAAACGGCAGCAAGAGCAAACAATATACTTTTCTTTTTCATTATACACAGTATTTTCCACTATGAGAGAATCAAACGATGTGCCAAAAAAGTAAAGTTTTTATTATCAACAGATTAGAAAATAAGAAAAGTGTCCATTTTCGGACACTATGCCCAAAAGTGAACGTTCGATTATTCGCAGTAGTTAGGAAGGCGCACAGTGAAACGAGTGCCTTTACCTACTTCGGAGGTGACGGAGATGGTACCATTCAGACGTTCGATGATGGTCTGACAAATACTTAATCCCAAACCTGCTCCTTGGGTGAAATTATCGACTTTATAGAATCGTTCGAATATATGACGGATACCTTCTTCAGAAATACCGACTCCGGTATCCTCCACAAAGATGCGGGTGTAGCCGGGAACCTCATCGTCTTCATAGCCGAAAGTAATGAAACCGCTACTCGTAAATTTAGCAGCGTTATTTATCAGATTATTCACGACTTGCTGCAAGCGTACATTATCTGTCGTGAGATATTTCTTATCACTTTCGGGCATACGCAACACCAGTTCTACTCCCGGTGGCATATTCAAGCGTTGAGAATCATGGACGGTCTTTAATAACAGCGGCAGGTTATGCTCGGCGAACATAAATTCCATGGTTCCCGATTCGATACGTGACAAATCAAGAATATCATTAATCAAAGCCAGTAACAGGCCGCAATTTTTATTAATGGTTCCGATAAACTGGGCAATCTCTTCGCTTGTAAAACCACTCGTATCGCTTAGCAAATCGGAGAAACCTACAATCGCATTCAACGGAGTCCGAATCTCGTGACTCATGTTGGCAAGGAACGCCGATTTCAGTTTGTCAGCCTGGAGGGCTTTATCACGAGCCTCTCTCATCTCCTGCTCGGCAGTCTTATATCGCTGGATACTCTGGCAAACACCTAATATATTGTACAATGAATCTTGTGTCAATCCCGTGATTACGGAAGAACGATATTCCCACCATTCATACTCTCCGTTGACATTCCGCTGACGGAAATTCAGACGGGTATTAGAATCTTCTCCTGTCAATGCTCTATTAAATAACGGACTTATTTCCTTCAAATCATCAGGATGGATAGTGCGATCCATTTCATCACGGGAGATGGTAGTAACCGATTCATCGTATCCAAGACGTTTCAAGAAACCTTGCGGGAAAATGAAACAGTTGGTTTCCATATCAAACTGCCACGGATAGATGGAGCTTTCGTCTACTGCCATATCAAAGAAACGCTTCTGCATTTCTTCATTCGAAATATTCCGTGCGGAAAGTGCCATACCGGTAATCGTATCCTTTGAACGGATCGGGACTATTTCCCCCGACACCGGGAAGTATTTATCACTATGCACTTCTTTCATGAAAGCTCCCTGGGGTATCTTCACACTTTCTCCTTTTGAAGCTACCTGCTTCAGCATAGAATGAAGAATATCCTGACCGTTATAATATATCTTGAAGATGCTGCCTGCCATCATTCCTTCATAAAAACGGCCCCCTGACTCATACGGCAAATGCAGCATTTGTAATAAGGAGCGGTTTGTGAAATGAATGTGCAAATCGGTATCATACGTTATCACACCATCACGGATGGAATGAAATACATTATCAAACTCATTACGCTGTTCCACAAGTTTATTCTGCACGAGCAGACGGGTCTGTGCCTGAATCCGTCGTTTGGACTCACGCCGGTTGGCACGCATCAACCACACGATAGAAGCTATCAGCAACGCCAGGATAGACGGATAGAGCAGTATAAAAAGGTATTTATATTTTTCCCAATACGGTTCGTTGACGATGGTTCCGCTAGAGGATACTTTATCAGGGTCAATATGAAAATAATCCAACTGTTTATAGTCATAGATGAATCCCTGCGTGATTTCTGTCACTCCTATTTCTTGGGGAGATGTACCTTTTAAGACTAAAGCAGCCCTTTGAGCTGCCGATAATGCTGAAGCATAACTATCGGAATCGTATGCACAGAATACGCCATTAGTTAACCCCACATTCTGACTCGAAAATACGGGAGCTTTTGAGTTTTTGCCAACGAATGAAAGGAAAGGCGACCATTTAGGAGCAACCACCAGACGTTCGTAGCTGTTACGAGGGTAACAAATAGCAGCAATGATGTGACTCGTTGTATGATTTTGGGTATTATAGACTTTCATTCTATAATCCGGATTGTCTTTTTGAAAGATTTTCCACTCTTCTTCAAAATCTTCAAGGCCTTTGTTACTCAAAAAGCTGTTATCTATCACACATACCACTTCTTTCCGCTGGGGAAATATCTTTTGCGCCTGACGCAATATGACATCAAAATCCGGATTGGCAGTGAACCCGCAAACATTGGGATGAGTAGCAATCAGCTCCATATCAGGATACTTAATGCCGAAAAACACGACCGGTATCTGCAAAGGCAACGAATCTCCACAGGCAAAAAGAGTATAGAAAGCTTCATCACTTGCTGTTATAATCAAATCGGTCTGCCTGTCACGAGCACGCTGACAAAAACGACGCATAATTACTTTCTCGGAGTTGAATGCCCAAAAATCGGCATCAAGATACTCCGTTGTTATATTCACCTTCAGGCCACTTTCTTTAAATCCTTTGACCAACCCCTGATTAAGGTCGCTATGCCAAGGAGTCTGTGAGGTGTATGACTGTATAAACAGGATATTGTATGTACGTTCCGCTGCTGCCGCCTGAATAAGAACAGCAAAAAACAGAACGATAAGCAAACAATAGTAGCGTCGATTCATATAATTAAAGCCTGCGGTGTTTTCAATATTATGCCGACAAAGATACGTTAATTATATTGAAAACAAACAGATAGCCCAAGTTTTTTATTCTTCGCGCAACGCCTCGGCAGGGTGTATGCGAATTACCTGACGAGCAGGAAACCAAATGCCAACGAGAATCATTAAAGACATCAGGAAATAGGTTATGACAAATGTAATAAGAAAACGCACTACTCCCCACTCCATATACCCTTCAGTCAACTCCAGATGGCCGATATTATAACAGATGACGGCGGCAGGCAAAGCAGCCAGAGTCAATAATAGCAATCCTTCTTTATTTAAACGTTGCCAAAGCTGCATCCGGCTGGCCCCGACTGCTATACGAAGCGCAGACTCGGCACGACGGTGCTGCGTACGGAACCAGAAGGTGCCGACAATGCCCAACAGGATATTAAGCAATAAGAAGCCCATCATCCAGAAACGTACCTGTACCTGATTATAACTTCCTTGCTGGAAGTCATTCCGCAGATCTTCATAATCATGCACTTTCAGGATGAATAAGTTACCGACACTCAACTGGTTGGCGGATAATTTCATCAAATGTTCCGCAAAGTCTCTGGAAGTCCCCGGTTTCACCCGCAGACAAACTTCTACACTCGAAGGATAAAGTTCATCGTCAAGTTCGACCATTATCTTTTCAGGAAGTTCAATGGCTACATACCGATCACTGTAGTTAGGCCAGAAGTCATTGTAACGCACCTTCTTCGAAACTCCCCCTATCTTGTACACTTTCGTAGAATCATCCACATCGACCATTTCTTTACCCAACAGCGTACGATCGCCTTTATAATCTTTAGGCCAAAAATTTTCACCCACTACTACATTGCCATTCTTTAAAGCTTGCACCAACGGCTGATAACCACGCCCATCAGCACTTTGATAACGGAAGACCTGAAAAAAGTCAGGGGTTACCGAACGCCGTAGCGGATTACTAACTAATGTATCGATACGTAACATACTACCGGAGTTACTCCCGATATAGGGACGCGCATTATTGGATATTGAAACGGCCTCCACTTCCGGCAATCTCCGGAGACGATTGGTCAACTCGATAATATCTTGTCCTAAAGATGTACTCTTTTGCTCTTTCGAAAGATAAGAATTACTCTTGTCGTTTTTCAGGCTTAGCTCCAAATAATACGTATCGGTAATATCAAATCCTACCGGTTCGTAATAAGTACGCGCTGTCACATACGTCCAGTCGACCACATACCACAGGACCACAAAAACAATTAATAGTTCTGACCACAACCATCCGTTTGACCGGCGCTCGTTCCATATTTGTTTTAATAGTTGCATTTTCTTTAGAATTTAGATGAGTTGAAGAATTATCTTTCGTTGATGGCATCCACAATATTGGTGCGAGTTACTCTCCATGCCGGAATGGCGGCACTTAATAAATTGAGTAGGAAGCAAGCCAGAAATGCCAGCAGGAATACGGTAGGATCGAACAGTAAGTCGACACACATGGTCCGCAAATCTTCCACGCCATTAGATACAAAGTCTACGGAGAAAAGCATTCCTCCCAAAAGGAAAGCGGCGACATAACTTAATACCAGTCCGAGAATTCCTCCGAACAGGGAATAAAGCATGTTTTCGGATAGTACCTGCATCATAAGCTCCCGTCTGGGGGCACCAAAGGCTTTTCGCACTCCTATTTCGGAGATACGCTTACGCATGCGTGACAAAGTAAGTCCGGATAAGTTGACGGCAGGAACAATCAACAAGACAAGTAATGTCAATATGTATTGCCGTACTGCTTCTTTCACAGCAGGAGGATTGTTGGCGGAATAGCGTTGCGCGGCTACGAAATAAGTATCAGGCTGTCCGCGATAGAGTAAATCGAAATTGGGATGCCCTGCCATAAAGATAGCCCGCAAGCGGTCTGCCTCCTGACGAATAGCCGGAAAATCGTCTCTCGATTTAGCCAGTATATAGACGGCAGTCATACCCATGATATTGTCATCGCCCCAAGTGGCTGTGAAGGCACTTGTTGAACTCAAAGGAATCCAAACTTGCGCATAGGCGTATTTCGCCAGTTTAGAGACCGGACGTACCACTCCGCAAACAATATAAGCCGAATGATTCAGAAGGAATGTTTTTCCAACCACTTCTGATGTTCCGAACAAACGGCGAGCCATATCTTCGGAAATCACAGCTTTTGCTGCTCCGGCATCAAAATCGGCATTATCATACGGTTTACCAGATAGAAACTCAAATTCAAATATTTTCCAGAAAGCATCGTCTGTTTGCAACACACTACAACTTTCCATCTCACCTGCCGGTTTAGCAGCCAGCATTGTTTCCTGCCAGATATTGGTTATGGAAACAACTTCGGGAATTGTCATTGCTTTGAAACAAGCCTTTGCCGTATTGTATCCGATAGGGCCATTGCTTTGCCAATTCACGTTGGACTTACTTTGAAGTCCGGCAAACCGGAAAATAAGCATCCGGTCACGATGGGTTTCCGGTGCAAAGGGAGCAATAGTCGCACGTAAAGTAATCACAATTACCATTATCATAGCAATAGCCAAAGCTGTACCAATAATGGAAATAGAAGAAAGCAGTTTATTTTCTCCCAACAGATGGAATGCTTGTTTAAAATAGAGTTTTATCATGATCGTTACCAGTATAAAGTTCAGTATATTTCTTACTCGTCTCTTAGTGCTTCGGCCGGTTGCACTTTCATTGATTGCAGAGCCGGATACAACACGCCAAGAATAATCATTATCGCCATCAAGAGATATGTCAGTAAAATGGCTATCAGGAAACGGGGTACTGTAAATGCCATTTGTGATATATCCACTAGTTCAGTATATCCAATATTGAATGCAATCAATACGGCAGGAAGAGCCGACATGCTTAACAGTAACAAACCTTCCGTAATCAAACGATAGAATATGTTTTTCCGGTTAGCTCCCATTGCCATGCGTAAAGCAACTTCTCCCCGGCGTTGCTGGGTACGGAACCAGAAAGTGCCGATCACTCCCAGAAAGATATTCAACAACAGGAAAAAGAGAATACAGAACTGGGTACGTAATTCATTATCATTGTCTATCTCACTGGCTGTCCGGACTTTGCTTAATGGAGTGACATCAAGTATATAAATATTCCCTACCTGATAGATACGGTCGGCATCATTCATAAGACGTTCCACAAAGCCATCGTCTACACCTTCGCGGACACGCAGACTTAATTCGAGATAGGCTACGTTTTCGACTGTTTCCATTTGTTCGTCAGAAAGGTAAGTGCCGATATAGGTTCCGGTAAAAGGTTTTCCGGCAATGTTATAACGATCGTAGCGAACGGGCTCTGTTAAAGCTGCAATACGAAAGTTGGTATCACTCATGCGAACTTCTTTACCCAAAAGGTCTTTTCCGTGGAAAGTAGCATCCGGATAATAGTCTGCAACATCGACAGGAACGATTATTGTATTTTTCTCCAAAGCTTTCACCAGACTTTCATGACCGGAACCATCGATATTCCGGAAACGAAACACCTTATAATATTCAGGAGTCGTCCAACGATCCATCGTACTTATCCAAACCGTGTCGTTATCCGGAAAACGGAAACTCGCTCCACTGCACCCTTCATTGTATGGAATACTGTTTTGAGAGATACAGACAGATTCAACTTCCGGATGACGGGACAAACGTCCGGCTATTTCCCTTAAAGCAGTCATATCATCTTTAACAGTCAGCTCCGGATTGAAATCGGTAGATTTATCGGTAAGACGGTTCATACGTAATACATACGTATTTTCTATATTAAAGCCCATTGGCTGATAATAGATATGCAAAGTGACATAAACCAAATCAATGATATACCACAATACGACAAACACCAACAATAGCTCAATCCATAGAAAAGCATTGCTCCGGCGCTCATTATATATTTGTTTCAATAACTGTTTCATCATTTCATCTTTGGTTTATTGCATCTACAATGTTCATTCTCGACACTCTCCAAGCCGGAATTCCGGCACTCAATAGATTTAATAACAGGCAGAAACAGAATGCAACGAGAAACGTCAACGGACTGAACAGCATATCAGTGGAAAGAGAAGTTTCCCCGGCAAGACCTGCATTCTCACTGTTATCAAAAAGGAATGAGTTTAACAGGAAAGTAGCTGAATAGCTCAATATCAGTCCCAGTATTCCCGCAAGCAGTGTCAATATCAGATTCTCCCAGAATACCTGTCGCAACAATTCGTTGGCAGTAGCACCGAATGCTTTCCGGACACCGATTTCCGTCATACGCTTCCGCATGCGGGATAAAGTCATACTACTTAGGTTGATAGCTGGAACCAAGAGGAGAATCACAATGATAAGAATGAATCGCCTGACAATGTGTTTCATATCCAAGTCTGTCCCCCAATGGCGGTAAAGGTAGGCAAATTGAGTATCCGGCTGACCACGATAAATCAATTCCATATCCTTCAGCTTACTATTGTAGACCTGACGATATTTTTCGACTTCAGCACGAATAGCCGGAAAATCGTCGGACGAACGTGCAAGGATGACCGCCCGCATAGGTCCCATCAGATTTTCTCTCCACGAGAAAGAAGCCAAATCAGTTGATGTATAGGGAATCCAGACCTGTGCATAAGAAGCTGTCGCCAACTTTGATACGTCTTTCACTACTCCTGTAATGGTATAATCCGCTTTATTTAATTGGATGGTACGCCCTACCACGTCAGTTGTACCGAACAGGTGGCGTGCCACACTGGCAGAAACCACTGCCTTGGACAGCCCACTCTCAAAATCGGCTTTCGTATATGGTTTGCCACACAAGAATTCAAAGCAAAAGACTTGCCAGAACGCTTCATCCGTTTCCATTTCATCTACACTCATCCTGCCTCCTCCGGGAAGAGAAGCACGCATCTTATTATTAACGGAAGTAATGGTAACCGCTTCAGGTATTGTCAACGTCTTAAAGCATTCACGGGCAGTCGTGACGGACATCTGGCTGCTGGCAGCATTATTGTGTTGCTCTTTATGCCGGGACGTCATTGCCTTGACATACAATGATCGTGAACGGTTAACTTCCGGCACGCAGTCTTTTATCCGTATCTGCAATGTCAGCACGATCACCATTATCATGCAAATAGCCAAAGCTGTACCTACCATACAGACAATACTAATAAGCCGGTTCTCTTTCAACTGGTAAAGAGCTTGCTTTATGTATTGCTTCCACATCTTCTTATTCTTTTTTTGATTTGATTCTACAGGAGTTCACAGAAGAATGTTCTACATTAGATATTCCAACCTTTCTTTGTTACGTCTTTACACTTCAGGTTTTTGGAGTTGATTTTACCAACGCCATCCCGCTTAAAGAAAGCTGCATCCGCTTTACCGGATACAGTGATATTTCCTACTCCATCCACTTTAGCTTTGATAGTGCTGCAATCAACATTCAACTTCATATTGCCTACTCCGTCAACATCTAGTTTCAACTCATCGCAATATAGACTTTTCACGTTACAGTTGCCTACTCCATCAAGTTCGAAAGCTATATTTTTAAGTTTTAGTTCTTCTTTTGCATCGAAGTTCCCTACTCCATCAATTTTCACTTTACTCAAATCGGGAGCAGTAATATAGCAAATAAGGTTCTTGATATTCCTCGCATTCCTATCTTTATACGAGATAACCACTGTCTCTTATACACATCTCCGAGCCCACGAGACGCGTAGTAATCTCG
>OWKE01000724.1_pt1 | contig 15867 bp, 10 predicted proteins | sample 1732631 | NCBI WGS metagenome assembly OWKE01 (sample SAMN05065736, study PRJEB22554) | human gut metagenome | biome: ENVO:2100002; feature: ENVO:00000062; material: ENVO:00002003 | host: Homo sapiens | place: USA | reverse complement strand
TGTCTTCAAATACTGTAAATCAAAGAGTTAATTTTGCTTCGACTAAGAATCCGCTTGAATATCCGGATTTTCTGGAAGTACAATTGAAGTCATTCAAAGACTTTCTACAACTGGACACCCCACCCGAGAAACGTAAGAACGAGGGACTGTATAAAGTATTTGCTGAAAACTTCCCCATTGCCGATACAAGAAATAATTTTGTTCTTGAGTTTTTGGACTACTATATTGATCCGCCGCGCTATACCATTGATGAATGTATAGAGCGAGGGCTTACATATAGCGTGCCTTTGAAGGCAAAATTGAAATTATATTGTACCGACCCCGACCACGAAGATTTTGACACGGTCATTCAGGACGTGTTCCTCGGTCCTATTCCTTACATGACGGATAAGGCAACATTCGTCATCAACGGTGCGGAACGTGTGGTTGTATCCCAGCTTCACCGTTCACCGGGCGTATTCTTCGGACAGAGCGTACATGCCAACGGTACCAAGTTGTACTCAGCCCGTATCATCCCGTTCAAGGGTTCGTGGATTGAGTTTGCCACCGACATCAACAACGTCATGTATGCGTACATTGACCGTAAGAAGAAATTGCCGGTTACCACTTTGCTGAGAGCCATCGGATTTGAGAATGACAAGGACATTCTCGAGATTTTTAATTTGGCGGAAGACGTGAAGGTGAACAAGACGAACCTCAAGAAGATGGTGGGACGTAAGTTGGCCGCACGTGTGTTGAAAACATGGATTGAGGATTTTGTAGACGAAGATACCGGTGAAGTTGTTTCCATCGAGCGTAACGAAGTCGTTATTGACCGTGAAACTGTAATCGAGCCGGAACATGTTGACATTATATTAGAGTCGGGCGTTCAGAATATCCTCGTACACAAGGAAGAACCGAACCAGTCTGACTATTCTATCATATATAATACTCTGCAGAAGGATCCGAGTAACTCGGAAAAAGAAGCTGTACTCTACATCTACCGCCAGTTGCGTAATGCAGACCCTGCCGATGATGCCAGTGCACGCGAGGTTATCAATAACCTGTTCTTCTCAGAGAAGAGATATGACCTGGGTGATGTAGGCCGTTATCGTATCAACAGAAAGTTGAACTTGACGACCGATATGGACGTGCGTGTCCTTACCAAGGAAGATATTATCGAAATTATCAAATATCTCATCGAGTTGATTAACTCGAAAGCGGATGTGGACGATATCGACCACTTGAGCAACCGTCGTGTGCGTACAGTGGGCGAACAGTTGTCCAATCAGTTTGCCATCGGTCTGGCACGTATGTCGCGTACTATCCGCGAGCGTATGAACGTCCGTGACAATGAAGTCTTTACTCCGATTGACCTGATTAACGCCAAGACAATCTCTTCCGTTATCAATTCATTCTTTGGAACGAATGCTTTGTCACAGTTCATGGACCAGACCAACCCGCTGGCCGAGATTACTCACAAGCGCCGTATGTCTGCCCTGGGTCCCGGCGGTCTGTCACGCGAGCGTGCAGGCTTCGAGGTTCGTGACGTACACTATACTCACTACGGACGTCTTTGTCCTATCGAGACTCCTGAAGGTCCGAACATCGGTTTGATTTCTTCACTCTGTGTGTTCGCGAAAATCAACGAGCTTGGCTTCATTGAAACTCCGTACCGCAAGGTGGCAGAGGGTAAGGTTGATCTTTCTGACGAAGGTTTGGTTTACCTCACCGCAGAAGAAGAGGAAGCCAAGATTATTGCTCAGGGTAATGCTCCTTTGAACGATGACGGTACTTTTGTACGTGATAAAGTAAAATCCCGTCAGGATGCCGACTATCCGGTGGTTCCTCCTTCCGAGGTGGAATTGATGGACGTATCTCCCCAGCAGATTGCTTCTATTGCGGCTTCTTTGATTCCGTTCTTGGAGCATGATGACGCCAACCGTGCATTGATGGGATCAAACATGATGCGCCAGGCTGTTCCTTTATTGAAGAGCGAAGCTCCGATTGTAGGTACCGGTATCGAACGCCAGCTGGCACGCGATTCTCGTACGCAGATTACTGCCGAGGGTGACGGTGTGGTTGAATTCGTGGATGCAACGACTATCCGTATTCTGTACGACCGTACAGAGGAGGAAGAGTTCGTAAGCTTCGAGCCTGCATTGAAAGAATATAATATCCCGAAGTGGCGCCGTACCAACCAGAATATGACGATTGACCTCCGTCCGATTTGCGAGAAGGGTCAGCGCGTGACTGCAGGTCAAATCCTGACGGAAGGTTATTCAACCGAAGACGGAGAACTTGCACTGGGTAAGAACCTGCTGGTTGCTTACATGCCGTGGAAGGGCTATAACTATGAGGATGCTATCGTACTGAATGAACGTGTGGTTCGTGAGGACCTTTTGACCTCTGTACACGTAGAAGAATATTCTTTGGAAGTTCGCGAAACGAAGCGTGGTATGGAAGAGTTGACCTCTGACATTCCTAACGTAAGTGAGGAAGCGACTAAAGACCTTGACGAAAACGGTATTGTTCGTGTGGGTGCCCGCATCGAACCGGGTGATATCCTTATCGGTAAGATTACTCCGAAGGGTGAATCGGATCCTTCTCCGGAAGAGAAACTGCTCCGTGCCATCTTCGGTGACAAGGCCGGTGATGTGAAGGATGCTTCTTTGAAAGCCTCTCCTTCTTTGAAGGGTGTTGTTATCGGTAAGCGTCTGTTCTCCCGTGTTGTCAAGACCCGCAGCTCCAAGCTGGCCGACAAGGCTCTGTTACCGAAGATTGACGATGAGTTCGACGCTAAGATTGGTGACCTCAAGAAAGTGTTGATAAACAAGCTGTTGAAGCTTACAGAAAATTATACATCGGAAGGTGTGAAGGATTACATGGGTGCCGACATTATTTCCAAAGGCGCCAGATTCTCTGCTTCCGACTTCAGCGATTTGGACTTCACCGCTGTTCAGTTGAGCAACTGGACGAAGGATGAACATACCAACGGACTGATTCGTGCATTGGTGATGAACTTCATCAAGAAGTACAAGGAACTCGATGCCGAGCTGAAACGCAAGAAGTTCGCCATCACTATCGGTGACGAGTTGCCCGCAGGTATCATTCAGATGGCCAAGGTATACATTGCCAAGAAACGTAAGATTGGTGTCGGTGACAAGATGGCCGGTCGTCACGGTAACAAGGGTATTGTTTCCCGTGTGGTACGCCAGGAAGACATGCCGTTCCTTGCTGACGGTACTCCGGTAGACATCGTGCTGAATCCGTTGGGTGTGCCTTCACGTATGAACATCGGTCAGATATTCGAGGCCGTTCTCGGGCGTGCCGGAAAAAACCTGGGCGTGAAGTTTGCCACTCCTATCTTTGACGGTGCATCTTTGGACGATTTGAACGAATGGACCGATAAGGCCGGCTTGCCTCGCTACGGCAAGACAACGCTGTATGATGGTGGTACCGGTGAAGCATTCGAGCAGCAGGCTACGGTAGGTGTGACTTACATGCTGAAGCTCGGTCACATGGTTGAAGACAAGATGCACGCACGTTCCATCGGTCCGTACTCACTCATTACGCAACAGCCGTTGGGTGGTAAGGCACAGTTCGGTGGTCAGCGTTTTGGAGAAATGGAAGTTTGGGCACTCGAAGCGTTCGGTGCCGCACACATTCTGCAGGAAATCCTGACTATCAAGTCTGATGACGTTGTAGGACGTTCCAAGGCTTATGAAGCAATCGTGAAGGGTGAACCGATGCCTGCTCCGGGTATCCCCGAGTCACTGAACGTATTGCTGCACGAGTTGAGAGGTTTGGGCTTGAGCATCAACTTAGAATAATGGATAATTGATAATTGAGAGTGGATAATGCAAGTTACCATTCTCAATTATCGGTTTTCAGTTTTTCAATTTCAATTTTCCATTGTCAATTATCAATTAAATAAATTTATGGCTTTTAGAAAAGATAACAAGATAAAGAGTAATTTCTCGAAAATCTCTATCGGTTTGGCTTCTCCTGAGGAAATCCTTGAGAATTCGAGTGGTGAAGTTTTAAAGCCTGAAACCATCAACTATCGTACGTATAAGCCGGAGCGTGACGGTTTGTTCTGCGAGCGCATTTTCGGTCCTATCAAGGACTACGAATGTCATTGCGGCAAGTACAAGCGTATCCGTTACAAAGGCATTGTCTGCGACCGTTGTGGTGTGGAAGTGACAGAAAAGAAAGTACGTCGTGAGCGTATGGGACACATCCAGTTGGTTGTGCCGGTGGCTCACATCTGGTATTTCCGTTCGCTTCCCAATAAGATCGGTTATTTGCTGGGCCTGCCCACCAAGAAACTCGATGCCATTATCTATTACGAGCGTTATGTAGTTATCCAGCCGGGTATATTGGAAGGCGAGGTAGCACAGTTCGACCTGCTCGAAGAAGGAGAATACCTGGATCTGCTGGAAAAGTTGCCAAGCGACAACCAGTACCTCGAAGATTCAGACCCCAATAAGTTCGTTGCCAAGATGGGGGCGGAGGCCATTTATGACCTGCTGTCGCGCATCGACCTCGACTCATTGTCTTACGAACTGCGTAATCGTGCAGGCAGCGATGCTTCACAGCAGCGCAAGACGGAGGCATTGAAGCGTCTTCAGGTTGTTGAGTCTTTCCGCGCGTCACGCGGACGCAACAAGCCCGAATGGATGATTGTGCGCATTGTGCCGGTTATTCCGCCTGAGCTTCGTCCGTTGGTTCCGTTGGACGGCGGCCGTTTTGCCACTTCCGACCTGAACGACCTCTACCGTCGCGTCATCATCCGTAACAACCGCTTGAAGAGACTGATTGAGATCAAGGCTCCCGAAGTGATTCTGCGTAATGAGAAGCGTATGTTGCAGGAATCTGTCGACTCATTGTTCGACAACTCCCGTAAGTCGAGCGCAGTGAAGACTGACGCCAACCGTCCTTTGAAGTCACTTTCGGACAGTCTGAAAGGTAAGCAGGGACGTTTCCGTCAGAATTTGCTGGGTAAGCGTGTCGACTATTCCGCACGTTCCGTAATCGTTGTGGGACCGGAGTTGAAGATGGGCGAGTGCGGTATTCCTAAACTTATGGCAGCCGAGCTCTACAAGCCGTTCATCATCCGTAAGCTCATCGAGCGCGGCATCGTGAAGACGGTGAAGAGCGCCAAGAAGATTGTGGACCGTAAGGAACCTGTCATCTGGGACATTCTGGAACACGTAATGAAGGGACATCCGGTGTTGCTGAACCGCGCCCCGACGCTTCACCGTCTGGGTATCCAGGCGTTCCAGCCGAAGATGATCGAAGGCAAGGCAATCCAGCTCCACCCGTTGGCATGTACGGCATTCAACGCCGACTTCGACGGTGACCAGATGGCCGTTCACTTGCCTTTGAGCAATGAAGCCATTCTGGAGGCACAGATGCTGATGCTCCAGTCGCATAACATCTTGAACCCTGCCAACGGTGCGCCTATTACGGTGCCTGCACAGGACATGGTACTCGGTCTGTACTACATCACCAAGCTGCGCAAGGGAGCCAAAGGCGAAGGCCTTACTTTCTACGGTCCCGAAGAGGCGCTTATTGCCTACAACGAAGGCAAGTGCGACATTCACGCGCCTATCAGCGTCATCGTGAAGGACGTTGACGAAAACGGCAACGTGGTGGACAAGATGATGCACGACACTTCGGTGGGACGTGTCATTGTAAACGAAATTGTTCCTGCCAAAGCAGGTTACATCAATACGATTATCTCCAAGAAATCACTTCGCGACATCATCAGCCACGTAATCAAGGTTTGTGGTGTGGCAGAAGCAGCCGAATTCCTTGACGGAATCAAGAACCTCGGTTACCAGATGGCCTTCAAGGGCGGTCTTTCGTTCAACTTGGGTGACATCATCATCCCTGAGGAGAAGGAAGCGCTGGTGCAGAGAGGTTACGAAGAGGTGGAGCAGGTAATCAACAACTATAACATGGGTTTCATCACCAACAACGAGCGTTACAACCAGGTAATCGACATCTGGACACACGTAAACTCCGAGTTGTCGAACATCCTGATGAAGACCATTTCGAGCGACGACCAAGGGTTCAACTCCGTATATATGATGTTGGATTCCGGTGCTCGTGGTTCTAAGGAGCAGATCCGCCAGCTTTCAGGTATGCGTGGTTTGATGGCGAAGCCTCAGAAGGCGGGTGCCGAAGGCGGTCAGATCATCGAGAACCCGATTCTTTCCAACTTTAAGGAAGGTCTGTCGGTGTTGGAGTACTTCATCTCCACCCATGGTGCCCGTAAGGGTCTTGCCGATACCGCTTTGAAGACGGCGGATGCCGGATACCTCACCCGTCGTCTGGTGGACGTGTCGCACGATGTGATTATCAATGAAGAAGACTGCGGCACACTCCGCGGACTGGTTTGTACGGCTTTGAAGAACAACGATGAAACCATCGCTACGCTGTACGAACGTATCCTGGGACGTGTATCCGTACATGATATTGTTCATCCCACAACCGGCGAGCTGCTTGTTGCGGGCGGTGAGGAAATCACCGAAGCCATTGCACAGAAGATTGAGGACTCTCCGATTGAGAGTGTTGAAATCCGTTCTGTATTGACCTGTGAATCCAAGAAGGGTGTGTGTGCCAAATGTTACGGACGTAACCTTGCCACCAGCCGTATGGTTCAGAAGGGTGAGGCTGTGGGAGTGATTGCTGCGCAGTCCATCGGTGAGCCGGGTACACAGTTGACGTTGCGTACGTTCCACGCTGGTGGTACGGCAGCCAACATCGCTGCCAACGCAAGCATCGTGGCTAAGAATCCTTCCCGTCTGGAATTTGAAGAACTCCGTACGGTAGACATCATCGACGAAGCGGGCGAACCTGCGAAGGTGGTGGTAGGCCGTCTGGCGGAAGTGCGTTTCGTGGATGTCAATACGGGCATCATACTCTCCACGCACAACGTGCCTTACGGTTCCACGCTCTATGCAGCCGACGGTGAAGTGGTGGAAAAAGGAAAGCTCATTGCCCGTTGGGACCCGTTCAACGCGGTCATCATCACCGAAGCTACGGGTAAGATTGAGTTTGAAGGCGTCATCGAGAACGTCACCTATAAAGTGGAATCCGACGAGTCCACCGGTTTGCGCGAAATCATCATCATCGAGTCCAAGGACAAGACGAAAGTGCCTACTGCGCATATCATGACCGAGGACGGCGAGCTGATCCGTACATACAACCTCCCTGTGGGTGGTCACGTGGTAGTGGAAGACGGCCAAAAGGTGAAAGCCGGCGAAGTAATCGTGAAGATTCCGCGTGCCGTTGGTAAGGCGGGTGATATCACCGGTGGTTTGCCTCGTGTCACCGAGTTGTTCGAGGCGCGTAACCCGTCCAACCCTGCTGTGGTTTCCGAAATTGATGGCGAGGTTACAATGGGTAAGGTGAAACGCGGTAATCGTGAAATCATCGTTACCTCCAAGACCGGGGAAGTGAAGAAATACCTCGTGCCGTTGTCCAAGCAGATACTGGTGCAGGAAAACGACTACGTGCGTGCCGGTACTCCGTTGTCCGACGGAGCCACTACGCCTGCCGACATCCTTGCCATTAAAGGTCCTACGGCCGTACAGGAATATATCGTGAACGAGGTGCAGGACGTTTACCGTCTGCAGGGTGTGAAGATCAACGACAAGCACTTTGAAATCATCGTTCGCCAGATGATGCGTAAGGTTGAAATCGACGAGCCGGGCGATACGCGCTTCCTTGAGCAGCAGGTAGTGGACAAGCTGGAGTTCATGGAAGAGAACGACCGCATCTGGGGCAAGAAGGTGGTGGTAGATGCAGGAGACTCCCAGAACCTGCAGCCGGGACAGATTGTCACTGCCCGCAAGCTGCGTGATGAGAACTCCATGCTGAAGCGCCGCGACTTGAAACCCGTTGCAGTGCGTGATGCGGTTCCCGCCACTTCTACGCAGATTCTTCAGGGTATCACCCGCGCTGCTTTGCAGACTTCGAGCTTCATGTCGGCCGCTTCCTTCCAGGAGACGACGAAGGTGCTCAACGAAGCTGCCATCAACGGCAAGGTGGACCGTCTGGAAGGTATGAAGGAGAATGTGATTTGCGGTCACCTGATTCCTGCCGGTACAGGCCAGCGCGAGTATGAAAAGATTATTGTCGGTTCAAAAGAAGAGTACGACCGCATGCTTGCCAACAAGAAGACGGTGCTCGACTATGCTGTCGATGAAAAAGCGGAAGAGTAATATATAACGCTGATACAATCACTGATTTTGATAATGAAAGAAGAGGGCTCCGCCGGACGGGGTTCTCTTCTTTCTTTTTTTTGAAAAAAAAATGCGGCGGGCGGATTCGGACTGTATCCTCAGGGGAAATTTCGGTATCCTGCGGGGATAATCGGGTTTGGTAGGATTTTATGCATCCGGCGCTTTCGGAAAAATCAAAAAAAACAAGAAAATGGACCTGTATCTATTTTGGTTATTTCTTTTATATTGGTTTCACAAAGTGTTTCACCTGCTGTTTCAGTTTTGTCTGTAAATGGCTGGGAGATAGCGTGTAGACTGTTTCACTTGCTGTTTCATAAACTGTTTCAGTTTTATGTGGCGATTTTTTATCAAAAGAGGCTCGTTTCAGGGCTCACCCAGCACCGCCACGATGAGTGACACTTGTCGGGGAGTGTAGGAGTGGTCGCGCTTGTTCTCTCCGGTTGCGGTGAGTGCGTCGGTGAGCTGGCGGTTGCGCCGTATCCACGCACGCAGCTTCCGCATGGCGGAGACGAGGGGCATGTTGGGGTTATAGAGGTGTGCAAGTTCTGCTTTTTCGTAGGTGCGGATGATGAATCTTTCGTCTTCTTTCATGTTCTCTTTCATGCTTTTGTATGCTTTTAAGCTTATGTAAATATACTGATTATTAGTGAGATATGCAAGTTTTTTGTGCGATTAAAGTATGGATAAATACAAATAAGGCTCTCGGCGACGCGGGGCGGTCTGCCTTGCGGGCGGCATGCCCTATCTTTGCAGGGTGAGGAAATGACAGATGTTTAACTTAAGAAAAAGCAGGAGAGAGTAGACTATGGCTTGTAGAGAAATTGATTTGATTGTGATTCACTGTTCGGCCACGCGTGCCGACCGTTGTTTTACGGAGCACGACCTTGAGGCGGCCCACCGCCGCCGGGGATTCAACGGATGCGGCTATCACTTTTATATCCGCAAGAACGGGGATATAAAAGCCATGCGCCCCGTCGGGCGGATTGGAGCGCATGCACGAGGCTGCAATACACGTTCCATCGGCATCTGCTATGAGGGCGGATTGGACGAAAAAGGGAGGCCTGCCGATACGCGTACCGGGTGGCAGCGCCATTCACTGCGCGTACTGGTGCGCACGTTGCTGCTGGACTATCCGGGCTGCCGCATCTGCGGACATCGTGACCTTAGCCCCGATTTGAACGGGAACGGAGAGATTGAACCCGAAGAATGGGTGAAGCAATGCCCTTGCTTTGAAGTGTCGAAGGAGGAATGGTAAAAATGGGGTGGGGTGTTTTTTAAACGTTCGTTTGAAAACACAAAGATAAGAACATGAAGATAAAACCGCAAATTTTATTCAAAATATTTTAATTATAATTTATTTAAACAGGGTTATAATCCTTATTACCAATTGATTAAACAACTTATGAAGTGTGAAAAAATCTTTTTCGAATAGCCGGTGACAGCATGCGTGACAGAATGCTGAAAGGGTGTTCTTTAAACGAACGTTTAAAAAACAGACCACATGAAACAACTCGCTGTAATACTGCTGTTTATGGCATGCTTTGTAGACAGTAGGGCGAGTGGCGCTCTTGCTGACGATTCTCTGTATTGTTTTCGTTTTGTTCGGGGCAAAGGTATGTTCTACGTACCCTACAAGGGGAATGAGCAGGCGTTGGAACGCCTTATGGTCTTGATAGGCATGCATCGGGAAGACATCCTTTCGGGTAATATTCCGGTATTTGTGGAGGGTTTTTGCCCCGACCGCAAGACTGCCCGCGAGCGCAGCAACCGCGTGAAGAGCGAAATGATACTGCGGGGCGGTTTGCACGAAGCATGCTTCCGCACCGTCAACCATGTGCAGGAAGGCGATTATGTGGAAGTGCGTCTGAAGCTTCCCACCGCGCCGCAGGCTTCGGTGCAGGCGGATGATGCAAACGCGGTTTCTGAAACGGAGAATACACCCCATGACATAGATACCACTCATTGCGCTGCGGATACGGCGCTTGTCCCGGCAACCTCCTTGTCTGAGTCGCCGCTTGGCTTGCAGCCGGACAAAGACGGACGGCATGACTTCAGGTCGGCCTTTGCGCTCCGCACCAACCTCTTGCGCCTTGCCACCCTCACTGCCGATTTCGGCTTGGAATATCGCATGGCGGATGCCCGCATCGCCATTCTCCTGAACGGCACTTATGCCGACTGGGGCTGGAAAGAGAAACAACGCCGCTACAAAATCTGGCGTGTCTCCCCCGAAGCACGCTATTATCTCGGCGTCCGCCGCCGCGGTTTTCTGGGAGCCATGTACCACCGGGGCAGCTACCACTACAAACTGGATGCTACGGGCAAGGCCGGCGACTATCAGGGCGGAGGCATTACGGGCGGTTACCGCCTGCCCCTCACCCGTCATTGGGCTTTCGACTTCCATGCCGCCGCAGGCTATACTCGTGCCGAATACGACGAACACACCCGCATCGGGACGGTCAACGTTCTCCGCAACAAAAGCGGAAAACTCGTGAAAGATTATTGGGGCATCAATCAGTTGGGTGTTTCCCTGCTGTACGATTTCTGAAAACAACGAACAGTAACCGATGAACTTATGAGGAATCCTATATTTTCAAAATCATGCTTTGGGTGGCTTGCCCTGTGGGTGGCGTTTGCCGCTTGCGAGCACGACGACACTTTCTACAACACGCCGCATCCCGCCAAAGGCGCCTTGCTGCTGCACACCGGCTATGCCGGCAACTACTACATGAAGGTGCAGGACTACCACACGAGCGTCCCTGTGCCCGATTTCCCTTGCCCGCAGGTCTTTGCTCCCGGCAGCTATACGCTCTCCGTATTCAATCTGCCCGAAGGCATGGAGCGTGCGGACAACCGGGTGGGCGTGGCATCCCTGCCGGACGGCACGCTGCTTCCGCAACCCGGAGTGCTCTATGGCAATGCCGCAACCATCGGCATTGCGGCGGACGACACCCTTGCGGTGACTCTTCCGATGAAGCAGCTCACCCGCCGCCTGACGCTGAAGATGAAACTGGCGGGCGGCAATCCCGGCATTCTGGCAGGGACCGAAGCCTCCATAACCGGCATCGCGCCTGCATTGGACATCGCTGCTTTGAAGCTGCAGGGCGATCCTGCTACGGTGCGTCCTGTCTTTGTGCGCGAAGGCGATGTGCTGACGGCGGAGCTCAACTTGCTGGGTACGGCTGCGGATGTGCGGCAGGAGTTCATCATCGTGCTCATTGCCACCGACGGACAGCGGCAGACGCTGGCGCGTGACATGACCGGGGCGCTCTCCGACTTCAACCGGGGAACAGATCCCATGACGCTGGACGCCACGCTGGAGCTGATGAACGATGCACTGCCCGATGCGGACATCACCGACTGGGTGCCCTCCGGAAGCGAAGAGGGGGATGCTGTGTGAAACGGATAGACGGATGAATAATTTTAAAATAGCGAATAACAATGAAAGCGAACGTATTTATGATTTTGGCTGCGGGGCTGTTGCTCGGTGCTTGCAGTAACGACAATGAGCCGACAGACAACGCCAACTGCGTGGCGGCAGTATTCACCACCAATCTGGACGGACGCGTGCAGACACGTATGGCGGACGATCAATGGGCGGCGGGTGATGCCATCGGTATCTTTTCGCTGAATAATGAAATGGCTGGGGTGATGATAGACGGTGTGGAGCAGAGCAACAACGCGGTCAACCTGAAATACACCCGTACCCCGGCAAATGCTTGGGACGGCGGGACTACCGCTTTCCGCTTCAAAAATCCAGTAGATGTTACGGTGAACTTCAAGGCGTACTATCCGTATACGGCGGATGACGGCATTACGGACAACGCAGGAGGAAAGAAAGAAGGGATAATCGCTTTCGAAGCCACCGACCAGCGCCTTGAAGGACAGGTGAAGTTCGACTTCCTGTTTGCGGATAAGGACAAGGATGAAAATGCGTCCTCCGGAAGCAAGAACAATCCCAATGTGAATTTCCAGTTTGCACATTCCATGACGAAAATTATTATTGTGCTGCAGGCCGACGGTAGTTCTGTGACGGACTTGGGCGGCCTAATGGCGCCTACGCTGAAGGGCCTGAAGGCCAAAGGTACGTTCAGCCTGGCTGACGGTGTGGTGGCTCTTGCCGGTGATGCCAAGGTTGTAGACCTTCACCTGTCCAACCAGACGGAGACTGCTGATAATACTGATACCCAACAGTCTTTCGTGGCAATCGTTCCTCCCCAAACGGCTTCTGCGGATGTCTTTCTGACGATTGCATCGGACGGCGACAGCTATCTGAGCGCCAAAATCCTGTCGGGAAAGGAACTGAAGGCAGGCAAATGCTATACCGTAACTGTCACTGTGAAGAAGCGGGAGCTGGTGGTGGAAAGCAGCGATATTACGCCTTGGACACCGGAGGACGGTGGCAGCTCTGACGCAATCCTGCAATAAAAAAAAGACGCATGTATGAAAGCCGCAATCTTTAGATTTTTCAGTTTCTGTTTCGCACTCCTGTTGCTTGCCGCCTGCTCGCGCGACGGGGAGCCGTTCCTGCCGGACGATACCGGCAAGGACGACGGGGATATCCCCGTAGACATCGTGGTGTCCAGAAGCACGTTTACCGGAGCAGGCGACGGTGGAGAAACCGATACGAAATTCACTCCCGGATGCCACATCGGTGTGTCGGTGGATGGCAGTGCGGCCTATCAGAACGTGCAGTACGAATACCCTGCAAGTGGTTCGGCATTGGTGGCGGTAGGCGAAAAAATCTATTACAGGGAGTGCTCTGCTCCGAAAGTGAAAGCCTATTATCCTTACCGGAGTGACGGAGCCTATTCCACCGCTTTTGTGGAAGCCGACCAAAGCAGCAGCGATAATTACTATAAGAGCGATGCTCTTGTTGCCAACGGAAGCATCAGCAATAGCGCACTGAGGCTGCAGTTCGCTCACCGTATGGCAAAAGTGATCTTTACATTCAATGAAGATGTAACGGATGTAACCATTCTCAACCAATCGCTGACAACAAGTGCCGTTACGGGGAATTCCTCAATCAAGGCATATGGAGAGAATGCGCGGAAGTGGAAGGCTTGCATTGTGCCGGGACAGACGCAACTGAAAGTGACGGGTAAGAAAGATGGAAGAGATTTTAAGACTGCGTTTAATACAGGCAGTGGCTTGTTGTCGGGAGAGCAATATGATTTTAATGTCGTTTCTTTTATAGATAAGGCAGGAAAAGAGTTGTGGGATTTATCAACAGGTTCTCTATCTGTTGGAGATGACAGATCTTATTATGTTACACAAAGTTCTTTAGAGGCTACCGGTAATAATATCACTGTTACAAATGGCGCTCCAACCATATATATTGATGGCTTAAATGTGTCTGCCGGGGTAGCATTGGATATTAAAAATGGTAACCCTACTGTTAGGGTAGTAAATAAAAATATCTTGAAAAGTACTGATTATGGTGCTTCAGGCATTCAATTGGGAAATGATGGTACAAGTGGAAGCATTAAAATTGTTGGTTCCGGGGAACTGACGGCAATAGGTGGGTATCAAGGATGTGGGATAGGTACGATATATACTGCTAACGGTGGCTGGCATATTAATATTGAGGATTGTACGGTTACAGCACAAGCGAATGGAAGTTATCCGGCAGGTATTGGTTCAAATCTCATGGCGTGGTGTGGTAACATTACCATTAAAAATGCAATGATAACTTCGACTGGAGCCCAATTTGGAGCCGGGATTGGTAGCGGGCAAGAAGGAGCGTGTGGCGATATAACTATTACTATGAAGCAAGGAGATACTATAGAAAATTTTTTGGGAAGAATGAAAGGATATATAAAAGTTGGTGGCGGGCGTTTAGGTAAATGTGGATATATCGCCTGGCATTAATAAATGAAATAACCAGTTGGAATAAACTATGTGCGGTCGGATGCTTGTACATCCGTCTCGTAGCAGCAGATGTGGTAATCTGTGACAATCAGTTGTGCTTGGGGGCTGTCCGAAAGAGGATGGCCCTTCTTGCATCAAGGACTTTATAAATACATCCGGATACATGGGCGACGTTCGGCGGCGCCCGGCGGTCGGTGTTGCCTCCGCTCGGTGTTATCTTTGTTTCACCAATCCGGCAGAACCGGTAGCCGGGATGGTGGAGAAACCAAAGACAATATTCACTTAAAAAAGTAAAAAGGAGACAAGAGTATGGCTATTGTATTTAAAAAAGCATTGCGTAAGAATGTGGCGGACAAAACGGCAGCGGCGAAGTATTACCCGCAACTGCTCACTTTGGGACAGAGCGTGGGCATCGACAAGATTGCGTACCAGATGAAAGAGAACAGTTCGCTCTCCAAAGGTGATATTCTCAGCGTGATTGCCAACTTCGTGGAGTGCATGCGCAAGAACCTGTACAACGGACATTCGGTGAACATCCGCGATTTCGGGGTGTTCAGCCTCTCGGCGCGTACCGAGGGCTCGGAAATGGAGAAGGACTGTACGGCAAAGAAGATACGGACAGTGCGCATCAACTTCCGCCCTTCGACCGGCGTGCGTCCCGATTTGGCCTCTACACGCGCCGAGGACGCAATGGAGTTCGTGGATCTGCAAACCTACCTGAACGGGCAGAAAGAAGAGGAGGATGCAGGCGGCGGTGTGCCGGGCGGCGGCGAGGAACAGGACCCGTTGGGATGATCTGTATCTGTGGTATGAACAAAAAGAAAGGAGTGAAAGATGAAAGCGATTATTGAAAAAATGCTGGAATGTCTGCTGACGTTCCTCTCCAAACGGAGCAAGAAGAAAGTGGAGAAGATGAAAGAGTTCAGCGAGCTGGTGAGGGAACAGTACGGATTCCTTGTCGGGCAGCTGGAGAAGGTGTTGCAGGACTACTTCGGGCTGAGTGCACGCGTGAAGGAAATGCACACCGAAATCTTCTCGCTGAAAGCGGAGCTGGCGAAAGCGTTGACTTGCCGCTGCATGCGGGAGAATTGCGACAGGCGGCTGGCGGTGGACGACACTGCGGCTGTGTAAAGATTTCGCCCCTGCAAGCCGGCCGGCCTGCAGGGGCGGAACTTTTTTTGTGCTTTATGGGGGCAGTGGCTTTTTTTACACCGGAGTATGTTGTGTGTTCCCGATGAAAAGAAGTATATTTGCCCCTATCTATATAAATAATAATGATGTATAAACAATTATGGAAAATCAGGAGAATAATAACGGACAATTGCAGATTGAACTGAAAGAGGAAGTAGCGCAAGGCACGTATGCCAATCTTGCCATTATCACCCATTCCAGCTCGGAGTTTATCGTGGATTTTGTGCGGGTGATGCCGGGGATGCCCAAAGCCGGAGTGCAGTCGCGCATCGTGCTGGCGCCCGAACACGCCAAACGCCTGCTGCGCGCGCTCGAAGAGAACATAGGCAAATATGAACGCGCTTTTGGTCCCATTCGCATGCCGGACGAACAGCCCCTCCCGCCGTTGCCCAACATCAAGGGGGAAGCATAAAATCAAAAAAAAACTTGTAGTGCATTGATTATTCAAAACTTATTAGTATCTTTGCAGCCCAAAAGTGTATAGTTTTGAATTAATATAAACAATAATATATAACTAAAAACAATTAAAATGCCTACAATTCAGCAATTAGTAAGAAAAGGACGCGAAGTG
>OWKE01000722.1_pt1 | contig 15893 bp, 11 predicted proteins | sample 1732631 | NCBI WGS metagenome assembly OWKE01 (sample SAMN05065736, study PRJEB22554) | human gut metagenome | biome: ENVO:2100002; feature: ENVO:00000062; material: ENVO:00002003 | host: Homo sapiens | place: USA | reverse complement strand
CGAGATTACTACGCGTCTCGTGGGCTCGGAGATGTGTATAAGAGACAGGTTCACAGTTCGTATCGCACATTTGACTGAACACTTGAAGGCTAATCACAAAGACCATAGCTCTGAAAGAGCTCTGAAGATGCTGGTTGGTAAACGTCGTCGTTTACTGGATTATCTGATCAAGGTAGATATCGAAAGATATCGTGCTATCATCAAAGAGCTTGGCATCAGAAAGTAAGAAACAATTTCTTCGCAGGAAGTTACAAAAGGATGGTCTCCACGGGGATCATCCTTTTTTCTTTTACCTAATACCTTTGTTTAATGAAAATTTAATGTAATTTTGCGCCATTCTGTTACAAATTAAAAGATTCAACAAACAATAAACATATAATGCTCATGGGAAATAACAAAATCATAGGAGCTAAAATCAAAAGCATCCGTGAATCCAAGCAACTTTCTACCCAGGAAGTATCTGAACGCTCAGGTCTGAGTATCGAACAAATAGAACGTATCGAGGGCAATATAGACTTTCCGTCTCTCGCCCCACTTATTAAGATAGCCCGCGTATTAGGCGTACGCCTGGGCACATTCCTGGACGACCAGTCCGAACTGGGCCCCGTCATTTGCCGCAAGAAAGATAGCAACGACACGAACAGCATCGGTTTCAGCAACAACGACAGCAAGGCACGCAAGCACATGGAATACCATTCGCTGTCACAAGACAAGTCGGGCCGCCATATGGAACCGTTCCTGATCGATGTCGCTCCGAGTGAAGACGGAGTGGATTTCGTACTCTCCACACACGAAGGGGAAGAATTCATCTATGTACTGGAAGGCGTCCTCGAAATCAACTATGGCAAGAATACCTATATCCTGGAAGAAGGAGACAGCATCTACTACGATTCCATCGTCGCCCACCATGTACATGCCGCCGCCGACAATACGGCGAAAATCCTCGGAGTCATCTACACCCCCTATTAATCTGATGCCTCTATGGAAATACAATTACAAGACAGGACACTCGGCCAGTGGATGGAACATTGGGCCGAAACGACACCCGATAAAGAATATCTGGTATATTCCGACCGCGACCTCCGTTTCACCTGGAAGGAATTCAACGAACGTGTAGACCGGATGGCAAAAGGCATGCTTTCGATCGGGATCAAACATGGCACGCATGTCGGTATCTGGGCAACCAATGTCCCGGACTGGCTTACATTCCTGTATGCCGCCGCCAAGATCGGAGCAGTGGCCGTTACCGTCAATACCAACTATAAGCAGAGCGAACTGGAATTCCTGGTCGAGAATGCAGATATCCATACGATGTGCATCACCGACGGAGTGTTTGATGGCAGTTATGTCGACATGATGTACACCATGCTTCCCGAACTGAAAGAATCGCAACGAGGCTACCTGAAAAGCAAACGTTTCCCGGTACTGAAGAATGTAGTTTACATCGGACAGGAGAAATACAGAGGGATGTACAACACTCCCGAGCTGTTGCTTTTAGGTGAAAACGTCAGTGACGAAACGTTAGTGGAAGCCAAAAAGCTGGTGACCCCGCACGATGTCGTGAATATGCAATATACATCCGGCACAACCGGCTTCCCCAAAGGGGTTATGCTGACGCATTACAACATTGCCAACAACGGGCTGTTGACAGGAGAACACATGAAATTCACGGCAGACGACAAACTATGCTGCTGCGTCCCTCTGTTCCACTGTTTCGGTGTCGTGCTCGCCTCCATGAACGTCTTGACACATGGATGCACACAGGTCATGGTCGAAAAATTCGATCCGCTGGTCGTACTCGCCTCCATCCACAAAGAACGGTGCACGGCCCTTTATGGCGTTCCGACCATGTTCATCGCCGAACTCAATCATCCGATGTTCAGCATGTTCGACCTGACCTCCCTCCGCACCGGCATCATGGCAGGCTCCCTTTGCCCCGTAGAGTTGATGAAACAGGTGGAAGAAAAAATGTTCATGCGTGTGACCAGTGTATACGGGTTGACGGAAGCATCGCCCGGTATGACGCACTCGCGCATCGACGATCCGGCGGAAGTACGCTACAATACGGTAGGCCGTGATTACGAATTTACCGAAGTTCGCGTGATCGACCCGGAAACGGGTGAAGAATGTCCGGTAGGCGTACAAGGTGAAATGTGCAACCGGGGGTACAATACCATGAAAGGCTATTACAACAACCCTGCCGCGACAGCCGAAGTCATCGATAAAGACGGCTTTCTGCACAGTGGCGACCTGGGCGTGAAAGACGAACATGGCAACTACCGCATCACCGGACGCATCAAAGATATGATTATCAGGGGAGGAGAAAACATCTACCCTCGTGAACTAGAAGAATTCCTTTATCACCTGAAAGGCGTGAAAGATGTACAGGTCGCTGCTGTTCCATCCAAGAAATACGGTGAGGAAGTAGGAGCTTTTATCATCCTGCACGAAGGTGTCACCATGACGGAAGATATCGTCAAGGATTTCTGCCGCGGAAAGATCGCCCGGCATAAGATTCCGAAGTATATATTCTTCGTCGACACTTTCCCCATGACCGGTAGCGGAAAAATCCAGAAGTTCAAACTGAAAGACTTGGGCTTGAAGTTATTGGCCGACCAGGGAATCACGCCTGCATAAGCATCCGGCTCCGATTAGACGGGCGTCTAATCTGTTTTCGACAATGTCGTGTATATGTTCTACAACGTCAAACATATACACGACATTGTCGAATATATACACGACGTTGTCGAAAACAGATTACACTTACACAAAAATCCAAACACACTACAAGGAAGACCACACTTCCTCCCATCTCCTTCCGAAAAAGACTAAAATAAAAAAAATATTACTACCTTTGCTCCATAATCATTTAGTATCAATTTATGTCACAATTATTTCCAACTAATCTGCCTTATAAAGTGGCAGATATGAGTTTGGCTGAATTCGGTCGTAAAGAAATCGAGATCGCCGAACACGAAATGCCGGGACTTATGGCACTTCGCAAGAAGTATGCCGATCAAAAACCTCTGAAAGGAGCTCGTATCACCGGCTCACTGCACATGACGATTCAGACCGCAGTGTTAATCGAAACATTAGTTGCGTTGGGAGCAGATGTCCGTTGGGCAAGCTGCAACATCTTCTCTACACAGGACCACGCCGCCGCAGCCATCGCTGCCGATGGTGTTCCCGTTTTCGCCTGGAAGGGTGAAACACTGGAAGAATACTGGTGGTGCACCGACATGGCGCTCCGTTTCCCCGACGGCAAAGGTCCGCACATGATTGTGGATGATGGTGGCGACGCATCCCTGCTGGTTCATATGGGTTACCGTGCAGAGAACGATGCCGAAACGATCAACCGCAAAGGTGGCAATCACGAAGAACAGGTCATCCTGGATACCTTAAACCGTATCTTGGCTGAAGACAATACCCGCTGGCACCGCACGATCGCCGAAATGAAAGGTGTTTCCGAAGAAACGACTACCGGCGTGCACCGCCTGTACCAGATGATGGAAAAAGGCGAACTGCTGGTTCCGGCTATCAATGTCAACGACTCCGTTACGAAATCGAAATTCGACAACCTGTACGGTTGCCGTGAATCACTGGCCGACGGTATCAAGCGCGCTACCGACGTGATGATCGCCGGTAAAGTCGTGGTGGTTGCCGGATATGGCGACGTAGGAAAAGGCTGTGCCCACTCCATGCGCTCTTACGGAGCCCGTGTCCTGATTACGGAGATCGACCCGATCTGCGCTTTACAGGCTGCAATGGAAGGCTTCGAAGTGACGACGATGGAAGAAGCCGTCAAGGAAGGTAACGTCTTCGTTACGACCACCGGTAACTGCGACATCATCACCATCGAACACATGGCCCAAATGAAAGACCAAGCCATCGTTTGCAACATCGGCCATTTCGACAATGAAATCCAGGTCGATAAGCTGGTGAACTATCCGAACATCAAGCACACCAACATCAAACCGCAGGTCGACAAGTACACATTCCCGACCGGCAATTCCATCTTCCTGTTGGCAGAAGGCCGCTTGGTGAACTTGGGTTGCGCGACCGGCCATCCTTCTTTCGTAATGAGCAACTCCTTCACCAACCAGGTATTAGCCCAAATGGATTTGTGGACAATGCCTTACGAAGTAGGTGTCTACCGCTTACCGAAACGCCTGGACGAAGAAGTTGCCCGCCTCCACCTGGAGCGCATCGGCGTCAAACTGTCCAAGTTGACACAGAAGCAAGCCGATTATATCGGAGTGCCGGTCGAAGGACCTTATAAGGCCGAACATTACAGATATTAATATATCTGAGGGTGTGCCCAAAAGCATGAAAACTTTCGGCACACCCTCATTTTTATTTTGTAGATATGCAAAAAAGACACGCTGACAGACAACTATATTTCAACGAACAAAGTATTACAACACAAAAATATGTAATACCTTTCATTGAAAAGCATAAACCGATAACGGCTGATTCCCATATTCTTGAAATCGGTTGCGGAGAAGGAGGAAACATAAAACCTTTTCTGGACCTCGGCTGCCAAGTAACAGGTATAGACATCAACGGAGGCCAGATTGAGATCGCAAAAGAAATCTACAGCGCACACACCAACAACAAAAACCTGACACTGATCTGCGAAGATATCTACAAAGTAACCGAACTGCACAACAAGTTCGACATTATCATCATCCGGGATGTGATAGAACACATCTCAAACCAAGAATTATTCTTGCCTTTTATAAAGAGATTCTTAAATCCCCACGGCGTTATTTTCGTGGCTTTCCCTCCCTGGCAGAATCCGTTCGGAGGTCACCAGCAGATTTGCAATAACAAGTTCCTAAGCCATTTACCCTGGTTCCACCTGCTACCTCGCCCCGTATATAAAAAAGTACTGGAATGGGGGAGTGTCAATCCCGGAGGACTTTTGGAAATCAAAGATACCGGCATTTCACTGGAACGTTTTCTCTCGATTGTGCACAAAGAGAAATACCGGATAGCCGAAGAAGTCCTCTATTTCATCAACCCGAATTACGAAACGAAATTCAATCTCCATCCTCGAAGACTATGGAGATTCCTGAATATCCCCTATATCCGTAATTTCTATACAACCTGCGGATATTACATTTTAAAAAACTCATAAATATGGCAACACCCCATTTATCTCTTATCATCCCTGTCTACAACCGTCCCAACGAGGTAGAAGAGTTGTTGGACAGCCTTACGCGGCAGAGTGAAACAAACTTCGAAGTCGTCATCGTCGAAGATGGTTCGAAGGAAACTTGCCAGCATGTGGCCGAGGCTTTCAAGGATAGGTTGGATGTTTCCTATTGTTATATTCCGAATGGTGGTCCGGGCAATGCCCGCAACTATGGGGCGAAGCAGAGTAAGGGAGATTACCTAATCGTTCTCGATTCGGATTGCATTCTGCCTCCCGACTACATCAAATCGGTAAACAAGGAACTGGAGGAAACTGGGGCGGACGCTTTCGGGGGGCCGGACAAGGCCTCTGACAGCTTTACGGATGTACAGAAAGCCATCAACTACTCTATGACCTCTTTCTTTACGACAGGTGGCATTCGTGGAGGGAAAAAGAAGATGGATAAGTTCTACCCTCGTAGTTTCAACATGGGGATTCGGAAAAGTACATACGAGGCATTGGAGGGCTTTTCAGCCATGCGCTTCGGCGAAGATATTGATCTCAGTATCCGCCTGTTCAAGAACGGCTACAAAGTATGCCTGTTTCCCTCGGCTTGGGTATATCACAAGCGACGCACGGACTGGCGCAAGTTTTTCCGCCAGGTTTATAATTCCGGAATCGCCCGTATCAATTTGTACAAGAAATATCCGGACTCGCTTAAACTGGTACATCTATTACCGGCAGTCTTTACTTTAGGAGTATTTTTCTTCCTGGTCGGAAGCCTCTTCTGCACTTGGAGTTTATTGCCGCTCGGACTTTTCAGCTTACTGATCTTTGTGGATTCTTCGATTCAGAATAAAAGCCTCAAAATCGGATTCTTATCGATTATTGCCTCCTTTATCCAGTTAATAGGATATGGATGCGGATTCTTAGATGCCGCCTGGAACAGGCTGGTTCTGAAGAAAGAGGAGTTTTCGGCATTCCAAAAGACGTTCTACAAATAAAAGACACCAAAGGTCGTTATCATGACGACCGTCTTCATTTCTACGACGACCGTCTTCATCCCACATGAACATTGACTTCATCGAGATGAGGACGGTCGTCGTGATAACAAAGACAGTCGGAGGGTGTGTCAATATTATTCTTTACTCTTTTTCCAATATTTCCATCCCGACCAAGCAATCGCAGCGATCAGTAATAACAGAATCAGGAACGAGCTGTAGGAAGAAACGTATGCAGCCGTTACATAACCGGAAGGCCGGAACTCGAATACAATCGTATGTTCGCCTGCCGGCACACGCATACCACGCAAAATCCAGTCTGCACGGAAATGAGGCACTTCCTTGCCATCGATCGTTGCCTTCCAACCCGGCTGGTAATAAACTTCGGAGAAGACTGCCAATTGTTCTTTATCAGTTTTACTCTTATAAGTCAGACGATTCGGACGGTATTCTTCCAACACGATCGTTGCGGTTGAGTCTTTCTGCGGAACAAATCCTTCCAGATCCTTCTGGAAACGCTTGTCCACAACTGCCGTTTCCAGCGGATCGATCGTATTCAAGGCTTCTATTTCGGCATCCGCATTCTCCACCATATCCAGCTTATCCACAAACCAGGCATTCCCGAATGCATACGGATTCTTCAACGGCTGCTGTTCCGGGTTATAGATGATATAACGGGTATTCAACATATTCAAGGAAGGACAAGCAGCCAGCGCGGACATCACATCCCCAGCCGTCTGTGCCTTCTGCAAAGCACCGATAATCCCACGCAACTCACCGTCCAACCGATGGTCGATCAACTCCTGATAACGGCGCAACTTGACGGCATGATATCCCCCGATAGAATGATGATAATAGGAAGTATTCGTTTCCTGCCACGGGTTATTAATGTTCAACACACGGAAAGTCGAACCCGTGTCCTGCAGGATTGCTTTATCGGCAACTGTTTCCTTATACATCTCCGCCGGTTGTTGCTTAACGAAATTGCTGTCATCCAGATAACGGCGGTCCACCGTCCAAAGATCAATCAAAATAAGAACTGCCACACCTGCGCTCACGAAAGTCGCCGCAGTCTTCTTGTTCTTCGCTTTCCAGAACCATACAAGCAACCCGGCCCCTAGCAGGATGAAGATCAAAGAACGCAACGCATCGGCCGAAGCCAGCGAAGCACGGTCCATCAATAAGGCAGTGTAATACCATTCCGGAACCTGGTTCTGGAACTGTGCATCATAGGCAGACCGGAAATCCAACAGCAAGGAAGGCATCAGCCAAAGGACCACACAAAGGCCTCCGGTCAACCCCAAAGCCCAAAGAAATCCTTTTTTCAAACGGGCCTCCTCCACTTTTTGTGACAAAATTTCTTTTAATCCCCAAATGCCGACAATCGGGAATACCAATCCCGGTATTACCAACGCCATCTCGACCGTACGGAACTTATTGTATAAAGGCAGATAATGGAACATCAGGTCGTTGAAAGAATCGAAATTACGTCCCAACGCAAGGAATGTCAGGAACACCGATCCTGCCAACAGCCACCATTTCATCGGGTTCCGGATCACGAACATTCCCAAAACGAACAAGAAGCAGACCAAAGCCCCGAAATAGACCGGTCCAGAAGTGAATATCTTATCCCCCCAATAGGTATAGGTTTGTACTTCTTTCCCTACCTGGGCCCCGTTTTTCTTCAACTCCTTGTATAACTCGGACGAACTGTCCAACGTGCCTCCCGAACCACCACCATATACGTTCGGTACGAGAACAGTCATCAACTCTTTCCAGCCGTAACTCCATTGAAAAGCATAATCCTTATCCAAACCGGTGGAAGCCTTCTCCACTTTTCCCGAAGCATCCGGTTTCGGCGTCAGTTCCGAAGCCCCACGGATGGAGTGCTGCCCCAAGTCCCAATTGGAATACATCCCCTGCGCATTAGGCAATACAGCCAATACGACACAAGCCGCCATAATCAGGGAAGTCTTCAACCATTCGCCATACGCTTTCTCCCGGATCTTTTTAATCGCATACCCTAAATAGATCAGTACGCAAAGCAGTACCAGATAATAGGTGATCTGGATATGCCCGTTTGCCAGAGACAAGGCTACCCCCAACAGGAACAAGACGGCCCCCCACAGATAGGATCGCCTGAAAAGCAAAGCCATACCGGCCAACGTCACCGGCATATAACCGATCACATAGGCTTTCACGATATGCCCCGCCTCGATAATAATGATATTATAAGATGCGAATGCAAAAGCGAACGCCCCGGCAATCGCAAGCCACCAGTTTACTCCCATGACACACATCAGCAGGTAAAAACATACCAATCCGACGAAAACCATAGCTGCATCGCCATATCCCACCTTTTTCAACCAACCATCCACAATTGAATAAGAAGGCATACTCGGTGCGGCCTGCCCATATCCTGTCACATACGGCATCCCACCGAACATCGCATCCGACCAGACGCTGAACTCACCCGGCTGTGCCGTTTTGGCGTATTGATCCATCTGGCTATGTCCCATTCCGGTCGCTTTGATATTATCACCTTGCATGATTACTTTCCCATCAAACACCGCCGGTGAAAAATAGACCATCACCAGTCCCAAAAACAAGATCAGGGCAACAACGTGTTTCCCCCATTGCTTTAGCAAATCCTTCATATATGTCTCATTAAAATTCATACTATCAAACCCGCCCCTTCAGACATTTAGCCGTATAAAAACGGATGGCGAACCACCCATGGAGCAAAACCGTAACAAAAGTACCATAATATTTGCACATAATCGCATACCTCTCTCGCAATGATGCTTTTCTTTGCGTCGTACTCGTCCCGCCGTCCAGGAAATCGGACAGGATGAGATGCGTATTGCAAAACGAACGAGCCTGCTTCATGCAGCGGATACACCAGTCGAAATCGGCCGAATAGCGATACTGCAAATCATATAACGGAGCAACCGCACGTTTTGGTATGAACGATTGGTGGCAAACCAGCATTCCCATCCTGAAACTCTTCCACGAAAGCTTCCGAGGAGCCCTGAGACGGCGCAGTCCCAACGACCGCCTTTCCTCATCGACGATATTCGTCTCTCCATAGATAATATCCGGCAAAGTCTTCCTCTTCTGCAACCTGGAAACGACCGACTGGACCGTATCGGACGAACAAAGAGAATCACCGGCATTGATAAACCAGACATAATCTCCCGTCGCCTTTTGAAGCCCCTTGTTCATGGCATCGTATATCCCCTTGTCCGGCTCGCTCACCCAATAAGCAAGGCCCGATTCATACCGCTTAATAATATCCACCGTCCCGTCCGTCGAACCGCCATCTATCACGATATATTCGATATTCGGATAGGACTGGCTCAGCACATTCAACAACGTCTGCTCCACCAGACGCACGGCATTATAGGTAATCGTTATGATTGAAAATGTCGGTTGTAACTGCATATAATTATGACTCTGTTCCATTTAACTTAACAATCCATTTTTCACGAGTAATTCCTTCCCAGCCGCGTTATCACACATGAGAAATGGAATTTTGGTTTTGTGAATAAAGATAACAAAGATATTCGGTCTTCACATAAAAAATATAGAGATAAATCCTCGGGGGAATAAGATACTCACACACCTAATTCAGGAACTTCTCGATATTGTATCTAGGCCTTTCTTTTACTTCCAAATATATCTTACCAATATATTCGCCAACTATTCCGATTGCAATCAAAATAAGACTCCCCAAAAACCATACGGATAACATCAGCGAAGCCCATCCGGCTACTGTCTCCCCATTAAAATAGACATATAATGTATAAACAACCGCCACTAAGCTACACAATAAAAACAAAAAACCAAGGGTCGCAATCAACCGTAACGGCCTAACCGAAAATGAAGTAATCCCGTCTATTGCAAAATTGAACATTTTACTTAACGGATATTTGGATTCACCGGCAAAACGCTCGCTCCGTCTATAATAAACAGATGTCGTTTCATATCCAATCAATGGGACGATTCCTCTCAAAAATAAATTCCGTTCTTTATAATTCCCTAACTGCTCCACAGCACGCCGGCTCATCAAACGATAATCAGCATGATTATAAACAGACTTTACTCCCAACCATGACATCAACTTATAAAAAGCCAATGCTGTATTCTTTTTAAAGAAAGTATCTGAATCTCTTGAACTGCGGACACCATAAACAATATCGTATCCCTCTTTATATCGATCTACCATTTCTTCAATAACACTGACATCATCTTGTAAATCCGCATCAATTGAAACCAGAACATCTGCATACCCCTTTGCCGTCATCAAACCGGCCATTAACGCATTTTGATGTCCTACATTTCCGGCCAAATTCAATCCTTTCACATAAGGATTCTTATCATGCAAAGACTCTATAATCGCCCAAGTCATATCTCGACTACCATCATTGACGTACAAAATAAAGCTGTCAGACGATATTTTCCGCTTCTCGACTAAAGAGTTCAAAACAGCACTCAAACGAACTGTTGTCTCTCGAAGAACAAGTTCTTCGTTGCAGCAGGGGACGACGATTGATAATCTCATAATTTATTTATTAAAAAATAAGACTTTCTTACTCCCCAATAATATATAATAGAAATCAATATGAATAATACTGAACCTACGATATACATTTCAACATGTTGAAATGCTCCATTAACTAATCCATTCATACTATAGTGCATTACATCCAATCGAAAATATATTAAAAGCCAATCTTGATTAACTGGTAACCAGAAACGGGAGAGTAAAAGTTGCATGTACAGAAACAGCCAAGAAACCCAAGTTCTTAATTTCATTTGATCCACAATTGCCATAAAAGGAATTGCAACGAAAGGTAATAAATAAATCATATAACGACTCTCCGGATTTACACACAAGATCAAGCACATTGCTATTATCAACATAAATCCAATACCCAATCGTTCATATACAGCGATAGCCCTTTTCCAATTAAATATAAGCAGAACTACAATTAAACCAAAATATAGAAAATGGGCCTCTAAAAAGACAAAAGGTAACGCCGTCGAACGGAGAGCGGTATGTTTCAGCATCCCTGCCATATCCCAATATGGATCATCATTTGATAAGGACCACAACAGAATCTTCATTACTCCATATACAAAACAAACAATAACAAACCGCTTGAGAGTCACTGATTCTACGATCTTCTTCCAAAAATAGATTAAGTTAAACTGAAAAGGCTCAAGCATCTTATAGACAAAAAGCATTAAGCAAAGAGTCGCTATAACTGTTACCCAGATATTAATATAGTTATATCCAAACCAATCACCCCAATAAATATCAGCAAAGCCATTCAATGTTTTAGTTGGTGCATATTTAATAAACGTCAACAATAAAATTGGCAAAACAAGCAGAGCTGCTCCCAGTTTAACCAAATACCACAAGGACAAAGGCTGTGAATTAGATTTATCCATAAGAGATATGGGAGATTGCTTAAAAAGATATAATATCAATGCTGATATAAACAATGTAGGCCAAATGAAAGTGCCAATAACTCCTACACACAATAAAAGCACTTGACGCTTTTTCACCCAAGCGTCAAGCATTATAATGCTTGACAAAAAAGCAAATTCATCAGTATTAAAAGGCGTATATTCTATATATTTTAAAGTATGGAAATTTACAAACAAAATAGAAAAAGCTATTATCTCTGTAGATATTTTCCAATGTAAATAATTACTTATCCGGAAAAACACAATTATTGAAACCACCAATGCAAAAACATTGCATACAATGAGAGCTAACATCAGATTCGGAGCAGAACAGGGAATACTTAAACTCTCAAACAGAATATTGACCAGAGCAAACGGAAAAATCCGCTGTAGTTGATATCCATTGTAACTTTGTTCAAATATCTCATCTGTAAAAAACATCGAAACATGCATATACAGACTTTGATCCAATCCTATAATATCTTTTACGGCATAAAAAGACATTTGCCCTTTCAATAAAGAATAAGCAACAACACTAAATACCATAAAAAGCAACACACTTCTAATAAAAATCCTATTCATCTTCTTTTTCTAATATTTGCCGATATAACTCCTTATACTGTTCAGCAACCACCTCCTCCATATAATATTCCCGTACTTTCTTCACACAAGCATCCGAAAGAGCCAGCCGATCTTCATGCTCCAAAACCCACCGGATACCGTTGGCAAGGTCGCTGGCATCCTTATAACTGGCTACATACCCATTCACACAATGATCGATCATCTCCGGGATACCGCCAATTTCAAATCCGACACAAGGAGTCCTGCACGCCATCGATTCCATGATTGTATTCGGTAGATTATCTTCCAATGAAGGAATAACAAATAAATCTGCACAAGAATAAACTGCAACCATTGTTGATGTATCTGAAATATACCCTAAAGTATTTACCTTAAAAGGTAACGCCTGACATAGTTCTTCTGATCCGTTCCCCATTAAAACGATTTCTATTTTATCCGTATAGCATTGTTTTAAAATAGAACAGGCCTCTATTAAATAAGCAGCGCCTTTCCTTCTATCCGACAACTTAGCTGCTGCAAATAATAATAAAAACTTATCTTTAGGAAGTTGGAATCGTTCCCTCGAATCCTTCTTTACTAACGGTTTAAAAACAGAAATATCTATCGGATTGGGTATCGATGTAAACGAGGCCCCCTCCAATAAAGAACTTTTTTTGGCTATCTCCGTAATCCATTTGCTACAACCGACAAAATGAATCTTACTCAGACCTATCTGCTTTTTCCTATTATATGTCCAGTTTGCTAAATCAAAAAGAGATTTGGAAATCTGTAACGGACACTGACTACATTTTGATTGATATTTCTTACACTCGTCAGGATAATGACATATAGCTGTTGCCGGCCAAAGGTCATGAAGTGTCCAAACGATTGATTTACCTGAATCTATCAATCTTCCCAGATCGGATACAGAAAGAAAACCCTGATTAATCCAATGAAGATGGATAATATCAGCTTCTTTTACCGAAGGATGCTCAGACAAATCCATTCCGGTATTGGCGATAGAAACCGCAAACAGATTCTTACGGTTTAAATGGTTACAGAAAAAAATAATCAACCGCTCCCAATAGAATCGGAAACGGTTCAACCAAGTATCTTTTCGGACAAGTTTATCAACCTGTATCCCGGCTTGTTCCAATGCTTTACCTAAACGCCCAGCAGCCACAGCTGCGCCTCCGGTACGTTCGGATGTGTTTAAGATGACGATTTTCATTTCCCTACCTTTATAATATCCATTCTTGCGTACACCCACTCTTTCTACAGCCCCTTTGTCCTTCTGTTGTTTTATTATCTCACGGACATATTATTCCATCAAGACCAAACGAATTGCCGAATCCAGCTAAAAGACGATATAGCTTTTTACATCCGTTCATTGAGACAAAACTTCAAGTTGTCTAACAAAAGGCTTCATAAATGAATCGAAAGTAAAAGGCATTTTATTTTCTTTTTTTTCTGATTTACTTAATGAATACCTTAATTTAACAACCAAATCATTCAAATCATTAGAAACAAAAACATTTCCATTCGTATTCTCTTGTATCAGACATGAAGCTCCAGCTACCGAGGAACAAAGGACATAACAACCGGATAATAGGGCTTCATTAACAACCGTCCCAAATGGTTCATATTGGCTGGGTAAGACAAAAATATCTCCTAAATTGTAATAAGCCATCAATTCATTTCCTTCTTTTTTACCCACAAAGATTATATGACCATCCTCTATAAGAGGCTTAACCAATCTTTGCAAAGACTGGCGTTCATCGCCATCTCCAACTATAATCAGAACAAGGTTCTTACGCTCCTCAAATATATTTTTAAAGGCGTTCAGCAAAAGAGTTACATTTTTGACTCTAACCAAACGCCCCACATATAACAATACTTTCTTACCCTCCAATTTATACTGCACACGCAACCGGCTCGACAAAGACATTGCCGCTTGCAGCCGCTCTCGGAATTGTTCATCAGACTGTACTATCGGAAAATAAAAATATTGAGCTTTAAAAAGCAAAGACTTTTCATACCAATGTTTCACTTGGTCATTCACCAAAAGCACCAAATCCATATAGTGAAGCAACAAGAAACGAACACAGCGCTTAGCAAAATTGGCAGATTCAGCCATTTCAAGATTATCATCACAAGTAATAACGATCTTTAATTTCCAATTAAAAAAGAATTTATACAAAAGCACCAACAAACCCAACATTGTATACTCAGAAACGAATACCATTTTTGGTTTCTCTCGCTTTAATATTTTCAAAATTTCAACTCTCAAATTTTTTATACCAAACAACCCCGAAGATAAAAAAGAATAAGAAAAACGAATATGCTTCTTCAATTCTTCTTGATCAAACGACTGTTCTAACGGATCACGATGCTCAAAATAAAATGATACATCAAACGCTTCATTGAGCGAATTGAAAAAATCGATCCGATAAGGAGCAATAGCAGGATGGAAAATAACAACTTTTTCCTTATACATAAAAATGACAAAAAATCACACTGTCAAAATGTAATCTACGATTTTAAAAAGAGATTTATTCAGAGATACAAGCAGTTCTTCATAACGAAGTAAAGAGCGACTTCGATAGAGATCAAAATGTTCAAGGATATATAATATTTTTTCAAAAAGATCTGCTTCATAAAAAGGAGAGAAATAAACAACTGAATCACCATAAATTTCAGGCAACGATGTGACATTTGAAATACAGCAGGGTACACCATATTTCATCGCTTCCAAAGGGGGATAGCCAAATCCTTCCTGATAAGTAGGGTAAACAAAAATTGTAGCATGAGCGTAAGCATATTCCAAATCACTTGATGACAGATAGTCCAAAAACAAAATATTATCTTTATCACTTTTTAGACTTAATCCTGTAACTACACAAAAATAGGAAGGATATATCTCAGATAATCGATTGAATACACGTAAAAACAGATCTATATTTTTTTCAGGCACACCACCACTAACTAAAAGAAAATATTTTTTTCTATCCCAAACTAGTTTTCTCAAAACCTTATTCTCTACATAATCTTTATTATTTCTATCTTTTTTAATAGTTTTCAGCGGTGGATAATACACTGGTATATCCTTGTCTCCTAACTGTGGATAATAGTATTGAATAGCGGCTTTTGAATAATTAGAAACTGTCGTTATATAAACATTTTCTTTTTTTAATAAATTTATATCCAAAGAAGAAAAAGCCCATTTGTAAGTTAATGTTGGATATACTCTTGAAACAAACTGTTTCAACTTCGCCTTTAATCCAGAACGATATATCAACCGCCCTCTAATATTATTCAAAATAATATCGTGATTTCTAAGATCGTGTACCGTGACTATCATTTTACATGACACATTCTTAAAATCATACTGATTAAGTAAAGATTGAACTCCTATAAAAATTCGCTCTATGGAATATTTACGTATTATATTGCTCAATGGTGTTTTTCGTATATCTATAACTTGAATAGGATACTCTTTGATAAATAGTAAATATTCCGAATGAATATATTTTTCAGAATCAAAAAGACCATAAACCACTGCGGATTTACTGGTAATAATCTCTTTACATATAGTCTTAGTATACTCTCCCCCTCCTGAATAACCAGACTGAAAAGATATCAGATCACATAAAACATTCATACTATTTATTCTGTCTCTTATACACATCTGACGCTGCCGACGACTAGTCGAGTGTAGA